>JAEIGA010004540.1_pt1 | contig 21458 bp, 28 predicted proteins | sample 9270691 | NCBI WGS metagenome assembly JAEIGA01 (sample SAMN17057246, study PRJNA624740) | gut metagenome | biome: biome; isolation source: fecal sample | host: Bos grunniens | place: China: Xizang | collected 2019 | reverse complement strand
CTTCTTTACCTTCTGCACATCCATCAATCACCAGGGAAGCAATAATCTGACGATTCGGATGCGGAGTGTGTTGAAGGCGTGCATGTATAAGATGGCAGCCATCGTCCACATGGGTAACCCTTATGAAATGCGACCCTTCCTGGACGCCCCCAGAATTTTCCTGGGACTCGTCGGAAGTGACAGCGAACGCTATGCCATCAAGGGACTGCGCGACTGGATGGGCGTTCCGAATTCCATCGGAGAGGACGGCCGGCTTCTGGCGGGACTGATCGAACTGCAGCTGCAGGCTCTGCCTCTTCCCGCTGCCGTACGGCAGCATCGGTGCTTTGCTCATTCTTTTCCAGCTCCTTTTTCAGATTGCCCAATGCCTGCATTGCGCCCAGCATCCGGCTCATATCCTCCGCGCCCCGCACGGAAACACGTTCCAACGTAAAAATGATATTGTCAACTAACTTCTTCATTGCTGCCTCCAAGCGTAATGTATTCACCATTTTGCAAAATCTTAAAAGATACGCCGTCAGAAAGTTCAAGAATAAAATTATTTCTGTCCAAAGCAAGCGAAGCTTGGTACCTGCCACCTTGGTATCTGAAGAGCACCGTGGCGTTAGAAATTTCTACTGAAGAAGGGTAAAGCGTATCGCCGCCGCTTTCGCTGTATAACGTTGCGCCGGAAATAGTACCGGATCGGATCCAGTCGCCACTGATGGAGGTTTCCCCGCTTTCCAGATCGCTTATGGTTACTACACCGTTAAGTTCAATATGATCCGCACTGATCTGAACCAGACTTTCTCCGGTTGTGGCATTGATAGCAGCAACAATACTGGCCGCGTCCACCGTGCCATCCCGACCGATACCCTGAACGATCAGATCGATCCGCCCGGCCTCTGCGCTAATCAGCGAACGCAGAGTTTCTTCCATCGTGCCGAACTCCAACCGCAGTTCATTGGTGTGCAATTCGATTTCGTTTGCGAACACCGACAGCCGTCCGTTTTCATACCGCGCCAGCTCTTTGTCGTTCAGGTTGCTGATGCCGATATTGTTTAATGCGTACCGCAGCTCTTCCGTCAGCTGCATGACATAATTGTACATGACCTTTACATCCTGCTGCGGATCACCGGACAGCTTGCCCAGCGATGCCCGAAGCTCAACGGCCATGGTATCACCTCCAAAAGAAATGTGCCGCACGGACGCTGTGCCCGTGCGGCACTGTCCATCATGCCTAAATCATATTCAGTTTTTTTGCAACAACCTGCGCCCGGTCAATAATATGCGGCAGGCGGCGGGAAACCGTGCACCGCGTCCGGTCAATTCCGGTCGCGGCATAGGACTGCGAGTATTTGCTGATCAGGCAGTCCCGCACGATCCCCTCGTCCACCTCGTCAAATCCGGCCTGCTCAATAATCGTCTCCCACTCAGACCGCAGCAGTCCGGCCAACTCAGGCGGCAGTTTACATTGTCTTCCAGACATAAAATGCTCCTTTCGATCGAAAGGGCACAGGCTGTGCAAGGTGTCCAATTTGGACAACGATTAATCAAAAGTACCGGAACGGTCAAGGATGACCAGCATCCGCACCATATCCTCTGACAGGTTCAGTCCCTGGCCGTTGCCCTGCAGGATATCCTTGTTCAGGAGCTTTTCGACGGTAGCCCTTGCCCAGTCGGGGATCTGATCGAGAGTCTGATAACGCACAGCGTCCACCTCCTCTCCGTCCAATACCCGCTGGACATCCCGCCGGAACGCGGCCATGGTGTAGCCGTAACGGCTCCACCAATGCTCCGGATCTACATGTCCGTCGCCCCAGCCGCGAAGACCGGCCTCTTTGTGGCTGACCACGTTCTCTACAGGGATTCCGAACTCGCGGCACAGATAGGCGCACAGCTCCACAGCTGTCTTGTACGCCGCTTCGGTGTACTGCTGATCGCTGGAATCCTCCGAGATCTCAAACTGGATCGCGCTGCTGTTGTAGCTGCCGAACACGCCGCTGCCGCAGCCCCAAAGAAAGCTCGCCCAGGGCAGCGTCTGCACCGCAGCCACATCACCGTTGGCAGTCTTGCCGATCCATGCATGCATGCCGTAGGGCTGCGACGCACGGTTCCAATCGTTGGCGTAAGAGTTTGTCCCCAGCAGGTTCATCATCGGCCAATAACCCATATCCTGCTCCTTCGGCAGCAGCTGCTTCAGGCCTTCAGACTGCCGCATAGCAGGCTGCACATACCGTTTCAGGGTTGGGTTGTTTACGCCGCTGCTGTGCACCACAATGTGCGTCATGGCGTTCACCCGACCGCTCTTGTACCATCGGTTGTTGACCAGCATGCACTGATAGAGCCTCAGCACGGCTTATCCACCTCCGGCAAACCGGCCACGCTGGTCAGCAAAGAAAGAATTCCTGCCAGCAGCGATGCGGATCCGACCATCAGCCAGTCCACATCACCGATCACGGAGCAGGTGCCAATGGTCGCCACCGCCGTCTGCGCAACCGTCTTCAACGCCCGCACCAGCGCGGCCTTCCACCATGTCTTTTTGTTTTTCATAAAAACGCCTCCTCAGTAAAGCTCCCCTTGAGGGGAGTTCCGCGTATTGGTGATGGGTGCAATCCTCACGGCATATTTCTTCAGATCCATCACCTCATGGGTCAGCTCCGTCACAACGCCCTCCAGCTTGTACGTCCGCTCGATCGTGTTGTTGTGCTTGTCCTGCTTCTTTTCCAGCTCCGACACCCGGTAGTTGATCAGCTCCCGGGTCTTCACGGCCTGTGCATGGTTGGTGATCAGACACACCAGCAGCGTCACCGCCGCGCTGATGCAGGCGGCAATAATGGTTTCCATATCACACCACCTCCCATCTGCAGGTGCCATCAGCATTAAATATAATCTTCCGCTTAACGCCGTCCGTGCCAACAATGATCAGATCGCCCATCAGCACCGTTTCTGTAATGCCGTCGTCACTTGTCGGAAGACCACCGATCACAGCCTGATTATTTTTCGTGGCCACGGCACTATGGCCAATCGCAATGCAGCCGTTGAGCTTGCCATTTGTTTTCGCACCAGCGCCGACCAGCGTGTTCCGGTATCCGGTGGAACTGGTGCCGGTCTTCGCTCCGATATAAATATTTTGGTAGCCTGTCTGATTGCCCTTGCCGGCATCATGACCGATGTACACGTTGTTGTATGACTGGCATTTCCGTCCTGCGCCGAAGCCAATTGCCACATTGAAATTCTGTGCTGCGCCGTGCTCGATATCAAAGTCGCTGTTTTCCGGGTCATAGCCGGACAAAGCATCTGCGCCAATCACCACGTTCTGCTTCCGTGTGGCGCAGCCTCTGTACCCGGCCTTTGCGCCGATCAGCACGTTATCAGTCTGCACGGCATTATCAGGCAGTTTGTCACCCAGCATTGCATCCGCACCGATCGCAACGTTTCTCTGTTGATCTGTACAGCCGCTGTACCCTGCCTTGCTGCCAATCAGCACATTATCCGTTTGCACGGCATTTTCAGGAAGACCGTTGCCCATCATGGCCTCTGTGCCGATAGCAACATTATTACTTTTCGAAGGGCTGCCGTTATATCCGGCCTTTGCGCCGATCAGCACGTTATCCGTCTGCACGGCATCCGCAGGCAGTCCGTTGCCCAGCATCGCATCTGCGCCGATCACAACATTCTGCCGCTGTTCTGCGCCGCTATAAAACGCAGACCGATAGCCAACAGCCACGTTGGAGTCGGACACATCCGTGTCAGCCACCTGTCCGGACGTTTTCTTGCCGTTCATCGCATGGGAACCAATGGCCACGTTTTTCTTTGGTGCTGCGCCATTGTACATAGAGCCTCTGCCCACGGCCACGCAATGCTCAGCTGTTTTAACCGCAAGGCCGCTGTCCGCACCGATATTGACATTGCTGTCGGCGTATTCCGCCTTTGGCAGAGTAAACGTGCCAAGGGCTACATTTCTGCTGCCGGTCTGCAGCTGCTGCAGCGCATTGCGGCCAATAGCCACATTCCGGGTAGCGTTGACCATTTTGGCCAGAGCGCCCTGACCCATCTGGACATTCCACATGCCGCCGAGATAATCCCCCGGCATTGTATGCCCGATGTCGTCCCGGATCAGCGTCACCGTATCCGTTCCGTTGTCATCGACCTTTCGGCAAGACAAATCGGTCAGCGTCCCCTCAAAGCTGGATTTCGGCAGGATCACAAGGCTGCCGCCGCCAACAGACTGCACACCCCAGCAGATCCGGTTCGTGCCGTTGTACGGTTCAGTCGGATAAGACTGCCCGATCTTCAGCTCCAGCAGCACACTGCCCGTATTGGGGCAGCCGCCCTCAATGATAAAGGCCTCCCCATCCGCAGAGCCGATGTCAAACGTCAGCGGCTCTGTGTAGCCATTGGCGTGTGTAAATCCATCCGCCAGACTGCCCGACCATCCTGCGCCCAGCGTCACCGGACTGTTTGGCAGCAGATTGTCACCAACCCGAAACGTTGCGGAGGGGATCAGCCGCAACACGCCTGCCACCGATCCGCCGGAGCCCGCTGCAACAGGCCCCCAGCTGCCGTCCTCCAGAACACCCCACACCATACCGATTTCGGTGCCGGGCGGAAAAAACGGCATGGGGCCTTTAGCCGTATTAATGCCCTTCACGTAGCCGCTCATGCAATATCACTCCCATCCTCGCTATACAGCGTTCCAACCCACTGGCCGTAATAATCATCCGCGTCAGCGGAAGTTGGCGGTGAAAAAGAAAATGTCATAACGCCGGAATTGTTTTCAAGCGAAATTTTGCCAATCGAACCGTCTGTGCCAGCTGCACTGATAATAGAAGATGCACCCGACAACTCTGCTCTCGGTAAGTTAAGGCCAAGGGTAGTAACGGCAAACGGTTGTCCGGATGGGGCAGAAACGTGTATATGATAGATCAAAAGGTAGCCAATCCGATAACTGAAAATCTCGATATAATTTCTGGTGCCATCAATAGTACGAGACATGTTCGCATGATCTGTGTAGGGCGTTTGATCCCCGCCGGGCGCTCCGTCCTTGCCGTTCAGCACGGAAAATGACTTTTTCGTTTCATTGGCATCATCAAGAACAATCGTCACGGTATTTGCACCGCCGGAAACAGCAGACTCCGTCGTTTCGATCCGGGCGATCCCCACGCCATTCTTTCCCGCAGCTCCCGGAGTTCCGTCTTCGCCCGCACGGCCGTTTCGAACGACAAAATCCGATTGACTATTGTCTGTCAAAACAACGCGCCAAACATTTTCGCCGCCGCTAGCGTCAGACGAAGACGCTTGATAAATCTCCGCGATACCAACACCGGGCGAACCGGGTTCACCGGGATCGGCAGCTTCATCCGACCACGCAAGATAGCCGTCATCATCCACTTCTGGCAAGCCGGGTGGTGCTTGCTCACCCTGGGGGCCAATAGGACCACGCGGCGCAACAAACGTATACGCGCTTTTGTTCGTGAGCAAAATCTTGTAAACGTTTCCGTTTCCGTTTTCGGCCTCTCCGACAAAAGATATCGTCGATATTCCGACACCGTCCGCACCCGGCTCCCCGGCCGGTCCTATTTTTCCTTGAGAACCGTTCCGGACGACCAGCGGCACATCTCCGCTTGGCAGCGTAGCCAGCCAAACGTTTTCACCGTCAGGCTCCGTGGACATGACAGACTGACGAAGGTTCAGTAAGCTCGCACCGTCTTCGCCCTTCTCGCCCTGCAGCGTCTTCAGCCATTCTTTCTCCGTGCCGGTGTATCCATGCTTGACAGCGATCTGATACGCCGAAAGGTAATAGGCCACCTTCTGTGCATACCCGCCGCCGGGGTTGATGTTCCGCGCAACGTAAGTCTGATAGGCGATATACGCCGTATTAAACGCAGCCGCATAATTGTTTGCCCGCTCGAACTCTTCCTGCGCCAGCGCCAGCTGCCGCAGCATATGCCACTGATACAGCTCCGCGAATGCGTCCGGAACAATGAGCTCCACATCCAGATCGGCATCGGTGTACCGCACAGCGCCCTCCGGTGCCAGCAGCAGCACCTGCGTCTGAATGTCTGCCTCCACCAGATTGAGCCAACCGACCTTCAGCTTCACACTGAAGGGATTTTCCGCGACCTCGTCCACATAGGCCAGAACATCACGGATCGTCATGCATTCACCTTCTTTCTAAAGAAGCCCACCCGAAGGTGGGTGGGCTTATCAAGTCTGGGATCAAAGCGCTTCGCCAAAGGAAACGCCGCCTGCGATCATGCCGCGGAAATCCACGAAGCCGCCGCCGAAACGGGCTCTGCCGCCCCAGGTGTTGGCATCGTTCCGCTCGATCCAGCTGGTAACATTCAGGGGCTCGCGCTCCTGTCTGATGAACACGTCCTCCTCCTGGATCATCCGGCTGTCCAGCAGGATGTAGGGAGAAGTACCGTCGGCAATGAACTCGTTCAGGTAAGGGGTGACCCAGACGTTCCAGTTGCCGAACAGGTAGTTGTAGTCGTTGTTGCCGGAGCCGGTGACCTTGTCGCTGCCGATGACGGCGAAGATCTGACGTTTCAGCGCGGCATCGTTGGGGATCAGGATGGTATCCGGCTGAATGTCCAGCACATTTCCGTTCTCGTCAGTGAAGTTCTGCATTCTGGTAGACAGCTCGGACAGAACCTCTTCGCTGAAGGCATCGGAGAATGCGTTGGAGATCTTCTTGCCGGACTTCTTGCCCTTGTGGTTCACGCTGAACATGGGCAGATTGTCATAGGAAGTGGTGGGGATCTCCACGCCGTCCACCTTGAAGGATGTCTTGCCCTGCAGCGCAGTACCCAGCATCTCAAAGAAGAACCGCTCCTTGGTTCTGGCGTAGCTGCGGACAAGGCCGGTGGCACGCTTGAACACTTCCTTGAAATTGCTGTCGTCCAGCATTTCCCTGGAGACGGCAAAGCTGTTCTTCCACGTGATGTTCTTGATGTCCTTGGTGTAGGCCACCTCAATATCCGTCACCGGGTATTCGCCGTTTTCGGGCGTGGCACGGAAATTGCCGCCGGTAGTCATGCCGGCATAGCCTTCTCTGGCGTGGGTGGACTTCACCTCGCGGGTGATTTTGTTGGCGATGGACTGACTGTCGATCGCTTCAATTCTGCTTTCCAGGAAGCTGGCGATGGGATACTGCACCTCGCCAAACAGCGCATTATTCAGTGCGCTGGCTTCAGAAATAATAATACCTGCCATATGCTCTCACTCCTTTCTTAATCCGGGAACCGGACACGCACTTTGCTGCCGGCCGTGGTGCCGTCGTAGTCAACGACCTCAGCGACACCGGATGCGGAAGTCGCCGTCAGCTTGCTGCCGGTGGTGGTATACTTGTTGCCCTCAGCCAGCGCCTCAGAGTCAACGGACAGCTCCGTCTCATAGATCGTCTCCGGGCGGATCCGCTCGACATGAACAGGCTGCTGAGCCTTGGGACTCTCGATGTGCTGCATACTGACAAATGTAGGCTTGATACTGCCGGTGGCACGGGACAGCGCACCGTCAGTCAAAACAAACAGATCGCCCACATTCACCGCCGCACCGTCGGGAATCGTCATAAAGGGCTTGACCTCCCAAGGTTCAGCGCCCTTGTGCCACTTATGGGGAATAAATGCCATTGAAAAAACACTCCTTTTTGCGATCACTTGGCGGATCGCTTTTCGTAATCATGCTGGATCTGTTCTGCCGTCCAGCTAGGCTGGAACAAACGATACATATCCATGACTTTGCGGGGAACCTCCACTGCCGTCTTGCCGACAACGGCATCCGGCTTCAGGTGCGCTTTCCCGCTGCTTCGCATCTGAGCGCCTGCGTCGGCAACCTGTCTGGCCTGCGCCAGGAGGCTTTCCTGATTGGCCAGCTTGTACGCCTGCACATAGCTCAGATTGTGTTCGTTCACATATCTCGCCCATTCCTGTCCGGTTTCCATGGCGAGAATGTCGTTGAGGCTGTTGATCTTCGGGTTTAGCTTCCGGATCTCAGCCAGCTCATTTTGCAGCAGCTGCTTGTGCTGTTCCGCTCTGGCCTGCTTGGCCGCCGCTTCTGCCTGATCCAGCTGCTGTTTGGCGCGCTGCATGGTAGGGCTGTTTTCGATCAGCTGCTCCATGCTCTGCGGTGTCAGCTTTCCGGCTTTCAAGTCCTTTTGAGCTGCCGCCATTTGCGCACTCTGGTGCCACGTGTTGAACTGCTCCATGGTCTCAATGGGCTTGCCCGTCGCGGGATCGGTCAGACCGGCCTTGGCAAAGAAGCTCTTCAGCTCCGCCGCATGCCGTTCCCGTTCCTCCCGCACAGCTGCATCAACAGCAGCCTTTCGTTCAGACTCACGCCGAAGCTTTGCCTGTTCCGCACGCTGCTCTTTTGTCTGCGAGGACTGTGCCGGGGCATCCTCCGGGACATCATCCCGGGGGCTTGCGTCAGGGTCGGTGACTCCCTGCTCGTTTGCACCTTGCTCAGCAGGATCGGCGACCTCCTGCACCTTTGCGCCTGTTTCCGCAGGTTCGGCGACCTCCTGCACCTTTGCGCCTGTTTCGCTCGGCATAGCCACGCCAAGCGCCTCATATAAGCCTGCAATATTACCCATATTGGTGATCCTTTCTACTACTTGTTGCCGTTCTTCACGCGGAGGTCATTGCCTCTGTGCACCACAGGCTTCTTGTGGGGCGCAGACTTTCGGTTGACTGCCTCCACAACCTGCGTACCGGAATTGGTGATCTTTCCGGTATAGCCGTTGTTTGCCATATGCTCACCTCCCTTACGTTGGCTTTATAGATCACAGGTGTCCAAATTGGACAACCTGCGGATCTGACTGTTTACTGCACAGGCATGGGCGGCATGATCTGCGCCGCAGCCATCTGCGCTCCCTGCGTCTGCTTTTTTCGCTCTGCCAACTCCCGCATCCGCTTTCCTGCGCCGGGATAATGCATTTCCTCCATGGCGCGCCAGTAGGCGATCAGCGTATCAAGCTCAGCCGGATTGCCCAGCGCACCGGCATTGAGCTGCGTTGTCAGCTCATTCCACATGGCGCTGCGGTTCTGCGCAAGGCCGCCGGAGTCATCCACGGAAAACAGAAAATCCGTATTCCAGTACCACTCACCGCGCTCATCCTGCCGCAGAAAGTCGTATCGGTTGAATTCCTCGTAGTTGGCCGTGCCCTCTGCGTCCTTCCAGATCACCGGCCGCTTATCATCGCAATAGGCCAGCATCAGCTTGAAAATGGCCTCAAAGAGTTTGGAATAAGCAAAACGCTTCATCACGCGCTTACTCTCCATGCGGCCTGCTGCCATCTGAGCGGAGAATTGCTTTGCCTTGCCGGAGGTAGCGGAAGGATCCTTGCGTCCCTGATAGCTGTCGGTCACGCCCAGCCGGTTCCGGCTCTCCTGATACACCTGCGTCAGATATGCCATCTCGTAATGCAGGTCACCGGAGAAGTTGTAAACGCCGATATACTCCCGATCAGAAACGTTCTTCAACCGCCAGACTTCGCCGTCCTGCGGATCAATCGTCACGCTGGTTTCCGGCGGAAGAGATACACGGCTTCCGGCCTTCATCAGCCGGTCGATGATCTTTTGCTCCAGCCGATTAATGGTGTTCTGCTGATCCTGGATACTGTCCACATCGCTCTCACCCAGCAGCTGGCCGTATACGCTGACGTTCTTCTGCAGGATCAGCGGGAAGCAGCCGGGCTTAAAAAAAGGTACATGCGCGGCAGCCATGGCCACCGTATTGCCAAACTCGTCCACGGACAGCTCCGTGCCGCCCAGCAGCTGCCCCTGCACGGGAACCGGAAGATAAAGCTCCTCATAATCCTCTTCGCTGTCTTCCCATTTGGTGCTGCCGCAGTACGGACATTCGTCCTGCGCTGCCTTTCTCGGGGAAGCCCCTTCCGGGAACGCACCGTCCACGGTCGGTCGATCCATAATCAGGCTGCCGCTGCCCTTGGCCGCACCGCATTTGGCGCAGCGCTGCAGGCGGCGGGACTGGTAGTCCTCCAGATCCTCCAGCTCCGTATCGTTGCACCAGCTGTATCGGCCGATGCCGCCCTGCTCGTTGCGGTAAAACACCACATACTGCGTCACCAGCCCTTCGGTGCTGTCCATACTTTCGCCGGTGGCACCCTTGATCTCCGGATCCTGCTCGGCCTCGCCACGGACATCCACGCCGTACTTGCGCTTGATGGTTTCCCAAGTCTGCGGCAGCTTCAGCGCCACGTGATCCATATCATCGATGGAGGTGAAGATGCCGTCCTGCGGGATCAGCTGTTTGGGATGCAGATACGTCAGCTTGATTGCGCCCTTTCGGTTGCCGATCACAGCTGTCTCGTCCCACTCCGGCCAGTAGAGGCCGCCGCCCTGGATGGGGCAGGTGCGCTCCATCATATCGTTGATCTCTTCCATGGGCAGCCGATCCAGCTCATTGGAGATCATGTGCTCGATCATCAAAGCAAGAGGTTCGTCTTCCTGATGCAGCGGCGTGACCTTTGGCTGATAGATGGTGCTGTCCACGATGCTCTCGATGTTTTCTGCCGTGATGTTGTACACATGGCTGGTCTCGGTGATTGCGTCTCGTTCCACCAGCTTTTCCAGCTCCCGGCAGCCGCGATAAACCGCCTCCCGGTGATCCATCTTTTTGCGCTGGGCATCCCATGCGTTTTCGTCGTACCGGATCTTGTCCTGCCAGAACTCCAACCGGCTTTTGTTTTTCTTACGGCTCATAATGCCTCCGTTCCTGCTCATGCCGGGTCGCCCCATTCAGCCAGCAGCTGCTCTTTTTCCCGGGCAGAAGCGTTTCTGTAGTCCTCCCACATGCCCTTTGTCCAGGGCTTGCGGCCATTTGCATTGGGCGCATCGTAGTTGCGCTGCTGCGTTCTGGCGTGATAAGCGATAGCCAACGCCATCACGCAGTCATCGTGGGCATCGCCCTCCGCAGCTGCGTGCATCTTTTCGTCAAAAGTAAAGGTCAGCAGCTCGTCCAGCGTTGTCTGATCCACGATCAGCTCCGGCTGTTCCCGCACAAGCCGCTGCAGCTCACCCAGCACCATAGGCCGCGTACGGCTGGTCGTCTGGAAGCCAAAACTCTTGGCGGTTCTGCCGCTGTAGGTGTCCGCCCGTTCGCGGACGTAGAAGTTTTTGTAACCAAGCCGCTCCAGTTCTTTTTGAGGGTGCGTGGAAAAGTTCGTTTCCACCGCCAGCAGCGCCTCGTTGTAGTACTGGCCGAGGCAATACAGCTGCTTGGCATACAGGCCCTCGTCCATACCGTCCTCATAGCAGCTCCGCAGGATCGCGGCCTGCTGCCCGGTGACGTTGTCAAGACACTGCCCAACGAAGCTATCCGAGCCCTCACCGGCGGTATCGCCGCCGCAAACAAAAGGCCGTCCGGGTGATGGCTCCTGATAGATCCGAACAAAACTGGTATCATCGTCCACAAACCGGATATTGCTGATCGCCAGACCGTCATAGTCATAAGCGAACCGTCCGACCCGTACCGGCAGGATCCGCTTTTCCAACTGCTCCTGTACGTTCTGTGCGTGGAAAAATGTCTTGCCGACCACGCCCCACATTCCCAGCGCATATACGGTGTAGTAATACGGGTTGGTCTCCTTGTAGGCCTCCAGCGTCAGCCGGTCTTCCTCCGGCAGGAACGGATTGTCCCTATAGGTGCTCTCATGCACCCGGACACGCTTGTCCTCCCGATCAAAAAAACGCTTCTTCAGCCAGTGATTGATGCTGATCGGGTTAAACGAGATGATGATCTGCTTGTAATACTTCGTCGCACCGCGAAGACGGATATCCAGCTGATCAAAGTCACCCTCCGCAACCTCGGAGGCCTCTTCGATCCATATCCCGGTGATATCGTGAATGGACTTGAGCTTCTCCACATCATCCAGTCCGGCGAACAGGATCTCCGATCCGTTGCGAAACCGGATGTACATTTCGCTGCTGTTGCCGCGGGGGATCACCTCAACTTCGTCCGGGTACATCTCCCGCGCCTGCTGCGACAGCTGATGAAAGCAGCTCTGCCGCAGCGTCCGGGCAACCTTCCGGCTGACCAGGAACCGATGTCCCGGCTCAGACACGCATCGCTCGATGATCTTCTGTCCGGCAAAGATCGACTTTCCCGAACCGCCGCCGCCCTTGAGAACCAGGTGCCGATGCTCATCAAACAGCAGCGGAAGAAACGCAGGCACCGTCCGGGACTTAACACCCCGCCACCAGAGCGCCGCACTGACAGCAGTGTCCAAATTGGACTTAGCCATAGGCCGCACCGCCTCCGCAGTAAAACAAAAACGCCGGAACCAACAACCCACGATCTCTCGTGATGTCATTGGCTCCGGCGTTCAACGCTCCGGCCTTCCGTATTTTTGCGTTATTCATGCTGCACCTCCGGCAGGTCGCCGACCTCCCGCAGGATCTCCAACCGCTCAGCCATAGTCATTGTCTTAGGCTGCGACACAGCCTTCCGTGTCGACTCATCGAGGCTGATCTCCTGCCGCTCCTTCCAACCGAAGTTGTGCTGCAAACTGAAGATCGCGCCTCTGGAGGCCTTGCCATCCTCCAGCCGTTCCGTGAGATAGGCCTCCACCCGCCCCCGTGCGCGCATTGCCGCATTGCGAAACCTCACGCTCTCCGGATCGTCACCCGGTGTGCTGGCGTAGCGGGAAAACGTCGCGGCATCGATGCCCAGATGCAGACACAAGGCAGCCATGCTGGGCGGCTTTGTCCACCGCGTCACCGTGGCAGCCTCGCCGTCAGCCGTCACGATCGGCAGATACCGCCAAACCTCATGCCCGTATCGGTCCAGCTTCGGGGTGCCATCATCCTCCAAAACCGGTTCTCTGCGCTGCACCGGCTCGCTGTAGCTGATGGAGGCAAAATACGCGTCCACAGCGGACTCAAACGCTTTTGCCGTAAATCTCTTGGGGCGACCGCCCCTGTTGGTCGTTGCCATGCGCTATCACCTCCACAGAGAAAAACAAAAAACGCCGGAACCAACAACACACGCTTTCTCGTGTCGTCATTGGCTCCGGCGTTCAACGCTCCGGCCTTCGATATCCAGGATGATCTCGGTCTTGCAGTCCTTGCAATACACCGGCAGCCGTCTGGCGTAGGTGTCAGCCTCCACCCGCAGCAGCCGCTTATTGCGCTTGCAGACCGGGCATTGTACCCAACCATCCGTTGTCACTATTATACCACAGCTGTGCATATGGGTCAACACCTTTCTTTCGTTTTTGTTTTAGCTTCTCAGTAGTTATATACCGTTTCAAGGACAAATAATAAAGGATTTGTTCAATTTTGAGCCGCTTCAGCTGATCCGGACAGCTGCGACCAACTGATATAACGGCAGGTGAACCATTCGGTCTGATACGTTTCATTGCGCTCCACATATGCATTGGGCGGCAACTCATATTCGTAATCGTCCGCCACGTCAAACACCGTGACCGTAGGTTGTTTCAGACCAAGCGAAGGTGTCCACATCCGCTGACCCACCCGCGCCCGTCCGGTTTTCCGCGGCTCTTTGCTCAGATACCGCGCCCAGCCGTCATACCCACGATCAGCGATCCGGTTGAACCAGATCACATCGCCGTTGCGCTCCCAACATCGCCGCACCAGCTCCTGCATGCCAGGCATAAACGGGATTACCGAATGGTGGTGCAGCCGCTGCTCTCCGTGGAGCCCCTCCGTTACATATACATATCGGAGCTCATCTGCACCGGCTGTCCGCAGTTCCTGCCGCAGCAGTTTAAAAAACGGCTTTAGCCCTTGCTTTACAGCCTTTTCCGCCGTGACAGGCAGCGCATCGTCGCGGTAGGTCAGACCGACCACCAAATCATTCGGAGCAAAATTGCACATCAAAACCCGCCGAAATTTTTGCAGTGCGGTCCGATCGTTCATCCGCTGCCGCACGGTATCGGTGCATTGTTTGGCCGCCGACCGCGCCGCCGGATCCCGCAGTCCCTTTGGCACAGGATAGATGATCACATCCGCCCCACGCCCTGTATCCTCTATTCTGACTCGCTTCAAGTTAGCCTCCTCGCTCTGCGCAGGCAGACATTACGTCTGCCTGCCTCCATATCTTTCAATCCAGTCCTGCATCAACATCTATCAGCCCAATCTTCAATCCACCCAGCCCTTCCTTCTTTTGTAGTTCAACTGCACAACGTCCGGCTGTCGCTCCGCAAACGGCACAAGGTCATCGCCATAAACCTCTCTCAGTTCATCGTCCAGATGCTGCTGTGCCACATCCGCTTCCTTGTCTACGGTGTATGCCTTTTCGTATCGCTTTTCATAATCGTGCAAGCCCACGTAAATCAATTCAATCCGTTTCCTGCCGTGGATGTCTTTCTTGACATATTTCGGGTCACGTAGGACTAACGACAGATAGTCCACGATCTGCTGCTTTCCACAGGCAATGCCAGCATCAATCAACGCCTTTTCTCTGGCAGCCTTTTTGTCCAGATATGTAGCACCCTTCTGCGGAGTATGGTGTTTGTTTCTACCCATCTTCTCCCACCCCTTTGCGGATAGCTTTCGTCAGGTTTTCGGCACACTCTTCGCAGAGATCGAGATCCGATTCGCGCCCCCTTTTGGAAAGCGTATACACGGTCGCTGGCAAACGAAACCCACCTTCCAGCAACATCACCTTGCCGCAACAATCACACACAATTGCTTTCATTGTCACTCCTCCATCTTTGCACCGCAGTTGGGGCAGTAGTTGCTTAGTTCTTGTCTGCTCCACCAGTTGCCCAAAGGTCTCGCGCAGACTTCTCAAGGGCAGGTTCTTTGCATTTCGAACACACATATAATGCGTTGCCGTACAGCCCACCGTACATATCTTCCCATCGCCCCTTCGCTCTCAGGCTTTCGGGGTCGATTGTGGGGAAGTCCTCTATCTCAGCCATCCCTCATACCTCCGGCAGTTCTGCCCACCGATCCACCGGCCACGTTGTCAAAAGAGCCGGGAACCAGAACTCATTGCCGATCAAAAAGCACTCCCGCACAGACGGAAAACCATCGGTATCCGTCATGTGCCCCAAAACGGACACATATTCATCCGGCAACCGTTCCGCCACGCTGATCCACTTGAGGCCGACATTTGCGTCGGTCACAACCGTCACGCCATTTGCGATTAAGTAATCAGCCAAAAACTCAGAAAACGGAAGAAGCTCAGGGTCTTCCCGTTTCGCGTTAACCATAAGATCAATCAACCTTGCTCTATCAGTCATATCCCTCACCCCTCCATCTTTGCGCCGCAGTTGGGGCAGTAAGTCGATTTCAACGTCTGGTTTGCATACTGCTCTTTGTAAACTTTCTTGTGACAGACTGAGCAATACACACCGGCGTTGGAACATTCGTCCAACAGGACCCACCGCCCCTTCGGTCTAAGGCTTTCGGGATCAATGGTGGGGAAGTCCTCTATCTCAGACATCCACACACACCAATGTGGAGCATTGCACAACTGGATCAGTGCATCCGCATCAATCAGCCGCATTTTCGGCTCTCCTTTCTCCGTAGCTGCAAAAATCATCTGCATTCAGTGTCTTCCAATCACAGCTTTCCCATGGGTGGCAGAAGCAGCCGCTTGCGTCCCTGAAATGCGAATGCTGATTGCACCATCCTGTTTTTCGTGCCAATGCTTGCAATCCTTACACCGTACCACTTCCACACGTGTTTGCATCAGATCCTCGTTGACCTTCCGCAGTCCCGGCACAATCTCATCCTGATACTTCTCGACCATCCGCTTCATCTGCTCATACAGATGCCTGTAATTCTCAGCCATCCCTTACCTCCGGTGCAAAAATCCAATGGGTCACATTGGTCACATTCATCTCAAAATCATCCAGCGCGCACTGTACCATTTTCCATCGCGGTGCTGTGGTCATTTGTTAACCCTCCGTTCATAGTTGTCCTTCAGATACCGATTTCTCCTGCAGCAAGAGCATTTCTGCTGCCGTCCGATTTCTTTCCAATAACAGCCGTCACAGGAGCCAACCGCCACGGCATCAACGGCAGGAGCGGCTTCAATCATCCGGCTTATTGTTGCCACGCAACCGGAAACAACCACTGCACCGATGCTGTTTTTGAGAGGCAATCCAAATTGAAATTCTTCCAGCAGCGCACTCCGGGAAATCAGGTCATTTGCCATCCCTCACACCTCCGGTGACAAAATCCAATGGGTCACATTGGTCACGTTCATTTCAAAATCATCCAGCGCCGCACTGTACCATTTTCCACCGCGGTACAGATACTCACCAACCAGATCCAGCCCGGCAGAAACCCGCCGAACCACAACCCGCGCACCTTCAGGCGGCTTTTCCGCATCAAACCGGATCCATCCGGCCGAAGCCGGTGCTGCGAAGCCAAGCAGCCAATCAGGCGTAATCTCCAAAGCCTCACAAAATGCAACCGTGGACACCATAAACATCGGAAGCGCCGACGCGGTATCCGCAGCACACATGGCATCATAGTCATAGTACGGAGGCATCTCAGGCTGGGCAACCAATTTTTGATAAGCAGCTGCAAACAACGTCTTAAAATCAGTCGAGTCATATCCAAATTCATCAGCCAGCTCTGCGATCCTGTCGGGTATGCCAGACAGGCGGGACTGAGAAAACGCATGCTGTTTGGCTTTCAATTCTGCATCGCGTCGAGACCGGTCACTTTCTCTCGCATGAGCAAGAGAGACCTCAGAGCAGCACTGCTTACAATCCTTGGAGGCGAGGCAATTATAGCAACAGCCGGGGCATTTTTCCGGGTGGCCCTTGTCTTTACGCTTCAAGATTGAAGAAACAGCACTGTCTGGGCAAGGAACCGGAAGCCCCTTTTTGCGACGCTCGGCATTATAGTAGCCGTCTTTGGATAACGGACAATCAGAAACGACCCAGTCCGCAGACCTTTTGCGGATCATATAGCGTTCCACCACATTCTGCGTCATTACAGAATGATCCCCGGCCAGCTGCTGGCGGCGCAATTCTGCCTGATCTTCAGCGGGAATTCGCGCGAGTTCATACGCACAAAATGCGTTGATTTCGCCGGCGTTCAGTTGCGTTTTCCATTCATCTGAAAGACGCTTATCGATCACCTGCATCCGCGCCTGCTCTGTCCGGGAGATCTCCAGCTGCTCGGCCACGATGTCCCGAAGTTTGCCGGGAATTTGAACGCCCTCCTCCCGCAGCGTCATCAGAGTTGCCTTCAGCCGTCGAACGCTCTCCATTTTTTCGGTGTAGCTCAGCTCTCTGGCGGTCGTGTTTGTCTGGATCAGCAGGAGCTGTTCCATAGCATCAGACATCTCCGGCAGCACGATACACGGCACGTGATCAAAGTTCCGGTTGCCCTCGGCCAGCAGCTCCGCTGCGGCCTTTTTCCGCCGATGGCCTGCGATCACGCGGTATCGGTCACCGGCAGTCACCACCAGCAGCGGTTGCAGGATCCCGCGCAGCGCCATGCTGTCCTTCAGATCCTGCACATCCTCCACCCGGAAATAGTTCTCCTCGTTTTCGGCCAGCAGCGAGATCGGCAACTGCCGGATCTCCATATTGTCCAAATTGGACACCAGCTTCCCAAAGCCAGCAGCCTCTGCAAGATTAAACGCCATGCCCAAGGCCTCCCTTCCGGATCCATTCCTTGACAAACGCCCGATAATCCACACCGGCACCGCAATGCTTGGAGTAAACCTGCAGCGGCTCACAGTACCAGGTGCTCTCGTCCACTTTGTCGGTGCGGCGAATGTGGGTATCAAATACCGGCACACCCTTGTCCCGCAGCATCTGCTCTGCCTGCCGGATCACCTCCACGTTGTGCCACTGTGTCACCAGTACGCCATCCACCTGACACCGTCCGTTGATCCGATGCAGTGTGCGGATCTGATCCAACAAAAACGCCATGCCCCGCACGGAAAAAGCGTCCAGTTTGACCGGGATGATCACGCCGTCCGCCGCCGCCAGCGCGGCAATGGAGCAGGCGGTAAAGGACGGCGGGCAATCGATCAAAATCACATCATACGCATCATCCTCGATCACCGCATCCCGGAGATCGGAAATCGAGCTGCTGCCTGCGTTGCCGCCCATGGACAGCGCCGTCCGGTCCACGTCGAACAGTTCGGAGTTGCTGGCGATCAGATCCACGCCGGCATAATCCGTGGTTTCTACAGCCTCAGTGTAGCACGTTACCAGTCCGCTGATCAGCGGCGGCAGGCCTGCCTGTTCCGGATCCGCAGCGCCAAGAAATGCGCTGGTGTCTGCCTGCGGGTCTGCATCGATCACCAGCACCCGCCGGTTATAGAATTCAGCGAGGATGGTTGCGAGGTTGACAGTGGTGACCGTCTTGCCTACGCCGCCCTTCACGTTCATGATTGCGATCGTTCTCATAGATTTCCTGCTCCTGTTCCGGCAGGGAGAAAAAGCTCTCCCGCACAACGTTTTTGCCAAACTTAAATTCCAACGTATAAAACCGCCCGGTCGGATGCACAAAGACCACCGTCCCCGGGATCGGCCGGTAACCGCCGGTTGCCTTGTCCACTTCGAGCTTCAACAGCTTCGGACGCGCCATCACAATATCACCCGGTTTCATCTCGCACCCCCGTTATAAAACTCCTCCGGAACGTACGTATCATCCGGCAGCTGTTCAAACGCATCCGGATCACGCCACTGGTCGCCGGAACGACTGAACGTCTGCGTGTTGCCGTTAAAATCCAACAGAATACTGCCCAGCTGACCCTCTTTGTTTTTCCGCACCAGAAGCATGCGCTCCGGCTTCTCCGGTTCAGGCCGGTATAGCATCAGAACCAGATCTGCGTCCTGCTCGATCTGGCCGGACTCTCTCAGATTGGACAGCTCAGGAGGCGGCACATAGCGCACCTGCCGTTTTTTGCCGTCCGGCCCCGGTTCGTTCCGCACCATCATCTGCGGACGGTTCAGCTGCGCCAGCGCAACGACCGTGACACCGGAGGACTGTGCCATCGTATGCAGCCCGATTGAAATATCCGTGACAACGGAGAACCGATCCTTGCCGCGGCTGGACACCAGCTGCAAATAGTCCACAAAAATCACATCATACCGCTGCGCCATCGAAACAGCCTGAATATCCGCCACAGTCATTCCGGCCGCCTGCACGATTTCCAGAGGCCGATCGGTAACCTTCATGCTGGCTCGTGCGGCAGCGTCCCAATTGGCATCGGTGAGCGAATTCCGCTTCAGCCGCTGCATGGGGATCTTGGCCACATGCGCCATAAGGCGGTCAAACAGCTTGCTATCAGATGTCTCCAGCGAAAAAAAACCGACCCGCTTTTTCTCAGCCATATGCCAGGCAGCCTGCAAGGCAAAAGCAGATTTGCCATCGGAAGGGTATCCGCCAATGATGATAAAGTCACCCGGTTCGGCGTATAGCATCCCGTCCAGACCACGGATCGGCCAGCTGAGGTAATCCCGAAGCTTTTCCCGGCGTTCGTAAAACGCAGTCATGGCAGCCTCCATGGAGGTGACCCGAAACCCAACCTTTCCGGTGCTCACTCTGTTCATTTCAGCCAACAGCGTCCGCTGCTCCTCAGCATCCGCAGACTCTGCCAGCTGCGATCCAAGCTCCCGCAGCCGCAGCAGCCGCCCCCGGCTCTTGCAGGCCTGCAGGTAATAATCCACGCTGGCTGCGCTGGGCGTGATCTCCATGATCTCCATCAGCAGCTTGCTGTACTTGCCACCAAGCGCATCGTTGATCAACACCGGATCCGGCGGTTTCCCTTGTTGAAAAACACGGCGGATCGCCTGATACACAGCGCGAAACTCCCCGGTGTAGTCATCGTCAGCTGTTTCTGCAAGCACCTTCGCCGCCAGCGTTGGCTCAATCAGCACGCTGCCAAGTACGCCGACCTGTGCATCCAGCCAATCCTGATGCGTTGTTACCATGCCATCAGCCCTCCTCTCGGATCATAGGCCTGCTCTGCTGCGGGTTCCTTTGCCGTCACTCGTATCTCATCCGTCCATCGGCGCTGATTGAGCCATGTGGACGGATGTGGGATCCCAATGCCGCGCTGCCAGTCCTCGCTTTGCAGCTGCCGCTTCAAAGCGGCGGCCATCTGATCCGCCATCTCAGCGGTGGGAGCCAGCTTATCCCAGGCTCGGATCGCCGCCTGCCGTTTTTCTCCGCGCGGGTATGCCTTCCAAAAGCGTTCAAACCGCTCCGGCATATGCTCCGCTGTCTCTCGCCAGTCATCACGTCTCTTGCGGCGCTGCCCCCCTTGGGGGGCTTTAGGGGGTATATCGTTATTATCTTGTATTATTCTATCCGGATTTTTATCCGGGAGGGGTACCGGATTTTTATCCGGGAGGGGTACCGGATTTTTATCCGGGAGGGGTACCGGATTTTTATCCGGGAGGGGTACCGGATTTTTATCCGGGAGGGGTGCAGCAGCCAGAGTGCGGACTCGACGCTGCAATACCTCCTTGGTCTCAGCGTCCCGGATGATGGAAACCTCTACATATCCGGCGGTCTCAAGCTCTGAGATCAGTTTCCCCACCGTGTCCGGTTTCAGCGTAAAAAGATCTCCTAAATATTTGTTGCTAGCCCAACAATAGCCGGACGCTTCCTGCAGCGCAGTGATCTCCGCATACAGCAGCTTTGCGTTTGGCTTTAGCTGGGGATCGTACCGCACCGTCGCCGGGAGCACAGCCCAGTACGACGGCTTCCTGTTGTCCTCCAATTTGTATCACCTCTTTCTCGAAGCAGTGATGCAGCTGCCCTTCTCCAGGCGCAGGATCGCTCCTGCAGCCCAGTGAGAAAGGGTGATCGGGCAAAGCCCGGAGAAAGGCAGCTGCCGGGTATTACGCCTCAAAAAACGCAGCAAACTTGTCGGCACCGTACTGGCCGTGAGTCAGCTCGATCATCTCCCGGACGGAATATGCCTCCTTCAGTTCGCCAAGACTATCAACAAATCGCTCTGTACCTTGTTTGCAGGCACCGGTAATCACGCGGTACATGGTTTTTGCCTCATCAACCGCCACCACGCTATCCAACGTCAACTCGCGATACTGATCTGCGCCGCGATCCTTTGCGGACTTAAACAGCAGATCCGCAATGCCCTCCCGGAAGGTACGGCAATGAGCATAATGCGTACCGTCCGAGACAACGTGACGACCGGGGATCTTGCCAATGTAGAGGTCATAGCCGTTGACTTCCACCCGCCGCTTGATATGCGTCAGGATCCCATCCGCATACAAATATCGTCCCGGTACATAATCAACATCGCACAAACGCCTGACGGGGCAGATTGTTCCCGTTAGCCCGATGCAGCCGCGCGCATACACCGTTCTGACAACAGCCAGCCCCACGGGGAGGCTCGTCAGGCCGGTGCAGCCGCTCAGATCCAGACTGCCGCCAACCGTAAGCCCCTCCGGCAGACTCGTCAGACCGATGCAGCCCTCCAGATCCAGGTCTCCGCCAACCGTCAGCCCCTCCGGCAGACTCGTCAGACCGATG
>JAEIGA010004539.1_pt1 | contig 21458 bp, 13 predicted proteins | sample 9270691 | NCBI WGS metagenome assembly JAEIGA01 (sample SAMN17057246, study PRJNA624740) | gut metagenome | biome: biome; isolation source: fecal sample | host: Bos grunniens | place: China: Xizang | collected 2019 | reverse complement strand
ATCTTGAAATTCTCAACAAACCCAAAAGGAAGTATCAAACGGGCTAATTCCAATAGTATTTTTTCGTCCTGCATAGTACTTATTTTAACTATGCGAAGATAATATTTTTATATCAGCCCCCCAACTTTTGCAGGTGAGCCGAGAGTTGCATGCAAATGTGGTTTCTCCAAGCTCCATAAGGCGTATGAGATCCTCATTCCTTAAGCTCGGTCCGTTGCCTATGACGAAACAACGCCCGGTATGGCTGTTCTTGAACGAACGGAGCCTCTTGCGGCTTCCGGTCTGCAACACACCGTATAGGTAGTTCATTGCGTTCCAACACTTCTGCCATGCCTTGCCCATCTCTCTTTCTATAGTAATCGTTACTTATTCGGCAGTACCCTTTCTGCAAACTCGAAATCCTCCGGATAATCGATGTCTATGCCTTCAATCGGGTCGATAATTGCCATATAGGGATTTAAACCTACACGCTGGTGCTCCTTGGTCCAAAGTTCCTTGCGGAATATGTAGAATGCGCTTGTCTCTACAAATACCGGCTTAATCTTCTGTGTTTGAGGTATCTTCTTTAGGTCATAATTGAGTGGCTTGCCGTCATACCATGTAAAGGTCTGTATCTTCTGCGCACTGAATGCCGAATCGTGCTCACCCGAAACAACCTTGTCAATGGCCGTCTCTATGGTTTCTTTCTTTATGAATGGTGATGTGGTATGTGCCAGCATATATATGTCGGCATCGACCTCTTCTGTAAAGGCATCGTATATCTCCTCGCCCAGCGTCTCATCGCGGTCGAGCCACTCGCTGCGCTTTAGGAACTTTACCCCTTCGGGCAAGTGGGGAATGATTTCCTCGCTGCTGCAATAGACATATACCTCGTCAATGCCGCTTACCTTGACAAGCGTCTCCAGAATATACCACATAAGCGGTTTTCCTCCAAGCGGTTTGAGGTTCTTGCCTACGACTCTTTTGCTGTTGAGCCTGATTGGAACAAATGCTACAGTTCTCATAGGCAGGTTGTTAGAAGCAGCTGAATGCGTCAATAACGCCTACAAGCTTGTTGTCGGCATCAACGACGATAAGCGAGTTGATGTTGTGCTGGCGCATGAGTTTTTCGGCCTGAGAGAGCTTTGCGTCCTCCTTTATGGTCTTAGGGTTATTGTTCATCAGGTCCTTCACTGTCAATTCGAAGAAACGGTCCTGGTCGCGCTGCATTGTACGGCGTATGTCACCGTCGGTCACAGCTCCGAGAATCTTGCCCTCTTCGAGAACAACTGCAAGTCCCATCTTCGCACTGCTTATCTGCAGTAGGGTATCGCTTATCTTTGAGTCACGTGTTACTATAGGCAGGTTCTCGGTTATCATATATTCTTTGACTCTAGCCAACAGGCGTCGGCCGAGCGAGCCGCCCGGGTGGAACTTTGCAAAGTCCTTTGCCTTGAAGTTGCGCACTGTCATCAACGCGCATGCAAGTGCATCGCCCATAGCAAGCGTTGCTGTTGTCGATGAAGTGGGGGCAAGGTTCAGCGGGCAGGCCTCCTTGTTTACCGAAATATCAAGGTGGCAGTCGGAGTATTTAGCCAACAGCGATTCGGGGTTGCCCGACATTGAGATTATAGGTATCTTCCTGTCGGCGAGCATCGGGATGAAACGGAGCAGTTCATCGGTCTGTCCCGAATTTGATATTGCCAGAACTACATCTCCTTCGCAAATCATTCCCAGGTCGCCGTGGAAGGCATCAAGAGGGTTCACGAAGAATGCCGGTGTGCCTGTACTTGCCATTGTCGATGCAATCTTTGCACCGATATGGCCCGATTTGCCTACACCGGTCACTATAAGCCTTCCCTTGCTCTCAATTATAAGGTTTACAGCTTTGGTAAAGTCTTCATCCAGTTTTGGTATGAGGTTCAATATCGCTTCTGCCTCGTCCTGCAAACACTTGACTGCTATACTGATAATATCTGCCATTTTATTATTCTATGTTAAAGTGCACATTTGTGCATAAATACATAATATTTCTTGCGAAGATACAAAGAACTTGCGTAAAAACGGCAGATTTATCGGAAATAATATTGGTCAATTGTGTTATAGGTTCATGAGAGCGGAAACGGTATGCTCTTTGGAAACTATACCGGTATCTTGCAGAACAAAAAAAACAGGCAGAATTTTGAGAATCTGCCTGTTTTTTATTTAGAGAGAGGAATTATTTACCCTCACCTGGCCAGCCTTCAACCCACATGAATTGCTCTCCTGCGATGTAAAGACCTTCAGCTGTGTTCCATAGGCCGTTCAGTGCGTAAATGTTGCCCTGGTTCATAAAGCTGCAGTATCCTCCATAGCTTGCGTGAGCTGGGTTATGGAAGAACTCAAGTGGTGCACCGGCATAGGTTACACCCATATCATACAAACCTGAAGGGCAATTTGCTGCATTGCCGTTTTCGTCAAGGTAGAACGGAATGTAATAACCCTGTTTGTATGGAGCAACACGGCAGTAATAGCCGCCATTGTAACCCTCTGCCATCTCGAATTCTACTGCAAACTGCTCACCGGTGAAGCTCGAAGCCCAGATACCGCTTCCGGCTACAACCCAGTTGTAGTCAACAATGAATGTAAGCGAGTATGTGTTTGCACCAGTGATAGAGAGATTCTCCTCAGGAACATCAAATGAGATGTTGACACTGTATTTCTGACCAACTACGATGTTCTCCTGGTCTATTGCAATCGTAATCTCAGCTGTATAGCTACCGTCAGCAAAGCGTGCTGTAGGGTCTGCAACAGAGATAATGCTGCTGTTTGCCTCAACTTTCAAAGGTACATCAGAGTTGCCCTCAGCCGTACTTCTTCTAACGGTTACTTTTACCTCATTGAAAGTGTCTGTAGCCTTAAGACTATAATCTTTTGAGCCCTGCTCAAATGAGAAAGTCTCATTCTTAAAGTCGTACTTGTCCCAGTAGCTCTCATCGCTACATGAGGTGAACAGGCCGACAAATGCCGCTACCAATATAAATGATTTATAAAGTTTCATAATTCTTTCTTTTTATAAGTTTAAAAAGTTTCTCAGTTCCCTCCTGCCTACACGGCAGGAGAGGCTGTTGTTAGATATCGGCAACAGGTGAAGGTTTTTTGGCAATCTTGTTGTTGTCGCTTTCTGTCAACATAGGGTTACCCTCAATCTCACTCTGTGGTATAGGGTATCTCAATGCGTCGTCACCTGAAGTGATGTTGTAAACATAAGCTTCCTGGTAGCCTGCACCGCGGCGGTCAACGTTCTTCTTCAAACGGAGAAGGTCGGTGTAAGAGAAGCCCTCGCCCCAAAGCTCGATACGACGCTGGAACCATGCTGCTTCCTGAACGCCTACCGCTGTTGCTGCAGTACACTTGTATGCCGGGTCACGGTATGTCTTTACAAAGTTCTCAAGAACTGCAGCACCGGCAGCAGGGTCACCGGCCATAGCCAATGCCTCGGCCTGAATGAGATACATCTCCTCAACACGCATCAAAGGAATGTCGTTGGCATTTGTAGAAGTGTAAACCTCATCCTTGTAGCAACCGAACTTCATCTGTGTGTATGCAGGGATGCCTGTTTCTGCAGCGTATGCAGCCTGCTCGGTGTTAAGGTTAGGTGACTGGCAATTCTCGTCCAACCACCAGCCCTTGCGAACGTCTGTTGCAGGGATTGCATTGTAGAGGCTCTTGTTGATATAACGCCATGCGCCTACTGATGCGTAACCGTAGTTGAGTGAACCCATGTGTGAGGGGAAGTTGCAGATAACTGAAGTTACCTGACGGTCTGTCTCTGCAGTAATCATAGCCCACATCCATGATGCATCAACATCATCGCTGAAGCCCGGACGGCTCACCTGGCTGATGGTGTAAGGAGTTGCGTCGCCCTTCAATGCATTCTCGGCATCGCTGGCAGCAGCTGCCCAGTTGTTCATTACAAGGTTAACACGGGCACGCATACCGTATGCAACCTCAAGGCTTGCATAACGCTTGTCGGCACGTACTGCGCTTGTGTTTGAAAGAATCTCGATTGCGTTGTCGAGGTCGCTCATAATCTGTGCGTAAACCTCAGCTACAGTTGAACGCTTAGCACCGTTTGCACCAACCTCGTCCTGATTCTTCTCTGTGATGAGGATTACACATGGCTGGTCCTCGTTGCCAACGTATGTGTGCTGGTAGAGCTGTGCCAATGTAAAGTAGTTGAATGCACGGATAACATAAGCCTGAGCAAGATAGAACTTCAACTGCTCATCCTCTGTATTGGCATCGATCATCTTAGTTACAGAGTTTACGGCATATAGCTGCTTGTACATTGTTCTCCAAATAAGGTTTGTACCTACACCTGTAGCCTGAACGTCTGAGTATTCTACAGGTGAACTGAACCAGTTGTAACCTGTTACAGGAGATACCATGTCTGTACCGCGTGAATCGGTCCACATCATGATAGCCGGGTAGCCGAAGTCGCTGTGGTAGCTCTCACCAAGAATCTTGCCGAAGTCATAGAACAATGATGGCATTGCAGCAACACTCGCCTCAATTCTCTCAGGATTAGACGCAACGGTCTCTTCCTTCTGATCCTGGGTTATGGTTGAACCCATAGGCTCTGTGTCAAGGTCGTTACAGCCAACTATTGAAAGTGCTGCAAACGCTGACGCGATTATTGAATATTTATAATTTTTCATCTTAGTCTCAATTTAATTTGTTAGAATGTTACCTTGATGCCACCTGAGATAGTACGCAATGCGCTATACATAGTGTTGTCGGCTGCTGTGTAGCCCTGACGTGGGTCAAGACCCTTGCGTGCACTGAATACAGCTACGTTGTCGGCAGCACCGTAAACGCGTACTGAAGTCAAGCCAAGCTTGCGTGTCCAGCTCTTTGGAAGTGTGTAGCCAAGAGTGATGTTGTTGATTGACAGGTAGTTTGAAGAAATCAACCAACGGTCAGAACTTGAGTTTGTAAACTCGTCTGTTGTGTTCAAACGTGGAACGTCTGTGTTGGGGTTCTCCGGTGTCCATGCATTGGCAATGTCCTTGTGCCAGTTCTGACCTGCATCGCTGTCACCGCCATTGTGCATAAGCTCCTGGTATGTGTAGTCCCAAAGCTTACCGCCATACTGGTATGCGAATGAGATACCGAAGTCGAATCCGTGGAACTCGATGCTTGTACCGAAACCGCCATATACCTTAGGCAAGAGGTCGCCTGTAGCCTCACGGCCGTTAGCATAAGCGTGGTTCCAGTCGCTTGTCACGAATCTTTCAGGGTTCTCCTTGTATGCCTCAACTGCTGCATTGTACTCGTCTTTCTTATTTTCCTTCCAATCGGCAAATGCATCGCTAGTCATCTGCATTTCGCGCTGCAAGTACTCGTCAGCAGGAGTCTTTGTGTGGTAAAGTGCAAGACCTGTGTTGGGGTCAACACCTGCATATCTTACAAGGTAGTTCTGGTACATTGAATCGCCCTCGCGGAGGATTGATGAACCGCTGATGTGCTCACCGTTGAGTGATGGGTCGAGTTCGTTAATCTTGTTCTTGAGGAATGTGGCGTTAGCAAATACGCTCCACTTGAAGTTGCGACGCTCGAAGATGTTTGCGTTCAACTCAATCTCAAGACCGCTGTTAGTCATGGCACCGATGTTTACAGGGATAGTACCGTAACCGTTAGAGTTGGCTACCGGCTTGTTGTAAAGCATGTCGCTTGTCTTGCGGCTGAAGTACTCAACAGTACCGCTCAGCTTGCCACGGAGAACGCTGAAGTCGAAACCGATGTTGAAAGCGTTGCTCTTCTCCCATGTGAGGTCTTTGTTACCCTTGTATGCAAGAAGACCGTCAGAGAATACACCGTCAGCACCTGTTACAGTGTACTGGTCCTGATATGCATAGTAGTAAACAGTAGATGTACCGAGCTTGTCGTTACCCTGCTGACCGAAAGAAACCTTAAGCTTCAACATATCCAGCCATGTGAATTTCTTCATGAAATCCTCCTTGCTGATAACCCATGCTGCTGATGCAGAGAAGAAGTTACCCCAACGGTTGTCCGGGTGGAAACATGAAGATGCATCACGACGGTAAGAACCGCTCAAGAAGTACTTCTCGTCGTAGTTCCAGTTGATGCGGCTAAAGATACCGCGTGTAGAGTATTCATATGCAGAACCGCCGCCACGCTTCTGGTCGATAGTGTTGTTTACAGTCCAGTCACCCTCCTTGTAGAAGTTCTGACCGCTTGCCCATGAGTTCTCACCGCGAAGATCGTATGCCTCATAACCGAGAAGAGCCTCGAAGTTGTTCTTGCCAAGGCTGAACTCGTAGTTGGCGAGGTACTGCTGGTTGAGTGAGAATGTGCGATCGTGCTGCTGGCTGATTGAACCGCCGTAGCTTGCGCTCTGGCCATACTTGTTGTTGCCTACATCGTGATAACGTGTGTTGTCGATGTGTGCACCCAAAGAAGCTGTAAGCTTAAGGCCCTTGATAGGAGTGATTTCAGCAAACCACTTTCCGTTGAAGATATCCATAAGGTACTCCTGGGTGTTGTAAAGAAGGTCACTCATAGGGTTAGACATAGACATCCAGTTACGTACGCCACCAGAATACTTGCCGTCACCGTAGTCATATACCGGTCTTCCGTTCTGAGCATCCTTAACAATGTTGCCTTCTGCGTCACGGATATACATAGGATATACAGGAGCAATCTTGTTTGTCAAAAGGAAGGCGTTCATAGAAGATGACGCGTTTGTCTGCTCACCTGGGTAACGGTTCTTTACATTGCTGTAAGAGATGTTGGTACCTATCTTCAACCACTTCTTAGCCTGGTAGTCAACGTTCAAACGTGAAGATATACGCTCGAAACCTGAGTTCTCAATGACACCGCCGTCCTCAAGGTAACCTGCAGAGAAGTAGTAGTTAAGTCTGTCGCTGCCGCCTGATACTGATACGTTGTACTCCTGGCGCATCTGCTCGTCGATTGTACCTTTCTCCCAGTTGTCCGGTGTATAGTAGTTTCTGCCGTCGCTGTAGCCAAGTGTTGCGCGTGGGTCAACCTTGCCGTCGGGGCCGATAAGGCCTTCTGCACCGTTAAGGGTGTAGATCTGGTAACCGATAGCGGGGAAAAGGCTGGCGTTTGCATAAGCGTGTGCCTGCTCAGGTGTGTAGTTCAAAGACTGGATACCGTTGTGGTAGAAGCTTCTGTAAAGAGTCTCCATGTACTGGTTTGTAGATGTGAGAACATCGTAGTCCTTGATCTGACGCTGGTTGATACCCCAACGTGCGTCGAAAGAAACGCGTGCGTCGCGGTTGTTGCCTTTCTTTGTAGTAATCATGATGACACCGTTCGCACCACGTGCACCGTAGAGGGCAGCGGCTGCAGCGTCCTTGAGAACTGACATGTTCTCAATGTCGGCTGTGTTGATAGATGAGATGTCGCCATCGAAAGGAATACCGTCAACTACATAAAGAGGAGTGTTGACAGCATAGAGCGAACCGATACCACGGATACGTACAGTAGCAGAAGAACCCGGCTGTCCGTTTGCGCTGAGTGTCTGCACACCGGCCATAGTACCTGAAAGCGCGTTTGTTACGTTAGAAACCTGACGCTGCTCGATCTTGTCCGACTTGATGACAGATGCAGAACCGGTAAACGCCGATTTCTTGGCTGTACCGTAAGCAATCACAATTGCTTCGTCGAGAATCTTTGCGTCCTCAACCAGGACAATTTTCATAGCCTTGCCCTTGACAATGTGCACTTCCTGTGTTGTCATACCAACGTATGAAACGCGGAGTGTTGTTGCTGAAGCCGGTACATTTTCAATTGTAAAATTACCCTCAATGTCTGTAGAAGCACCAAGTGATGTGCCCTCAACGAGAACTGAGGCTCCGATAACAGGCTCGCCGTCAGCCTCAGAGTAAACCTTACCTGTGACTTTTGAGACTTGCGCTGTTGCCATACCTATACCTAAGCAGATATAGGTCAATAGAAATAGCACTCTTTTCATAACAATGAATTTAAGTTAATAATAATAAAGAATTTGTGTCTTTTTGCTATAATTCCCCAGGTTTTATACGGGAAATTAATGGCGCGAAGATACAACATTCGTGCTAAACTTTAAAATAAGTTAAGAGTTTTTTTTCAACAATAGTGTTAAATTTCACCCAAAACCTTGTTTTTGCTCACTAATTGCTCATTTATGCAGCTGTTGTGCAGTTCTTGAATTTTGCTGTTTTTGCTCTGTTTTTGTGGCTTTTGGGTGGAGTGCTTTTAGGTTAAATTGTTGAAATATGTAATATTAGCTATTCTTTTACAGCTGTATGCACTTTTTGACATTTTGTTGTTAATTTGTTTTAAAACGATATCATTTGTCATATTTTGAATAAAAGGCAGTAATATTAATTTTTGTTGATATATGCGTAGAAAGGTGCTACACACTTGCTTTTGGCAATCTATTTGCTTTTTTCTGTTGTGGTTCTTTGTTGAGGATTGGTGATGCCGCTGACAAATTTCCATAAATTAGAGATTTATTATGCCTGCATTGCAGTTGAAAAGAGGTGTATGTGTTTCGTTTTGCAAGAAAAGTTGTGCAAGTATAAACCAAATGCGCGCGATGTTGTTGCAGCGCGCTTATACCTTATTATATTATATATGGAAATTCTTCCCTTAGAACGGGTAGCCAATGGCGAAATGCCATGCAAAGCCGTCTCCGAACGGGTTGAGGTTGAAATATCCGCTCTTGCCGGTCTTGTAGGGAGCATGCAGTCCTAAACCGAAATCTACGCGCAAGACAAGGAACTCAAGGTCGTACCTGAAACCGAATCCGGTGTTCAAGGCCAATTGCTTAGGGAAAGTGCTGAATTCGAATTCTCCTCCTGGGCGGTCTTCCTCCTTTTTCATGAGCCATACGTTTCCGGCATCAACAAAGAGTGCACCATGCAGGTCCGATATAAGTCTGAAACGGTATTCGGCATTCATTTCGAATTTGAGCGTACCGGTCTCATCGAGGTACGAATAGCGGTCGTTTTCGTCAGGCTTGTAGCTGCCGGGGCCTACCGAGCGTACGGTAAAAGCACGAAGGCTGTTGGCACCTCCGACGTAGAACTGCTCGCTGTATGGTGCGTATTCCGAATTGCCATAGCTATGTATAGCTCCAATCATGATGCGTGTGGCTATATGGTGACTGTTGTTTATCTTCCAAAGCTGTCTCAGCTCGGCTGTGCCCTTTATGAACTGGGCATAAGGGTTGCCCAGGATGTTCTTGTTCTTTTCGCCGAATTTCTGTCCGAATGCACTGAATACAAGCGATGTGACGTTTCCGGCCGATGTTACAGATGCTTCGAACCATGTCTTGTTGCGGTGCCTTGTATTTGCATTGTCGTAAAGGAACGTGTATTGCATGGCCGGAATGAACTGGTTGCGGAAGCTGTTGGCAATAGAACGGTTCCCGGCTGCAATGGAGTCGAACTTGGCAGTTGTCCTCTGCAGCATGTCGTATGCAAGACGGAACGGTGTTATCGTGTGGGTAGTGGTATTCTTTGTATATACCTTGTATGTGATTTCTCCTCCCGAACGTACCATCTTGAAGAATCCGGAACGGTTCATCTGGTTGATAAACAGACGCATGGAGGTAGAAGAGGGTACTCTTAAATGGCGGCGGTGTATTATCGGGAAAAAAAGACGCGGGAATGTCAGCGAGAGGTCGGCTCCCATCTCCCAGGAGTTGATGAGTGCCGAACGTCCTTTCACATTCTTGTCTGTCTGCCATTCGTAGGATCCTTTGAGGGTAAGTTTCAATGTCTCGCCTCCTCGGAATACATTCCGCCTTGCGATGCTTATCTTGGTTCCGGGGCCAATCTGGTCGTTGCTCTTTGATGTGGCATTCAGCTCAAAAGTAAGGTCGTACGGCTTTTCAAGCTGTGCACTTATATTCATGTCGAGTGTATCGGTGCCCTCTCTCTCCTTGATATTGAAGCTGACACCGTTGAAAATGCCCATCTGGCTCAAACGTTGCAGTGTGTTCTGCTGTTTCTGCTGTGAAAACAGCTCGCCTCCTCTTATCTGCATGTTGCGCATTAGTGCTCCTATACGTACGGGGAGCTTCTTGCCATAGTATATGTAGCTGAATTTGCGCCTTGTTATTGTGTCGGCCTTGGTGCGGTTTCCCATACCGGTCATGTTGCCCTCTGTTATGCGCATGCTTACATTCCCGATATACCATTGCTTGGAAACCTGCGGAGCAAGGTTCTTTACAGGCTGTACGCGTACCGATGCTTTGCCTGGCTTGTTTATGGTGTCGGCAAGATAGTTTATGTAACCTGGCTGGTAGTAGTAGTAGCCGTTGTTGCGGAACAGGGTGTTGAGCCTGTTTCTCTCCTCTTCCATGGCTGCTGCGTTGAACTGCTCTCCGCTATGTATGAGCCTTTCGGCCGTAGTTGCCCTTACAAGGCTGTCGGAAACGCCATGGAAGCCCCGGTATTCGATGCTGTCGATGTAGCATGGCTTGCCGAAAGTGACTTTATAACTTACCGCAGCTTTCTTCGGGTTCTTCTTGTTTGTTATCACTTCGCTCTCTACTTTCCCGTTGAAGTAACCGTAGTACTTGAGTATTTCGGATGCAACGTCGGCCCTCAGTTCTGGCTTTACGGTTGATATAAGCACCGGGTTCTTGGCGAATGTGTCGAACATCCATTTGCCGAACTTGCTTTTTGAGTCCTTGTATCTGTAATGCCACCAAACGCTCATGGGAAAGAACTTTAGTGCGGAGCTGCCGAATATTGAGCCGTTAGGAGCGCAGTCGAGTGCGTATGTGACCTCTTCAATGGCTTTCTGCCCGGTCTCTCCGCCGGCATTCTCTTTCTCGCCTATGAACTCTATTTCCTTTATGCCGGTATAAAGCTGCTCGCCGTCGGGCAAGTGCTTTGTGACTGAACATGACGACAGCGTCAGTATTACTGCTAATATGCAGATATAAAACTTATTCATCCTTCTTTTCTTTCTTTTCTGTCGGGGCTTCGGGCCTGTTTCCTCTTGTTTGTACAGGCCTCTCTTCCTCCTTGTTCTTCTTGCGGAATATAAGCAGCTCGTTGAGGTTGTTGAACTTGCGCTTATATACATAACCGACTCCGGTCTCAATGATTTCTCCTTCGAGCAACGATTCATAGTTCTTGTCGTAGAAGAGCCTGATGTAACGGTCGCTCTTCTCGCTTATCTTCCATTCGAGCGATACGTTGTTTATGAAACTGTCGTTGCCTTGCGGGCGGTCGCCACTGTTCACTTCTCCGCCTATCACAATGGTCATGCGGTCGTTCCAGAATCTCTTGCTGAAGCTGAAAGAGTAGTTCTTGTACGTGCCTCCGGTCTCGGCATTCTGTGCGTCATTGATTCCTACATTGACGCTCACGCTCTTCATGGCACTGCCGGCAAGCTCGTTTATTTTGGCATCGAGGAACGAACTGAGGGCACTTGAAGCTGTCATGCTGTTGCTTCCCCCAATGTATGTTCCTGTTATGAGCATTGTTACCGCATACTTGTTGAGCGTGCTTTCGTCGAGCATGTTGAGCTGGTCCTGAACCATGGCATTCTCCGGTGCCGACAGGGTAAATGTCAGTCCCATATTGCTGAGCGTGTTGCTCAGCTTCACGCCTACATCGAACTCTACCGGCTGCATGCTGTTGTCGTCGAATGTGACCGATGTTATGACACGTTCAAGTGCCGTTATCTCTATGTCCGGGTCGAATATGTCGCCGCTCCATGTTACCTTGCTGCCGTCGGTGATGTTGAATGTCTTCATCGGTATCACCGGCAGGGCATACTTGAGAACGCCTTCGCTCATGGAGTATGTTCCGGTGAGTCCTATTCCGGCTTCACTGGTGTATGTCATGTGCAGGTTTCCTCCACCTCTTAAGGTAATGTAGCTGCTACGGTTCTCGTCAAAGTCGGCGTTTATCCTTGCTCCGTCCTCTATGTTAAGAGTGAGGTCTATATTGGTGTTTCCCAGGTCGATGCCTTCTTCTTGTGCCGCAACAGCTGTCGTGTCCTTGAAATTCACGAATTCCACCAGTCCGTCAAGCTCCTTGTCACTCTCGATAGGCGCATCGAGCATTACGTATGTTATGTTGCTCTTGCTCAGCAGCGTTGAGTTTCCGTACACTTTCATGTTGTTGAGTGTTCCGCTTATGAACGACATGAAATCTATGAATAGCCTGCCGTAGAGCATAGCTCCCCTACGGCGCGGTGCATTGATGAGCTCGTAGTCTCTGGCTCTCATCCTGAGGTTCAGTGCCGGGTTGGTGATATGCGTCAAGTCGATGTTTCCGTTTATCTTGAACGGGTTGTTGCCCGCTGAATATATGTCGAAGTCCTTGAATGTTATTCTGTTGTTCTCGATGCTTACATGCTCGTCGGCCATGTTCAGCTTTGTGCCGAACAGAGGCGCATCGATATATACGGAGTCGAACTGCATGAATCCGTTCGTGTTGAGCTTCGACAGCTTCCCTTCGGCCGAAAGCTCGCTGTTTATGTATCCGTCGAGCTTCATTCCGGTATCTTTCAGGAATGCGTTGCTTATTGCAAGCGGGAAGCGGCTGAAGATTATGTCGCCGTGCAGGCCTGGGTCCTCGGTATCGTCAAGGTAGTTGCCGTTCATGTGTGCAACCTCTTCCTCTTCGTGGCTCAATATGACGTCAAGGTAGTGTGTATTGTCGTTCTTAGGCAAATATACCACCTCAAGCATCTCGTTGCCGATGTATGTGCCCTCGTATGCAATGCTGTCGGCCTTGATGTCGCTGCTAAGAAGCGTGCTTGTATCATCTTGCCTGAAGTAGAGGTCGAGGTTAAGCGTGCCTGCTATGTCGGGCACGAACGGTGCCATTGAAGTGGCCTCCTTGAGATTAACATTGAAGAGTTCAAGATGGGCATTGTATCGGGCCGTGGAGTCGGGTGTGGTGAATACATGCAAGCCGGCATTCTTCTCATTCTCAAGAGTGACGTCGGCTTCAACGCTCATACCCTTGCCTATTCTTATGAAGTTGCCGTCATTGAAATGGAACGGGTGCTTTACAAGTATTGCTTCGGGGTTGAACCTTATGTCCAAGCCTTCGGGCTTCATGAGTGTCATGGCACCCATCTTTATGCCAATGCTGTCGTTCTTGTCTCTATATACGATGTTCGTAGAGAGCGAATCCATGCATACATTGCCGTACAAGGCTGCAGAGAAGCTCTGCTTTTCGTTGTTGGGATCGATGGCAGTGCTTCGTATGGCGGCAAGGTAGCCTATCTTGTTATCCTGTTGTCTTGTGAACATGCGTATGGTGTCGAGCTTCATGCTGCCGTTGCTGAAGCCGTACAGTCCGCTGTTCATGTTCAATCCTTTTATGGTATCCAGCTTGAGTTCTATGCTTGCCTTGTCGGCAGTTATGCCGTTCATGGTAAGGAAATCGGCCAGCACATTTTTCTTGCCGCATTCGAAATCGAAAGAGAGAGCGGGCAATGCTCTTTCGTAATCGTGCAGGTAGTAGGGCATGACATCGGCATGGCGCGACTCCATGTACATTTTTGCGACTTTCTCCATTGCTGCAAAGAGACCGTTGTATCCGCTGTCCATGCTGCCCGATGCCTTCATGTCTCCGTTCTTGGCCTTGATATATGAGTGTTCGGGGGAGGTCTTCAGGTCGAGGTCGATATCGGTCGGAGTGTAGATCTTCTTCTCCGTTATTATTCTTATATCCTTTCCGTCGAGATTCAAGGCGTGGCTCTCTTTCATGTCGGTCGAAGCCTCAATGTCGAGTGCCATTCTTGTGTCGAGAAGAATGTCGGTCAATCCCAATCCCAACAAGTCGGCTCTTTCAACCTTGACCGATGTCTTGTTGCTTATCCCGCTTTCGCTCAATGATGTTTTTGCCTTTGCCTTCAATTGAAGATTGTAGTCATTGGTCGATAGGCCTATGACTGAAACGCCGTTCTCCTGGTTCGCTCTCAGGTCGATGCTCCTGATTCTGTGGTTTGCATAATGAAGGCTGTCGAGCATTACCTCAAGGTTATATCTTGTAAACTTGTCGAATATGTCAACTCCTTCACCGTCGGCCTTTATGCTGAATGTTGCGTTATGCAGCGGAATCTCCGGCATTAGTGCTGCGATGTTTATTCTCTCGGCAGCTATGTCGGCTGTGTATATGTCGCTGTTTATGTCATATTCAGCCTTGACGAGCATTCCTGCGGTCTGGCCGGCAACCTTAAGGTCGGCTTTTGCCAATCCTGCTATAAATGATGCTGTTCCGTTGATGCCGAATGCTCCGGTATTTACAGGCATTGTATCGGTGCCGATGCTGTCGGCAGGAACAAACTCTCTGATAACCCGTCTTATGTCATCTGTCCTGCTGTCAAGGTTCAGCTTTGTCTCCAGTTTCTTCATGTCGCTCAGGTTGCGTGCATATCCGTTGGCGTGTATCGTGGCAATGGACGGAACTGTAACATCTATGGTGTCGATATTCAGATATGAGATGTTGCCTGTCACTCTCATGTCGGCAACAGCCATCTTCTCATTGAAGAGCGAGAGGGCTCCGTACTCTTCCTTTGTAAGCAATGCTCCGAGGTCTCTCTTGTCGAATTCCAGTGATGCTTTTGCCTTAAGTTTCTCTTCTCTGCCTGCTGTAAGTGCCTTCCAGGGCAGGGTGGTAGAGAGCGAAAGGCGCGAACCGTTCTTGCTTGCAAGCGAGAACTCTCGTATATCGAGCCTGGTTGTATCGGCAAAAAGAAGGGCCTTTGTCTTTGTTATCCTTATTCCTCCCGGCTGAATAAGCGTGAAATCGTGAATCTCTATTCTCGAACTGTCGGGCGTGTAAAGGACGTTTCTTGTGTCAAGTGCGATGTTGTTTGCCCTTATATGGTTCAAGGGGGCTCTCTCGGCACTTTCAATTCCTGTATCATATGACACATCGCAATTGCTTAGCTTAAGTGCGGCAATGCTGTATATCTCTTTCCGGAGGTCTATCAGTCCGTTCTTTATCTTGATTTTGCCGATGCCGGCACTGGCTTTCAGGGTATCCCCCGGCATGTTGACATTGAATCTGCAGTTCTCGATGTTTCCGCTGCGCAGCTTTATGAGCCAGTCGAGAGGCTCACCGGTCTCTTCTTCCACCTCTGTCGCAGTATCGGAAAGTTCTATATTCAGGTTTGTGCTATGCAGGTGCAGCTGTCTCAAATGCAACAGTCCGTTGCTTAGCTCTGCGTTTCTTGCCACGGCTCTGAAGAACCCGATTTCGCCGTCAATCCTCAGGTCGGGTATCAGGTCCATTGTATTAACCCTGGCCCCTTCGAGCAGAAGGTAGTTCATCTCAATCTCTCCGCACAGCAATGGCCATAGCGAGATATTTATGTCGGCTTGCCTGCTGTCGGCATATATCGTGTCGCCTTTGGATACTTTAAGGTCCTTGATACTCAGTTTAACAGGGAATGCAAGGCCAAAACGGCCTATCTCAACATCGAGCCCGGTGCTCTTGTTCACTTCTTCGCAGATTGTTTCTACAGCAAAACGCTGTACAGGAGGCATGTAAAGCATTATCATGAGCAACCAGAACAGGATTACCGGAATGCTCACTGCAATAAATGCTGTCTTTGCTATCTTGTATGTTATGCTCCTCTTTTTCATTCAAGTTGCAAAGTAACCAAAAAAATGGCTAAAAATCTATTATTTTATAATATAAGTTACTCTTTAGATTATCGTATTTTTATTTTTTACTGAACAATGATAACAAAAACAGCGGCTAACTTTTTCCATAAGATGTGCTATATTTCTTGAAATATGCCTATTTTTGTCCTTTGTATCGGAACTATGGCAGGCCGGAGGCTATTGTTTGCCGTATGGCGGTGTCCAATATTGTTGCCATAGCTACCGTAGTTTAGAATTTGAATTTAGAAAAATTTGTACATATATGAAGCGGATTTCAATCTTGTTGATAACTCTTTCTGCTGTCTTGCTCGTTTCGTGCGGAGGCGGTGAAGCCAAGAAAAATGAGAACGGCGGCAATGCGTCGCTTATAAAGGAACTGAACGTGAACAGTCCCGATACCGACCAGTACCTTCTTGTAAAGACCAACCATGGCGATTTCAAGATAAAGCTGTATCGTGAGACGCCGGGTCATCGCAAGAACTTCGTGAATCTTGTAATGAACGGCTTTTACGACGGTCAGCTCTTCTACAGAGTGAAAAAGGATCTTCTCATACAAACGGGTGACTATACATCAAAGACCAAGCCCGATGCTGCCGACCTTGGTGTTACGGATGTGGAGTTTACAGTGCCTTCGGAAATAGACCCGGCCAAGCGTTACCACAAGCGTGGAGCCATAGCTGCAGCAAGTTTCAATAAAGGTGATTACTCCTCAGGAGCTCATTTCTACATTGTTACCGGCAAGGTTGCAAAGGAGAATGAACTGGAAATCAGCGAGCGCGATATAAACAAGGAGCTTGTAAACAAGAAGTTCCACGAGATTCAGATACCTTACCGTCAGGAGATACATCGTCTGAACAATGCGGCAAAGCACGATGCAAAGAAGCAGCAGGAACTTAACAAACTTGTGAGCCGCCTGATGAACGAGGCACGTGCCGAGGTGAAGAAGAATGAGTTCTCCTATTCGGCTGCACAGCGCAAGGAGTACAAGACTACAGGCGGTCTGCCGCATCTTGATGCCCATTACACCGTGTTCGGAGAGGTAGTAGAGGGTATGGATATTGTGGAGAAGATATCGATGGTTGATGCCACCTCTAAGGGCCGTCCGCGCAACCATGTAGTCATAGAGAAGATAACCTTGCTGGAGGATGGTGATAAATAAGAAAACTCTTGACAATGGCCTGCGCGTTCTGCATCACAGGGTCGAGGGGATGCAGATGGTTTACGTGAATATAGTATATGGTGCGGGAGCCCGTAACGAGAGCTATGAGCATACGGGGCTGGCGCATCTGCTTGAGCATCTCATGTTCGAGGGTACTAAGGCTGTCCCTTCGTTCGACGAGCCTCTCGAAAGTGCCGGAGGTGAGAATAATGCATACACAACAAACGATGTGACAAGCTATTATATTGCACTTCCCAAGCATAATGCCGAACTGGCATTCTGGATGGAGAGTGACCGCATGTGCAACATTACGTTCGGGAAGAAGAAGGTTGATGTACAGCGTCAGGTGGTTATGGAGGAGTTCAAGCAGACAAAACTCAACCGCCCGTACGGTGATGCAAGCCTCATTCTGCGCAGTATGGCATATAAGGTGCATCCTTACCGCTGGTCAACGATAGGACGGAAACTGTGCCATATCTCCGATGTCCCTGTCAAGGTTATAAAGGATTTCTACAAAACATATTATGCTCCCGACAATGCAGTGCTTTCCGTTGTGGGCGACATCTCTTTTGAGCAGGTGGTGGAGTGGAGCTGCAAGTGGTTCGCTTCAATACCGGCTAAAGGCATAAGGCTGCAGTCTTTGCCGGCTGAACCGCGCCAGGTACGAGCCAGGCGCAGGACTGTATATCGCAATGTTCCGGAAAATGCTCTTTACATGGGCTTCCACATGGGCAGCAGGCTCAGCGACAGCTACTATCCGTGCGATGTGATATCCGATATCCTCTCCAATGGCTATTCAGGCCGTTTTATGGCCCGTCTGGTAAAGGAGAAGAAACTCTTTTCACGTATAGATGCATTCATTTCCGGTTGTGAAGACCCTGGCATGTTCTGGATATACACACGTGTGCCCGACGGGGTGGCTGTCGAGGATGCTGAAGCTGCAATATGGCACGAACTGGAGTTGCTCAAGAATGAGATTGTGCCGGAAGATGAACTGGAAAAGGTCAGGAACCGTTTCGAATCGGAATATACGTTCCGCAATATCGGCGGCGAGAACCTTTGCAACAATCTTGCCCTTGCCGAACTGCGCGGTTCGCTCGACTCGCATATACTTGAACCCGAAAGATACCGTGCTGTTACTGCATGTGATGTCATGACTGCTGCAAAAGAACTTTTCCGTAAAGGGAACAGCACGGTTCTTTATTATCTTAAAAAGGTATAGAAACCGCTCTCTTCTATTTTTAAAAACTTTGCCACAGCTTGTCGCTGGGGAGCGGGGCTGTTACGCTGATGACCTCTTTTGATACAGGGTGTATGAATTCGACGTAGCGTGCATGCAAAGATATGCTTCCGTCGGGGTTGGAGCGCTTTGCACCGTACTTCAGGTCGCCTTTTATAGGGCATCCGATAGAGGATAGCTGGCAGCGTATCTGGTGGTGCCGTCCAGTCTTGAGCTCAATCTCAATAAGATTGTAGTTCTGAGATGCTGCGATGTGTCTGTAGTAGAGCAGGGCGTGCTTGCTGCCTTTGACCTCCTTGGCATAGCAGAAGCTCTTGTTCATCTTTTCGTTGCGGAGAATCCAACTGCTCAGCTCTCCTTCGCTCTGCTGAGGGCGTTCTTTTGTTATGGCCCAGTAGATTTTCTTTACGTTGCCGTCGCGGAACATGTTGTTGAGACGCTCAAGTGCCTTGCTCGTCTTGGCAAGAACGACGATTCCGCTCACGGGGCGGTCCAGGCGGTGCGGCAGCCCAACAAAGACGTTGCCGGGCTTTGCATACTTCTCCTTGAGGTATGCTTTCATCTTGTCGCACAGCGATTTGTCTCCGGTCTTGTCACCCTGTACTATTTCACCGGCAGCCTTGTTTATTATAATTATGTGGTTGTCTTCGTAAAGTACGTTCATCGTTGCTTTCAGTTTGCAGCCTTGTGGCCTAATGCTCCTAATATTATCTTCTCGGTGAAAGCTTCTACAAGCTGTTCGTCATTGTTCTTGCTCATTATTCCGTTAATGAACGGCATCTCTATTCCCTTCAGGCAGAAATGCAGGAAACGGGCTGCAAGGTCGGGGCTCTTTACGTCGAAAATTCCGAGGTGCTTGCCTTCGGCGATTATGTGGCGGAAGAGCGCAATCTCCTTCGCATCGAACTTCCTGCGTATATGTTCGATGATAAGTATGTATTCGGAATGAAGACAGCTGTTGCGCCTTACAATGCTGCGTGTCGATTGAAGACGTACGAATATAAGCTTCATTATCTTCCTGTCGGGCGGAAGGCTCGACATGGCAACCTTTGTGATTGCAGTGGAGATTTTGTTTACTTCCATCTCTATCGATGCTTCAAGCAGTTCTTCCTTGCTTTGGAAATAGGTATATACGGTACGTCTGCTCTTTTCGGCTGCTTTGGCAATGTCGGCCATGGTGATATTGCCGATTCCCTGCTGTGCAAAAAGCCTTCGTGCAGTTCTTATTATCAAATCTCTTGTATCTGTGGTTGCCATATGTGGTTTTGTTTGCTGCAAAGTTACACTGTTTTGCACAAATGTGCAAAGTTCGCAATGTTAAATAGATTGAAAGATGAGAGTCCTTCAAAAAAAATAGTCGGAAAATTTGGATGTGAAGCAAAAATGCATTACCTTTGCATCAGTTTTAAGAACCGCATCGCGGGGTGGAGCAGTGGTAGCTCGTTGGGCTCATAACCCAAAGGCCGGAGGTTCGATCCCTTCCCCCGCTACTATAAGGAGAACATTAGTTCTCCTTTTTTATTTTTGTAATATGTCCGAATATACAAGAGCGGGCGACCTCTTTATTCTTTTAGGTCGCCCGCTCTTGTACAGGTTTGGTATGAATCATTTCATTTCGTTCTTTTCCTTCATGTCTATTTCGTTACCGTCCTTGTCGAAGAAGTGGTATTCGAGATAGGTCAGTTTCTGGTCGGGTATTACGCGTAACCCCATTCCGTGCTTCATCTGCCATTTTCTGTACAAGGAGATGAAGCCTTGCTTTATGAATGCAGCAACATAAGGATGGACATGGAGTGTGAATCTCTTGATGCCGATTACCTTTACAAGAGTCTCAATCTTGTTCTCCAGTGTCTCGGTAAAGAGTACCGAAGGCTGTATCTTGCCTTTTCCGTGGCATACGGGGCATTCTTCTTCGACCTCCATGTCTGTTGCAGGGCGTACTCTTTGGCGCGTAATCTGCATAAGCCCGAACTTGCTCAATGGCAGTATGTTGTGCTTGGCTCTGTCGCGGCTCATGTTCTCTGTCATCCTCTCATACAACTTCTGGCGGTGCTCGGCTTTGTCCATGTCGATGAAATCGACAACTATTATGCCACCCATGTCGCGCAGCCTGAACTGGCGGGCGAGCTCGTCTGCCGCACCGAGGTTCACTTCCAGCGCATTCTCTTCCTGGTTGCTTGCATTGTTCCGTGCACGGTTGCCGCTGTTCACGTCAACAACGTGCAACGCTTCGGTGTGCTCGATTACCAGGTATGCTCCGCCCTTGAACGATACAATCCTTCCGAATGAGGATTTTATCTGCTTTGTTATGCCGAAATGGTCGAATATGGGCAACTCTCCACGGTAGAGCTTGATTATGTTTACGCTCTCCGGGGCTATGACAGATACGTAGTCCCTTATTCTTTTATATACCTCAATGTCGTTCACGTGTATGCTTTCGTACGACGGGTTGAAAAGGTCGCGTAGCAAAGCCAGTGTCCTGTCCGACTCTTCGTGAACCATTGTTGGCGGCTTGGTGCTCTTCTGTACCTTTCCCACGAGTTGCTCCCAGTTATTGACGAGCGAGCGCAGCTCGCTGTCGAGTTCTGCGACTTTCTTGCCTTCGGCAACCGTGCGTACTATGATTCCGAAATTCTTCGGCTTAATGCTCTGCAACAGCTGCTTGAGGCGTGTGCGCTCCTCGGGGGACTTTATTTTTGATGACACTGATACCTTGTCCTCGAACGGGATTAGTATCAGGAATCGTCCTGCAAACGACAGTTCGCATGTAAGGCGCGGCCCTTTGGTGTTGATGGGTTCCTTGGTTACCTGTACAAGGATTTCCTGTCCTGTCTGCAATGCTTCGGCAATGTTTCCCTCTTTCTTCTTTTCGGGCATTATCGATGCCTTTGCTATTGGGAAACTCTTCTTGCGGTCGCTGGTGACCTGCTTCAGGTATTTCTGAAGAGAGTAAAACTGTGGACCTAAATCGGAATAGTGAAGGAAAGCTTCTTTCTCGGACCCTACATCTACAAAGCAGGCATTCAGTCCGGGCATAATCTTCTTGACACGCCCGTGATAGATATTGCCTACCGAAAATGTCTCGGTCTGTTCCTCTCTCTGGAATTCAACCAACTGCTTCTCTTCGGTAATGGCAATTGATATCTCCTTGGAGTGGACATCTACAATAAGTTCGCTTGTCACAATTCTCTTTTTTGGTTCTAGCCCCAATTACTCAGGGTGGGGCTTCTCCCCGTTAAAACAAAAAACAAACTTGAAGTCTTTTTAACGCTCCTTGCAAGTTTGTCTTTTGTGTTTTTACAGACTCATGATTATTTGCTCTTATGTCTGTTCTTTCTCAATCTTTTTTTACGCTTGTGCGTAGACATTTTATGTCTTTTTTTCTTTTTTCCGCTTGGCATGGTTAAAAAATT
>JAEIGA010004538.1_pt1 | contig 21461 bp, 12 predicted proteins | sample 9270691 | NCBI WGS metagenome assembly JAEIGA01 (sample SAMN17057246, study PRJNA624740) | gut metagenome | biome: biome; isolation source: fecal sample | host: Bos grunniens | place: China: Xizang | collected 2019 | reverse complement strand
GGTAAACCAATGGCAATGTTGCTTTTGGGTCAGAATGGTATGCCTGCACTTGTTGAATCTGCAAGAAACCCTTACCTAATTATGGCAAGCAAACCTGGTAATAGAGAAAAATATAAGAGAACAGGTTTGGAGTATGTTTTGAACTTTGGTAGAATTGATGCAATCAGAACAACATTCCAACTTGATGGTCAGATCTTCACTACAAAGACCCCTCCTAATGACACTTATACAATGCTAAGCAGACTCCCAGCAGGTGCTACTGGTGATTATAGCAAATACCCCGATATTGGAGTATTCTCTCACCTTGAGATTCAGCCTGTTGCATATTCTGAAAGTATGTCAACCAATTTGACTGCAGTTCACAATATTCCAAATATCGGTTTGGTTGTTTCTGCCAATGTTCATGTCAATTGGGGAACAAAATCTTGGGAAAACTATTCACATGACCGTGATTTGTTGACAATTCCTCATTGGTGGATTCCACGTACCACTACTATTATAGATGGTGTTGAGTATAAACCACAAGTAGACAGTAAAGGTAGAGTAACTGGAATGTATGAATTCAAAAAAGAGTGGGCAGATCCAGAGAATCCTAATTACGAGAAATTCCAATATCTGATTGCAAAAGACTCTTATAACTGGGAAACTTTGTATATGCATGAGCCTCGTAATCCTATTACCGTTACAATTGGTTGTAACATTACTAAAGAGTTTGGTGATAATTTTGATATTTCATTCTTCGCCCAGAATATGTTCCGTAGCAGCCGTTTAAAAGAGTCTGCAATTAATCCTGGATCTTTGAAAAGATATGGCGGCGGCGGATTCTACTTTGGTCTTCAGTTAAATGCTACAATTAAATAATTTTAGGAGATACAATTATGAAAAGATATTTTAAATTAATATTCAGTTTGACCTTAATTGCCTTTATCTCCTCTTGCATAAGCATGATGGATAACGCACAGGATGTGCCTGAAGTGTCAAAAATTGAGGTTTCATATAAAATTGCTGCTACAACTGCTTTCCAGGAGAAAAATGGGGAGGTTATTCCTGATCCAAATTTTTCGGTTGAAGGTTTAAAGGTAGAGTTTCTTGAGTTGCAGACTAATGCTATTACTGTTGGTACTACTGATGCCAATGGATTGGTTACCGTAAATATTATTCCTGGTGACTATTCAATTAAAGTATCAGGTAGTGTTGAGTTTGAAGGCTTTACATACATGATGAACGGAACTATTCCACAGACTTCTCTTGTAAAGACTGTTTCTGTAGAGGAGGCTATGAGTCGTAGAGATTTGCTGATAGTAATCCGCCCATCTAAACTTGCTCCGCTTATCATCAGTGAGATTTACTATTGTGGTGCTTCTGACTACTATTTCCGTGACCAAACTTACCATATCACAAATAATGGTAATAAAACCGAGTATTTGGATGGTGTATGTTTTGCTCAATTGCATCCTGCAACTATATCAGGTTCATCAACTTTGCCTATTTGGCCTGATGAGATTGGTGTTGACAACTATGTTTTTGGTCATGTTGTTTGGCAATTCCCTGGTAATGGTAAAGATTATCCGTTAGAGCCGGGAGAGTCTGTTGTTATAGTACAGGAGGCAAGGGACCATAGAGAGAATAACCCAGATTCATTCGACAACTCAATGGCCAATTGGGAGTGCTGGTCTGGTAACCAGGGTAGAGATAATCCAGATGTTGCAAATATGCCTGCAATCTTTACAAGAAACTTGAACAAGATGCAATGGTTGACATCTGTATTTGGTTCAGCATTCTGTTTGTATAAACCAGATGATGGAACAGTCGTAGACGCTGCTTATTATGAGAAAGATGAGAATCTTCAGTCTGAGGTTAATCAGACAACCCGCTATGCAAAAATTCCTGCTTCATGGGTTTACGATGGTGTTGAACTTCTTGCTGATATGAGTCTAATGAGCAAGAAACGTATCCCAGGTTTTGTAGATGCTGGTGGTACTTCTGTTGAGCAGACATATTGTCAGAAAGTTGTTTCAAGAAAAGTTGTTGGTAAGAGAGCAGACGGTACTCCAATTTTCGCTGATACCAATAACTCTACTGAGGACTTTGAGGTTATACTTTACCCTCAGATCAGAAGACATGGTACCAAAGCCCCTGCATGGGATGGTACCAATAAATAATAACCAAGGTATTAACTTAACAGATTAATAGCAATGATAAAAAATATATTTAAGGCTATAGGCTGCTTATCCTTGGTGGTAACTGCCTTTAATCCAGTTCTTGCTCAGGAGAATCAGACTCCTGCTTCAGTTGAAAAATTGAAGATGCAGAATATTTGGATGAACAATACAACAAATGCTGCAGCAGGTGTTGTTGATGCTTCAAAAGTCTACAGCATTTCATCTTTGGGTTATCAGATGGATAAAGGTGACTTTTCAATGACTCAGGCTGGAAAAGACAACAATCAATTCCAGTTGAAGACTGAGGGTGGTGGAGTATATGAGAAGTTGGCAAATATGTTTATGTATGGCGAGTTGTCATATACCCGTGATGTTATCAAGGAGTCGAAATTCAATCTTTTGGAGTATGATCCATTCAGAGATATTCCGTTCCTTTTGGCTGATACAAACACTTCTAAATGGGTTAGACAGCAATATGATCTTAACATGAAGATTGCAACTCCACAGTTGTTCAATTTCCTTACTTTGGGTGTTACTGGTAACTATATGACAGGTTTGTCTGCAAAACAGGATGATCCTAAAACTCAGAAAGATGTTTCAAGATTTGGTATCGGCGGTTCAATTTTAATGAGTTTTGGCAAACACCATATTGGTATGGAGTTCAACCATCAGAACAGACGTGAAGATGGTAATACAGGTATTTCTAACTCCAGATTCACTTCAAGAGCATGGGATTATGTAGCTCCTGGTTTCTTTAGAGAGGCTGAGATGGGTGCGTTCAGTTCATTGGTAACTTCACGTTATAACCATTCTCATTTGATGAATGGTGCTCTTCAATATGGTTTCAAGAATGATCATTGGAACTTCTTGTTGGAGGGTAAATACCAACATCTTGTTGAAGATATTAATAATGAGAGTTTGGAAGGTTCTCCTGGTACTGGCAGAAAGATGATCGGTACTGTAGTTCAAGATACCTGGAGCGGTAAAGTAGTCCTAAACTATACTTTCAACAATGGTAATATGTTGGCTTTGAATGCTTCTTATGCCGACAAACATGTAGATGGCATTGAGTATTTCCAGGAATATAACTCAGAATTTGAGGTGCAGGCTTGGGAAGTTAAAGCCAAATATATCCGTTCTACAATTGACAGAGTTCATACAGATGTAAAACTTGACTATATTGTAAATGACGGTAATGTTTACAAATGGTGGTTTGGTGCTAATTTTGCAAACAGAACTTATGATTGGGCTTATATATTGCCTTCAGCAGGTCAAAATGTTGCCAACAGCATCTTTGGTGTACATGCATCACGTCATATCCAATTCAATGATAATAATTCACTTACTGTAAAACTTAATGGTGCATACTCAAGCAACGGTGAGGCATCAAGTACTTATGAAGCACCTGGTACACAACCTAATAATGTTGGTTGGACTGAGTTTACTTTGAAAGACTTCAACTACTTGACTACAAATTACGTTAAGTTTGGCGGTGAGTTGTCATACTCATACTCAGGATTCAAGAAAAATGATTCATTGTCTTTGTTCTTTACAGTTGCCTTGGATCACTATTCACCAGATTCTGATGAGTTTGACAAACGTACAATCAGCAACTTCAAGATTGGTTTGGCATTCTAGGAATTTCAACCCAGTTGTTTGAAAAAATAATGGCGGTAAGAGGGTGGCTCAAGTTTGTTGGCCACCCTTTTTTACCCCTATCGGAGTTAATTATAAAGTGAGAATATTCCAATTTATAATTTTTAAATAAATTTTAGATAAATGAAGCGTAAAACTATTTTTGCATCAATCTTCTTTGCTGCTGCTGCCTTTATGGGCATTACTGCAAATGCACAGAATATTGAGAAGCCTACAATTGAGGGCAAAACCTCTTTTGCCGTAGTTGTAGACCAGACCACACTTGAAAAGTGCAGGGCTGAAATTGATGGTTATAAAGCCGTTGTAGAGAGCGAAGGTCTTCCTACCTTTATTGTGTCGGGAAACTGGTGTTGCCCTGACTGTGTTAAGGCAGTCCTAAAGGATCTTTATGAGAAGAATAACCTTGAGGGTGCATTCCTTATTGGTGATATTCCAATTGCCATGGTAACAAGAGCCAACCATTTGGCTACTGCATTCAAGATGGATGAGAGGGAGTATCCAATGGGTAGAGCCTCTATTCCAACTGACCGATTCTATGATGATTTTGACTTGAAATTCAAACCTATCAAGGATTCAACAGATGGTTTGAAACATTTTTACCAGATGGATCCGGAGTCTGCACAATATATCGAGTGCGACATTTACACCGGCCGTTTGAAACCTCTTGCCGGCAATGGCGACAAATATGCCCAGATAAGCAAATATTTGAACAAGGCAATTGCTGCACATAAAGAGCACAACCATTTTGACCAGTTTGTTTCATATACTGGTTACGGCTCATACTCTGAGTGTTTGAAGGCTTGGAGAGCAGAGCAGCAGATTTTGCATGAGCAGTTCCCTGGTGTATTTACAAAATACAATACTGCAAAATTCATCCGCTTTTCAATGGATCCATATACAAAGGATTATCTATTAAGGGAGATGAGACGCCCTGAGTTGGATTTTATGGTAATTCATGCCCACGGTCTTCCTCACAAACAGGCGCTGTGTGAGATTCCTAACTTCTTGTCAAGAGATTTTGACCATACTCCATATATTGGTTATGAGGTAAGAGAGGGTTTGAGAAGTTCACGTAAAGGTGCTAATGAGCGTACCAAGGCCATAATTGAGAAATGGGGCTTGGATTCTACCTGGTATGCCGGTTTGAATACTCCTGAGGTACTTGCAAAAGACTCTACAGAGAAGGCTCAGACAGAAATTCTTATTGATGATATAAATGATGTAAAACCTAACCCAAGATTCATCATTATGGACTGTTGTTTCAACGGTGATTACAGATATGATGACTTTATTGCAGGTAAATATATCATGGCAGACGGTAAGACTGTTGCAGCATTTGCTAATAGTGTTAATGTAATCCAGGATGGTTCTACTTTTGATTTGATGGGTCTTCTTGGCCAGGGAATCAGATTGGGTAACTGGGCAAAATACAACAATATTCTTGAGTCTCATATTATTGGTGACCCTACATTCCACTATACAGCTCCTCACGGCCACGGCCATGCACATGGAGAGGGTGCTCACAACCACTCACATGAGATCAATGATATGATGGCCAACAATGATGTTGATTTATGGTTGGCTCACATGAATGCCAAGAATCCTGAGGTTCAGAATGTTGCACTAATCAAACTTGTAGAGAGCAACTATAAGGGTGTGCCTGCAATCCTTTTGGAGAGAGTCAAGAATTCAGACTATGCAATAGTAAGATACAATGCATTGAAGTTGCTTGAGAAACTTAACGGTCCTGAGTACCGTGAGGCTCTTAAGGTTGCTTCAAATGACGGCTTTGAGTTTACAAGACGTATTGCTGTGAACAGAATGGGCTTCTGCGGCGATGTAGAGTTCATTCCTTATTTGATCAATGCTTTCGTAGAGGATTACAATGCATTGCGTATCAAATTCAATATTGAAGAGGCTTTGAAATGTTTTGACAAGAATCTTGTTGTTGCTGAAATTGAGAAGTATTTTGCAGGCAGGGAGAGATTCCTTACTGAGAGATTCAAGAAAGAACTTCTTAAGGCTGTTGAAGGCAACTCCGCAGCAAGGTCACTTGAGGATATGAAAAATCCTGAGGTAAGCGTAGAAGACAAGATCTACAGAGCAAAAGCATTGCGTAACCGTCCGTTCCACCAGAATATTGATGAGATGCTTGTTATTGTTCAGGATGCTGATGCTGCACCTGAGTTCAGACAATATCTTGTTGAGTCTTTGGGTTGGTTCAGAAGATCATACAAATCAAATGAAATTCTTTCTGTAATGGAGAAAATGCTTGCAGAGAAACAATTCGTTACTCCAGAGATGGAGCAGGAGTTGAAACGTGCATGCGCAAAACTTAAATCAGAGAAATAATGGAGGTGGTTATGAAAAGAATACTATTGTTTATAGCTGCAATTGTTTGCACAGGTCAGATTTTTGCGCAGCAGGTTAAGGTTACAAAACCTGTCACTAAATTGAACAATTCTTTTGCAATTGTTATTGATAATGTTACTTATGAGAAGTGTGGCGATGCTGTAAGGGAGTATAGAGATGCTTTGGAGGCCGACGGCCTTGCAACCTATATCATTGCCGGTGCCTGGGAGAATCCCGATCAGGTAAAGGCACAGATCAAGAAAGTATATGCAATGGCAAAGAATTTTGAGGGTGTGGTATTTATTGGTGATGTTCCTTATGTAATGGTACGCAATGCACAGCACATGACTACCGCGTTCAAAATGGATGAGAAGAAGTTCCCTATTGATGAGTCTTCTGTATGTTCAGACCGTTTCTATGATGATTTGCACCTTGAGTTTGAGTATCTTGAGAAAGATTCTACAAACAGCAACAAATTCTGGTACAAACTTAAAGAGACATCTCCTCAACATTTGAACCCTTCATTCTACTCTGGCCGTATTTTCTATCCTCCTATGTTGGGTGGTGACAAATATGAGGCAATCTCAAAATATTTGAGAAAAGCTGTAGAGGCTAAAAAGAACCCTGATCTTCTTGACAATATGGTTACTTTTGCCGGACACGGTTACAATGGTGACTGTCTTTTGGTATGGCAGGATGAGAAGATTGCAATGAATGAGAACTTCCCATTCTTGGGCAAGGATCATTTGAGTGAGAAACATTTGAGTTTCAGAATGTCTCCTTATATGAAATATGAGTTGTTTGATGAGATTGAGAGACCTGGCATTGATGCATTCTTCTTCAATGAGCATGGTTCAATTGACAAACAGCACATTTCTGGTGGTCCGGAGTTTGTGTACTCTCTTGAAGAGCGTTTGGCTGCGTTGAGATCGCAGGTACAAGGTGAGTTGGCCTTTGTTCCTAAAGCACAGCGCGAAGAACTTAAAAAGAAATTCTTGGCTGACTATGGTTTGAACGAGAATTTCTTTACTGCAAAGGCAGAGAGCAATATACCTGACGTTGCTGAGACTAAAGGTGACAAGAATGTTACAATCTTCAGTTTGGATGATATCAAAAAATTGAAACCTACCCCAAGATTTGTAATGTTCAATGCATGCTACAACGGTTCATTCCACAGACCTGGTTATGTTTCAGGTTACTATATTTTTGGCGACGGAAGAACAGTCGTTTGTCAGGGTAATACTGTAAATGTGCTTCAAGACCGCTGGACATATGAGATGGTAGGCCTTATCTCTCATGGTGTGAGAATTGGTGAGTATAACAGAATGATTGCCTCTTTGGAGGGCCATATCATTGGTGACCCTACTTTCCACTTCAAGGAGCAGGAGGGTAGCACTCTTAGACAAGATGCCGTTGCAAAAGCGAATGATGCCGCTTACTGGGAGGCACTTCTTGAGTCTCCGTATGCTGATATCCAGTCTTTGGCTTTGAGAAGACTTACCGATATGGGAGCCATTGAGTCATTTGACATCCTTTCACACATGAAGAGATGTGAGTTCGGTTCAACCCGTATGGAGTGTATCAAATTGTTGAGCCGTTTCCGCGACGACAACTACATTGAGGCCATCAAGACCGGTATGTATGACAGTTACGAGATTACACGTAGAAATGCTGTTGATTATGCTTGGAGAGCAGGCGATACAAGACTTTCAGAGGCCATTATGGATGTATTTGTAAAATATCCTGAGTCTCAGCGAGTAAACTATAACATTCAGAAAGCAATATCATTGTATCCTGAGGCTCCTTTGAAAGAGGCCCTTCAGAAGGTTATTCCTACAATGACCGACTATAACATGGAGAAGGCAATCAAGAATGCTGAGGATATGATTGCTGCACAGCAGGCTGCTAAAAACAGGGCTGAAAAGAATCTATTCAACAAAAAGTTGCCTCTTAGTGCAAGAATTGCAGCTTCACGTGGTATGAGAAATTATACCTACCATGAGTTGATTCCTCGTGTCCTTGAACTTGCAGCAGATAAGAGTGAGGATTTGGAGTTGAGATTGAATGTTGTTGAGATGTTGGGCTGGTTTGACAGATCAATGCACTGCAAAACTATCAGTGAGGGTTGTGCAAAGATTTTGGAGGACAAGACAATTGAGCCGGAACTTAGGGCTGAACTTATCCAGACTATCAACAGAGTAAAATAACTTTTGAAATCTGATATTGATAATGTTAAGAAAAGTTAATATTTTAGTTATTATGGCTGTGCTTTTGCCGGTGCTTGCACTGGCAAAGCCAACCATAGTGAAGCCTACAATCAAGAGTACTACCTCTTTTGCAATCATTGTTGACAATGCCACTTACCAGGCTATCAGACCAAGTATTGAGGCATACAGAAATGCAATTGAGAAGGATGGATTGGCTACTTACATTGTTGCCGACAACTGGACCTCTCCAGATCTTGTAAAGGCCCAACTTATGCAACTTGCAAAGGGCAAGATGCCTATTGAGGGTGCTGTTTTCTTGGGAGACATTCCTGTTGTAATGTCGCGTGATGCACAGCATATGGCTTCGGCATTCAAAGGAGACCAGGATCAGGACTGGAAAGAGTATTCTGCCGGTACTGACCGTTTCTATGATGATTTTGACCTTGAGTGGGATTTTATCAAGCAGGATGAGGAGCTTCCTCATTTCTTCTACTACTCATTGAGCCACAGAGGCCCTCAAAAAGTCTCTACCGACATCTACACTGCACGTATCAGGACTACCGGTGATGACAAGTATGCAAAATATGAGAAATATCTTGCAAAAGTTGTTGCAGCGCATGCTGAAAACAATAAACTTGATGACTTCTTCATTTTCAGAGGCAACGCATACAACTCTGAGACGAAAGAGGGTTGGGCAGGAGAGCAGATTACTCTTCGTGAGCAGATCCCTTCTCTGTTCACTTACGGCAACACCGCACGTTTCATTGATTTTGAGACCAAATATCCGGTTAAACCATATCTCTTGGAGTATTTGAAACGTCCTAGTTTGGATATTGCACTTGGTCACCACCACGGTTCAGAGACAAGACAATATTTGAACGACAACCAGAATGCTGCAAAGGTTTCTGAGGCGATTGAGATGGTTAAATTGTTTTTGCGTACCAGAGTCCGCAGAGAGAAGGGTGATGTTGCTGCAGCAATGCAGAAATGGGCTGATGAGGTAGGTGTTCCTGTAAGTTGGGTGGATACTACAGCTGCTACAAGAGATGCCGACAGAGTACGTCAGAAATCTATGGATATCTATTTGGAGGATATTTATGCAAATAATCCAAATCCGAGATTCATTATGCACGATGCCTGCTACAATGGTTCATTCCATAGAGATGATTGCGTTGCAAATGCATATCTTTTCTGCGATGGTAATACGGTAGCAGCTCATGGCAATACTTTGAACAGTATACAGGACAAGCATCCTAACGCATATTTGGGCCTTTTGGCAAGCGGCTTGCGTATTGGCCAGTGGGCACGTTATGCACAGAATTTCTTGGGAGCGCACCTTCTTGGTGACCCTACCTACAGGTTTGCCAACACTTCTACACCAGAGGTTGATATCAACGAGATTCTGGCTGTAGAGGGTACTAACAATGAATTCTGGTTGGATATTATCAAGAACAACAAATATGCTTCAACAGGTTCTGACTGGGTTGCAATGGCTGTAAGAAAGTTGGCCGACAACAACTATGAGAATTTTGATCAACTTGCATTGGAGGTTTATAAAACATCACCTTACGGAAGCGTAAGAATGGAGTGTCTGAAAGCACTTTATGATAAGAATGCCTCAACAAGAAACGAGATTCTTATTCTTGGTTTGAATGACAGTTATGAACTTGTCCGCCGCTTCTGTGCTGACTATATAGGTTCTTGCGGAGATGTTGAACTTCTTCCTGCTTTGGTAAATACAGTTATCAATGACAGAATCTCCGTTAGAGTTCATTACAGGGCAGAGGATAATCTTAAGATTTATCCTAAAGAATTGGCTGAGGCTGAATTGAGAAAACAGTTTGCCCAGAATCCTCATATCATTGATCCGGATGCCCGTTTGGCTGCCATCCTTAAAGACAGGGAGTGGGTTGACAAACGTGTAGAGGGAACTCTTGCCTCTTTGAAAGACAAGAGTGTTCCGCATGAGGAGCGTGCACATAATATATCTTCTCTAAGGAACTACAATTATCATCATATTGTTCCTCAGATTATAGAGTTCATTGAGGATGCTTCACAACCAACCGATTTGAGAGTTGATGCAATCGAGGCTTTGGGCTGGTTCAACGCTTCATACCAGAACCCTGTGATTGCAGAGGCTTGCAAACGTATAATGAAGTCTGATGCTCCGCAAGAGTTGAAGAATGAGGCAGAGAAGACATACAAACGTCTTCAAAACTAATGTGCACTCTGTGCAACAGTATAATATTGATTTAAATTATGAAAATTCTTACAAGAATTAATATTATTCTTTTAATGGTTATCCTATTGCCGGTCTTTGCACCGGCAATGGTTTCCATTGATTCAAATTCAGGTTCAAAAGCGGAGGCCTCTCCGTTGGTAATTGAGCCGTCAATAACCTCAAAAACTGCTTTTGCCATTATTACCGACAGTTTGACCTATGCCAATGTCCGTTCAGGTATTGATGCATACAGGGCTGCTGTTGAGAGAGATGGACTTGGAACATATATTGTTGCCGCCAACTGGGCAACTCCCGATGAAGTAAAGGCACAACTGGTTGCATTGTCTAAAGGCAATATTCCATTGGAGGGGGCTGTATTTGTTGGTGACATTCCTATTGTGATGTCGCGTGATGCACAGCATATGGCATCTGCATTTACCGCGCGCCAAAGCGATGTGGTTACAGAGTCAACTGTTGCCACAGACCGCTTTTATGATGATTTTGATTTGAAGTGGGATTTTATTTGTCGGGATACAAACAATAAGTCACGTTTCTATTACACTTTACGGTTTGATTCTCCTCAGACTGTAAAGACCGACATCTATTCTGCGCGAATCCGTGCTACAGGAGAGGAAAAGTATTCCAAACTTGACAAATATTTTAAAAAGGTGGTTGCTGCCCATAATGAGAAGAATAAATTGGACAATCTCTTTATGTTCAGGGGCACCTCTTATAATTCTGAGACTTACGACGGTTGGTCAGGTGAGCAGATTGTGATGAGAGAGCAACTTCCGTTGCTTTTTATGCCCGGCTCAACAGTCAGATTTGTAGATTTTGATACATATTATCCGGTGAAGCCTTATGTGCTTGAGTATTTGAGATATCCGGGACTTGATGTTGTTGTTGGACATCACCACGGTTCAGATACACGCCAATACCTGAATGATGACATGAAGGCACACACTGTTTCCGAGGCTATTGAACTTGTAGCCCGACAGGCACGTGCTAAAGTCTGGCGTTCAAGAGACAAGAAGGCTGCAGTAAAGAGATATGCTGCAGAGTATGGTATTCCTGAAAACTGGATTGATACCAGTGCCGCACAGCGTGCCTTTGACCAGGAGTATGCTCATGCAAAGGATATTCATATAGAGGAGATTTATGAATATAAGCCATCTGCCAGATTTGTGATGTTTGATGCCTGCGACAACGGCTCCTTCCATTTGGATGACTGTATTGCAAGTGCCTATATTTTCAGTGACGGCGGTACTGTTGTTACCCAGGGCAACTCTGTTGGCAGCATTCAAGACAAACATCCCAATGCTTATATTGGACTGTTGGCTCATGGTTTGAGGGTAGGGCAGTGGTCGAGATATGCACAGAACTTCTTGGGAGCACATATCATTGGTGATCCTACATACAGGTTTGCCAACACATCTGGAATTGAAAATGATCTTAATGAATCGGTTGTTCTCAACGCTTCAGACAATGATTTATGGCTCTCTATCTTGTCTTTGCCATCATCTGACTCTCATTCAGCTTTTGCTGAGGGATATGATGAAAATATTTGCGGAAGTGATCTTAAAGCTTTGGCAATAAGAATGTTGTATGAAAACAAATATTCTGGGATTGATCAACTTGCTTTTGACATTTATAAAAAATCCCCATTCGGAAACGTGAGAATGGAGTGTCTGAAAGTTCTTTATAATCTCAGATCTTCATTGATTGTAAAGATGTTGGGCATGGCCAGGAACGATACTTATGAACTTGTAAGACGTTTTGCTACAGAGTATTCAGGCACTTTGGGAGATCCTGAACTTTTGCCTTTACTTGTAACTACAGCATTGAATGACCGGATGTCTGCACGTATAGAATTTAATGTAGTCAACAATTTGAAATTGTATCCGAGGGAGGCAGTTGTTGCCGAACTCGACAAACAAATTGCTGAGTCTGCACATCTTCTTGCTCCCGACAAAATCAAAAATTCAATTCTTTCAGCACGCGAATGGTCAGATGATAATCTTGCCAGAATGTTTTCACTTCTTGACTCTATGCATGTGGCAGAGAGTATTGAGGGCGGGCAGAGTGGTTTTGCAGAAGTCTGTGGCGTAACTGAAAAGGATTATGATTATGCTTTGAGAATATTGACACAAATAAGGAACTCTAATTCCCATTTTGTAGTTCCAGATATTATTGAGTTTGTTGAAAATGAATCAAAGCCATTGTCAATAAGAGTTGCTGCACTTGAAGTGCTCGCATGGTTCAACTTGTCATATAGGAGTCCTGAAATCGTAGCACTATGCAGAAGATTGCTCGATGAGTCATCTCTTCAAGTGCCTCAAAGACTCAGAGAGGAGGCGCACAGAACTTTATTGAGAATGGGTGCGTACCAGAATTAGTCAGTATGGATTATTCTGCCGTAATATCGGCAATTGAAGCCCCCACAAGAGCAACCAACTCTTGTGGGGAAACTTTTATCTGCAATCCCCTGACACCTGCGCTCACGTAGATGTAAGGAAAGTTTCTGCATGTTTCGTGGAACCATGTAGGGAAAGGTTTCTTCATCCCAATAGGACTGCAACCACCTCTTATGTAGCCTGTTACGGGTAGGAGTTCTTTCATTGGAATCATTTCTGCCTTTTTGTTTCCGCTCAATTTGGCAGCCTTCTTCAAATCAACTTCATGATTGCCGGGTATTACACATACAAAGTGGCCGTTGCGGTCTCCCTTAAGTACAAGTGTCTTGAATACCTGATTAATATCTTCATTGAGCTCATCCGCAATATGCTGTGCTGCCAGATTGTTTTCATCTACAGTATATGGAATCAGTTCGTATGATATTTTCTTTGAGTCCAGTATTCTGGCTACATTGGTTTTATTGATCTTTGCCATCTCCCTGCGGTGTCTCTTTATCCTATAACGTTACAATTCCTTTGCCCTCTTTTCCATTTATGTATATCGTTGGACTCTTCTCCATAACTATATGCCTTATAAATGTGCTTTCGTACTCTGCAGGCAGGTTCCCGAGTTGTTCCTCTTTGAAGAAACCGTCGCCACTGAATTCATTTACAGTCATATATCCTACGCCAAGCGAAGTGATGTTCTGGAAGAAATGGGTTCCCTGGCTCGGTTCAATCTGGAAATATTTGAGTGCAGTCTCCACTATAACTTTAGCTTCTGATATGTCATTCCATTGCACAGGCACACCAAGCCAAGGGTCGCTCGAGCCCCATCTGCCAGGGCCTATCAGGATATATGAACCTCTGCGCTCCTTAATCTTCCTATTCAAAGCACTTATCTCCTTGACCATATCCTCGGTCTTTGATTTGTCAAATGAGTCGCTCTTTACATATATGAGGTCTGTAATGTTTTCTATATGTCCGGGGCCCAATGCAAGAGGTGTATAAATCAGTGCGCTGTCAATATCTTCCTGGGTAATCTCACGTGTCTCCTTGTTCTCCTGATAATTTGTTATAGGTCTTACCTGCAATACATTGAAAATGGCATCCTTACCGTATGGAACATCAAGATTTACCGCAAATTCAATCTCTACCGGACTGCGGAGCTCCTGCTCGCATATCTCCAATAAATCCCTGATAATCTTTGCAACAGGATATTTGTTGAACTGGAGTATGTTGGCAAAAGTAATGATCTTGTATCCAGTATCATCAAATGAGTTATGGACAATACGGTCATTATACATGTCCCACGATGAGGCAACATGTTTTATGTTCCTGAACCTGCTTGCCTGCGGAATTGTAAATTTCTGGATATTGATACCTTCATCAATTGAAGTCTTGAACTTCTCAGGTTCAAGGTTCAGAGCATACATTATGTTCTGCGTGTCGCGCAGGGCAAGTTTTGGGGTTGAGAGTTGAAGTATCTTTGAAGGATATTTTGGTGAAAAGCGCAATCCCTGTCCGCCTTCAACAATCAGTTTTCCCAGACCGAATGCCATATTGACGATACCGTCTTCGGGCTTTTCATCGGAGATAGGGTAGTGGTTGAGTGAGCGGGCCACACCTGAAATTGTAGGAAAATAATATCCCTGGTCTTCAGTTCCACACACACCCTGAATTACAACTGCCATCTTCTCCTCTCCGAGCATATTTGCTGTAGTATGTATATATGAACGGCTTGCTGCAAAGAATACAGATGCATATACACTCTTTATTGCCTTCTCAAGCAGCCTGAGCATCTGGTCCTTGTTCTCGGTAACCGGAATCATATATGTTGAATATATGCCTGCAAAAGGCTGGAAATGTGAGTCTTCAAGTTTTGAACTCGAGCGTACTGCAAGTGGTTTGTCAACAGTCTCAAGGTAGGCCCTGAGTTTTATGCTCAAATCTTCAGGCAGACGTGAACTTACAAATTCTGAAAGAAGTTCGGAGTCTGAAATCTTTGAATTTATAACATACTGGAGTCCGTTGTTCTGGATGAACCAGTCAAAATAGTCTGTGGCAATTACAAGGCTGCGGGGAATCATTACCTTCATTCCCTCATATTTTGTAAGCATATCATTCTTTTGTAGAAGACTGTTTACAAATGCAAGTCCACGCGCTTTGCCGCCCAATGAACCCTCTCCAATCTTTGCATACCATATATATTTATTGTATGTGGCAGGATTGAACTTGGCAACAACACCTTGTCCTACAAGCATTCTGTAATCCTTGAATTTGCGGAGAATGCTCTTTCTTATTTCATCAATTGAATCAAACTCCTTTGAACCAAGACTTTTAATCTCGCGTGCCAGCATAAAGAGACCGCGTGAGAAAAGCCATTTTGAAATTCTGTTTCTTGATGTATGGTAGTAGAGTACATCGTCTGGAATCTCGTTTAGAATGGCTTGCATGCTTTTGAGATCTTTCGCAACTCCAATAATTTCGCCAGTAGTGAGGTCTCTGAAGGTAAAGTCTCCAAATACAAACTCCTCCTTTATATATTCACTCAAATCGAGGAGCAATGTAACTGAATATTTTACCAAAAAACCGCATCCAAGAGCCTCAGCCTTGTTTCTTAACGACTCCTGGCTTGACTGGAGCAGGATTGGAATATAAGGGTTGTCCTCCTTTATCATCTGCGCAAGCATAAGACCCGCTTCAAGATTCTCGGCCGAAGAGGGTTCATTCCTTCTCATTGTAAAGCCGATATCAGAAATCACACCCAGAATATTTTTCTTGTACTTTTCATAAAGTTCTGCAGCCTCCTCAAAATTTGTCGCAAGCAGAATCTTTGGTCTTGCCCTCTTTCGCATCTTCTGCTGCTGCTCATTGAGAGCCTCTTTCAAAAATTCTGCACTCTGCTGGAGTACAAGTTTATATATTGCTGGCAGGTATGTCGAGTAGTACCTTATGGAGTCTTCTACAAGCAGAATGCACTGCACACCGGCCGTAATAATGTCGTTGTCGGCATTCATTTTGTCTTCAATAAGTTTTATGATTGCAAGAATGAGGTCGGCATTTCCATTCCAGCTGAAGATATAGTCAATTGCTGAACGGTCTTCATTTTCAATACGTTTGAACACCTCTTTTGAAAAGTGGGTAAGGAGTACGAATGGTGTCTCAATTCCTTTCTCCTTCAAGTATCCCGATAACTGGAAAATATTGGTGTCAGCCGTATTGAACATGCTTATAATCAAATCAAACTCGTTACCGTTGAACAACAGTTCCTTTGCTTCGTCTGCAGTGGTAACCCATGTGAATGCCGGAGGATTGCTTATATTGAGGTCTACATACTCCCTATATAACTGAACTTCAATCTGTCCATCCTCTTCAAGCGTATATGCGTCATAACTGCTGCATATCATAAGAACCCTCTTGATCCTCTTTTCCATAAGTATTCTGTAGTTGGTTCTCTTCAAGCCAGTCAGCGGATTATATCCAATAGATTCCATCTTTAGTCAAATTAAGTGCAACATATATTGAAAGATGTTCCAGAAATCTGTTGGAATTTCTAAAACAAATCTTGACTTGTAAAGTTAATATTATTTGTAAAAATGTGACTTGCCCTAACCTCTTTTTTGGTATTTTTGCAAAATAAAAGCGAATATTTATGACTGTAAAGACGGTTATTCCAACCGAATTGGGAACAGAACGTATCCCAAAACTCTTGAGACAATATGCAATTCCTGCCATCATAGCAATGACGGCCTCTTCTCTCTACAATATGGTTGACAGCATTTTCATTGGCCATGGTGTAGGAACTCTTGCTATAGCGGGTCTTGCCCTTACCTTTCCACTGATGAATCTTGGTGCAGCCTTCGGCTCTCTTGTAGGTGTAGGCGCTTCAACTTCAATTTCGGTTCTACTTGGCCAGAAGAACTATGAAATGGCACGCAATGTATTGGGAAATGTGGTTACCCTCAATACAATTATAGGTGTTGTGTATATGGTTCTGGTATATCTGTTCCTCGATCCGATACTCTATTTCTTTGGAGCGAGTGACCAGACGCTTCCTTATGCCAGGGAGTATATGGAAATAATTTTGCTGGGTAATGTCGTGACCCACATGTATTTGGGTCTGAATGCAGTTCAGAGAGCATCCGGCTTTCCAAAACAGGCAATGCAGGCTACAATCTTTACCGTAATAATAAATACTATTCTTGACCCCATATTCATTTACCTATTTGACTGGGGGATTAGGGGAGCCGCCATTGCAACAATAATAGCTCAGTTCCTTGCCCTTTGCTGGCTTATCAAAATGTTTTCAAACAAGAATAATGTGGTCCATTTTGCAAAAGGAACATATAAACTTGTCAGACGTATTGTAAAGGACATCCTCTCTATTGGAGCTGCTCCGTTTTCAATGAATCTTGCAGCATGTCTTGTGGTAATTGTAATTAACCAAGGACTCCAGAAATATGGAGGAGACCTTGCAATAGGTGCCTATGGAATAGTAAACCGCATTGCCTTCATATTTGTTATGATTGTGATGGGACTCAACCAGGGCATGCAGCCTATTGCAGGATACAATTTTGGAGCAAAGAAATTTGATAGGGTGCATAAAGTGTTGATTACTACAATTATATGCGCAACTTGTGTTACAACTACAGGATTCTTGATTGCTCAGTTCATACCGGATGCATTCATTCTTTTGTTTACATCAGATCCGGAACTTATAAATATCTGCAAAACAGGAACAAGGATTGTATTTGCGGTCTTTCCAATAGTCGGGTTCCAGATGGTGACAGGAAACTTTTTCCAGAGCGTTGGAATGGCAGGAAAGGCAATATTCCTCTCACTCTCCCGACAACTGATCTTCCTTCTGCCATGTCTGCTGATACTTCCTACTTTTTTGGGGGTCAATGGCGTATGGTGGAGTATGCCAATTTCAGATGCAATGTCAAGCATAATTGCATCATTCCTTTTAGTTAACCAGATAAAGAAATTTAAAGCGCAGGACAATGGATTCTAAATATTACATTACAATCGGCCGCCAGTTGGGTGCCGGTGGACTTGAAATAGCAAATAAATTGTCGGGAATATTTGGAATTCCTATGTATGATAAAGAGTTGATTAAAATTGCTTCCAAAGAGAGCGGAATATCTCCGGAATTTTTTGAAAAGGCTGATGAGAGCCCAAGAAAGAGCAGGGGAGGACTGTTCGGTCTCTCTTTTTCAAATATGGCCTACAATAACTTTGGAGGCTCATTATCTGTGCTTGACGAGTCAGAACTCTTTAAGATTCAGAGCGAAATCATTACAGAAATTGCCTCAAAAGGCTCTGCAATATTTGTTGGACGATGTGCCGACTATATTTTGAGACAGGAGCCAAATTGCATGAGCATATTCATAACCGCCTCTGACTCCGACAGGATTGCACGTCTTCGCAAGAGTGTAAAGATGGATGGCTTCAAACAGTTTTCAGATGAGCAACTTCTTGATCATATGCGCAAGGAGGACAAGAAGCGTGCAGAATACTACAATTATTACACATATAAGGAGTGGGGTCACTCGTCGGCATACAATCTATGCCTCGACTCAAGTTTCTATGGCACCGACAAATGTGCCGAAATTATAGCAGGACATATCCGGGAGAGATTTTTTGGCATCTAATCAGATGATCTCTCCAATTGTTTTTGGAAATATTACTGCTTTTTCAATGCCTGCAGATTAGCGTGCAGCAGCAAACCTGCGCTGCTAACACTGAGTCAGTTGGAATGGTTGTCTACCAACATTCCAACTGATCTTTTATTTCGGGTACAATCTCTTTGTTGAATACCGGATCTTTGCCCTCTTTAAGTTGGCTCTGGTAATCCTTCAAGAGTCTGATGGCATATTTGCCGAGCAATACTATACCGGTCATATTGCAAAGGGCCATCATTCCCATTGTGATGTCGGCAATATTCCAGGCAAGGTCAAGGCTCATTATGGCACCTGCCATAACATTTGCAGAAACAAGCAATCTATAAAGGAAGATTATCTTTTTTCTGGTTTCTGCACCCCTCTCTTTTACAAGATATTCAACATTGGCCTCTCCATAATAGTAGTTGCCCAAAATGCTGCTGAAAACAAAGAAAATAAGTATAAATCCAATATAGTATGTTCCAAAACTGCCAATCTCATTATTGAGGGCAAATTGGGTCAATTGGACACCATTGATTGAACCGTCAAGAGGCGAACCGCTGAAGAGAATGATGAATGCGGTACAGCTGCAAATCAGGAGGGTATCTGTAAATACACTTAAGGCCTGAATGAATCCCTGTTTTACAGGATGTGAAACATTTGCTGTTGCTGCAGCATGCGGAGCAGAACCCATACCTGCCTCATTGCTGAAAAGTCCTCTTCTGATACCTTGCATAAGAGCTGCACCAACACCTCCACCAACTGCCTGCTCAATACCGAAAGCATTTGAAACAATGATTTTAATAACATCAGGTAATTGGGTGATATTCATTATTATAATTACAAATGCAATCAGTACGTATCCTATTGCCATTATTGGCACAATCACACTGCTTACCTTTGCTATACTCTGTATTCCGCCAAAGATTACTATTATTGTAAGTATGGTGGTTACAACACCTATAAGTACGGGACTCAATTCAAATGCCTGACCTAATGCTGCGCTTAGAGTGTTGCTCTGAACTGAGTTGAATGCAAATCCGAATGTAAGGATAGTAAAAATTGCAAAAGCAACAGACAACCACTTCATTTTAAGGCCAATTTCGATATAGTATGCAGGCCCTCCAATAAAAGAGTCTTTTCCTTTGAGTTTATACATTTGTGCAAGAGTGGATTCAATGAATGCGCTTGCGGAACCAATCAGTGCAATTAACCACATCCAGAAGACTGCGCCAGGGCCGCCAATGACAATTGCCGTTGCAACACCTGCAAGGTTTCCGGTACCGACACGACCGGCAATTGAAACGGCAAAAGCCTCAAATGATGAAATTTTTCTCTCCTTTTTTTCGTTGTTTAACTTCTTGTTTCCTTTTATCTTATCTGTGCCTGTTTCAAGTAATAGTTTAAACATGTGCCCAATCATTCTGAACTGGACAAACTTTGTTTTGAATGTAAACCATAGCCCACAAGCAATAAGTGTTGCTATAAGCACATAACTCCAAAGGATGTTGTTAACAAAGGTTACTATATCGGTAATGAATTCCATCTCTGACTCTTTTCTTTAGTAGTTTTCTATCTCTTTTGTTTAGGTTCGCTTTTCTTCTTCACTCATCTCTTCATCTCTTCTTCACTCTTTTCTTTTCTTCTTCACCATCTCTTCTCATAATCGTTTGGCCAAATTGCTTTAAATCTACCTACAGGCTGTTCAGGCATTTGCTGTTGAACTCTTCTATTCCTTTGATAATATCTTGCGGTGTGGTGCAGTTGTGCATCATCTCCCTTAGCTCTTTGGTAAGGAAACCTCTCTCTACCATTATATCAAGTTGCTGCAGCAGCGGATTATAGAAACCTTTGTGGTTAAGTATAAATATCGGGCGATTGAGTTTGCCCAACTGGTTATTGACGGCATATTCGAAAAGTTCATCCATTGTGCCGTAACTTCCTGGGAGTATTATAGCAGCCTGGCTCAAAGATTCCATTACTTCTTTTCTCTCTTTAAGGTCTTTAGTTTTAATGCATTTGGTCACCTTATCGTTAGTAATGCTTCTACTGTCAAATGTCTGGGGAATTACTCCGGTAACTTTGCCTCCGGCATTTAGTGCACCATCGGCCATTGCGGTCATTGTACCTATGTTGGTTCCTCCGTATACAACTGCTATTCCTGCTGCGGCAAGTGACTGCCCCATCTGTTTTGCAGTTTCTGCAAAGTCTGGAGTTATACCGCTCTTTGATCCGAGATATACTGCTACTGTTTTGATCATTCTCTTTTGCTTGCTCTGTTTACACTAAACAATCTTTGTTTCAGAAGTTGCTGATTTCAGATTTCCTGATCTTGAGAAGATCTTCGTCTGCCTTAATTCTTCTTATCAGAGTCTTGACAAGAGTGTCAAGTTTGCCTCCTTCTGAATAGTCTGCCGGGCAAAGGTAGTTGACCCTGTCCTGTTTCATAAGATTCTGGGCAATATTCAGTTTCTTTTCATTGCCCGGTTCATAGACTGCTACAGAGGTACCACCAAGTTGTTTTATCAGTTTCATGCATGGCACATCAGTCTCTCCATCGCCAAAATAGACCATATTGTTGAATGAGACGCGTTTTTCATCTTCAGGAATTGATGAGTTTGTCATTACCGAATCCCTGATACTGAAGATACCTTTGTTTATTTTAAACAGAAATTGGGTCTTGTTGGTGTAATTTACTGCAGCGGCGGGCCATATTGCATCACCGTTTTTGTCGTAATAGAAAGAGCAGGCAAAGATTGTCTTGAATTCATTGGCAATAGATGTTCCTTCTATAATCTCTTTGG
>JAEIGA010004537.1_pt1 | contig 21465 bp, 20 predicted proteins | sample 9270691 | NCBI WGS metagenome assembly JAEIGA01 (sample SAMN17057246, study PRJNA624740) | gut metagenome | biome: biome; isolation source: fecal sample | host: Bos grunniens | place: China: Xizang | collected 2019 | reverse complement strand
CACCTTGTGCGTCTGCCATCTTGCGAATTAACTCGCTGGTAACGATGGTCTTAACGAGGTAGTGCTCTGGGCGGAGTTTGCCAAGTTTCTTCATATTGTTGATGATGTAGTAGCAATACATCATGCAGGTTTGGTTGCCGTTGATAATGGTCCACTCGCCTTTGTCATTGCGGCAAACGATGGCGATACGGTCGGCATCTGGGTCAGAAGCGATGACGAGGTCGGCGTTGAGTTGGGTGCCGAGGTTCATACCCATAGTCATTGCCTCAGCGTTCTCTGGGTTAGGACTTTGTACGGTAGAGAAATTGCCATCGATAACCATTTGCTCAGGTACGACGTGGATATTCTCGAAGCCCCAAGAGCGGAGGCACATTGGGATAATTTGGCGTCCTGCACCATGGAGAGGAGTATAAACGATGTTGAGATCTTTTTGACGGAGAATAGAATCTTGATCGATCATAACGGTCTTAACCGCCTGCATATAATCGTAATCCAACTCACCACCAATCACCTCGATAAGATGCTCATTACCAGACATCTTTACATCAGCGAGAGTCACCTTGTTGACCTCGTCGATGATACCTTGATCATGTGGTTGAAGCACTTGGCTTCCGTCCTCCCAATAAGCCTTGTAGCCGTTATACTCTTTTGGGTTGTGACTAGCGGTCACGTTAACACCACCTTGTGCAGAAAGGTGACGAATAGCAAAACTAACCTCAGGTGTTGGACGAAGGCTCTCGAATAGATAAACCTTGATGCCATTGGCAGCAAACACTTTCGCTACGGTCTCAGCAAAGAGACGACCATTGTTACGACAGTCGTGGCCTACGACAACACTAACAGTGTCACCTTTGAGAGTCTCAAAGCCACCTTCTTTTTGAACTTTGAGCATATAGTTGGCATAACCTTGGGTAGCTTGTGCTACGATGTATTGATTCATACGATTGGTACCAGGACCCATAAGTCCACGCAAACCACCGGTACCAAACTCGAGAGTACGATAGAAACTATCGATGAGTTCTGTTTTGTCCTCTGCCTCAATCATAGCTTTGACAGCAGCTTGTGTCTCAGCATCGTAAGGCGCTTTGGTCCATTGCTCAGCAATAGCCAATACTTTTTGAAGTTCTTCGTTTTTCATATAGCGTATATTTAAAAGTTTGCATAATTTATCGGGTGCAAAGGTAATACTATTTTTGCAAATATGCAAATATTTTTGAATTTTGGAATAAGAATTTTGAGTTTTGGAGTTTATGCAGTTCAGCCATAACTCAGCCAGCCCCCACTAAAAGACTGACAATAGTGCGTTAATAGTGCGTCAATAGTGCGTCAATAGTGCGTATTTGACTAGGGGATAAACATCCGTTAAGAACCTTTCTGACAAGCGGGCTTATAGCAAGCAGAGCGAATCGTCAAGATGCACGCTCAAAAAAAGACAATAAATACTTGTGTATTTAAGAAAAAAGTTGTACCTTTGCGGCTTAAATTATACAAACGCAAACAAGAAAGAACAAATCATGTCAAGTGTAGAAGTAAATAAACTCGTCTTTGACGAGTATTTATCTAGCGAAAAAATAGCAGAGATCGTAGGCAATGTGGCCGATCGCATCAATAGTGATTATGCAGGCAAGGAACCGTTGTTTATTTGTGTACTAAACGGTGCTTTCATGTATGCTTCTGACCTATTTAAGCGCATCACATTGCCCGCAGAAATCACTTTTGTTCGTCTCAAATCTTACGAAGGCACAGCAACCACAGGTGACGTCAAGATGATCAACCCGCTATCAGTAGATATAGCAGGCAAAGATGTTATCGTAATTGAAGATATCGTAGATACAGGTTTGACAATGCATGGTTTTATGCTGCAATTGCGCAAAATGGGCGCTAAATCCGTAGAGTTAACTTCGTTCCTATTCAAGCCAGAGGCATTGAAGTACGAGGATGCTACACCTAAGTATATTGGACTAGAGATTCCCACTAAATTTGTGTTAGGTTACGGCCTTGATTTTGACGAGAAGGGCAGAAACTTGCCTGCACTATACACATTAAGGAGTTCTGACGTTTAGGAAATAGTTTATGATTTTTATAGAAAAAATAGGAGAATATTTTCTGCTGATGGGTCGCGTACTGCGCCGACCAGACAAATGGCGCATATTTTGGCGTCAAATGAGCAAGGAGATGGAGAAACAAGGATTAGAATCCATCCTCATCACCTTGATCGTAAGCGTATTCATGGGTGCTATTATGACCTTGCAGACCAAACTAAATACAGAGAATCCACTATTGCCTGCATATTCTACGGGTTTGGTTACTCGTGACTGTATATTATTAGAGTTTTCGAGTACTATCCTATGTTTGCTATTGGCAGGTAAGGTCGGCAGTAACATTGCATCCGAGATAGGAACGATGCGTATAACCGAGCAGATAGACGCGATGGAGATTATGGGTGTCAACTCGGCCAATTACCTCATCCTACCCAAAGTAATAGCCTTCATGGTTATGATGCCACTACTGGTGACTCTATCTATGTTTATGGGTCTAGTAGGCGGTTATGGCATTAGCGCTATCACCAATGTACTACCTATATCCGAATACCTATTGGGTATACAGTACGCATTTATTCCATTCTATGTATGGTACTCCTTTATCAAGACTATTGTGTTTGCCTTTGTCATAGCAAGTATGGCTTCGTACTATGGCTATTATGCAAGAGGTGGAGCATTGGAAGTGGGTAAAGCCAGCACCAAAGCTGTGGTCAACAGCAGTATCGTCATCCTGTTATTGGATGTAGTATTAACCAACTTGATGCTGAATTAGAACATGATACAGGTTAAAGATGTAGTTAAAAGTTTTGAGGGGAATGTGGTATTGGATCATGTTTCTGCCAACTTTGAGGACGGCAAGGTCAATATGATCATTGGACAATCAGGTTCTGGTAAGACCGTATTGATGAAATCCATGATTGGGTTACACACGATTGATTCGGGTGAAATCATATTCGACACTCGCCAAGGTCAGCAGAACCTAGCGGGCATGAACGAAAAAGAGGTGCGCATGTTACACCGCGAGGTGGGTATGCTCTTTCAGGGTTCGGCGTTGTTTGACAGCATGAGTGTCATAGAGAATGTGATGTATCCATTGGAGATGTTCTCAGACAAAACAGAGGACGAGATGGTGGCGAGAGCCCGTTTCTGTCTAGAGCGTGTGGACATGCCAGAGCGTGCATTCGATCTGATGCCTAGTGAGATTAGTGGTGGTATGCAAAAACGCGTAGCCATAGCAAGAGCTATTGCGCTGAATCCACGATATTTGTTCTGCGACGAACCTAACTCAGGTCTCGATCCAAAGACCAGTTTGGTGATTGATCAGTTGATCCAAGACATCACCCGAGAATATAATATTTGCACTATCGTTAATAGCCATGACATGAACTCCATCATGGAGATTGGCGATAATATCGTATTCTTGCGCAATGGAATCAAGGAATGGCAAGGAAGTAGACACGAGATTTTTGAATCGGAGAACGTAGCATTGAATGATTTTGTGTTTGCCAGCGAATTGTTCAAGAAAGTAAGGAGCGCTGTGCGCTCGGTTTAGAGGACGCCCTTCGGGCTACAGTTTAGAGTTTAGAGGCAAGAATATGAAACGACTATTATTGATATTGACGATTGGTAGTGCATTGTGCGCATGGGCGCAGCAGAAGCCTGCACGAGTGCCTGCATACCAGGGGATTATTGAGCGAGTACAACCTAACGGAGACACCGTATATGTAAGATTGCATGGCGATGAACGTATGCATTGGATGACACTGGAGGATGGACAAACGCTAGTGAAAGAAAACAAGAAGGGATACATCTGCTATGCAAAAAAGAAGAAAAATGGCAGGATCGTTGCTACCCACAGAAAAGTAAAGGGTCAAACACAAAAGTGATAATATAAAAGATATGAAGAAAATAGGTATTTTAGCACTTATCTGTGCGATGAGTATTGGAGTATGGGCAATCCCTGCTCGCAGAGGAGGCATCACAATAGTTCAACCTGATGGAAGCGAAATCACAGTATTTCAACATGGCGATGAGCACTTTCATTGGCAAACCAACGAGAAGGGCGAATGGTTGAAGTTGGACGATGACGGATTCTACCGCATCACAGAAGCTTTGAGTGTTGAGCAAGTAGAAGCCAAGCGTGCACAATCTGCTAATCGCGTTGCTCAGGCAGCTGTACCACTCAATGTAGCACCTCGTGGTTTAGTAATGCTAGTAAACTTCACGGATGTTGCATTTGAGACTGAAAAAGCAGAGATGGACAGCATGTTGAACGGCAAGAACTATACACGCACTTATTCCTACACATACCGAGGAAAGACATATTTTGTAGATTCAGAGGGTTCAGCTAGTCAGTACTTCTATGAGTCGTCTTATGGCCAATATAATCCTCAATTTGATGTAGTTGGTCCTATAACCGTAAACAAAAATATGGCATATTACGGCAAGAACGGCTATGACGATTTTGATCAAGCTCCATGGACCATGGTCAAGGAAGCATGCGAGATAGCAGATACGTTGTACAACATCGATTTTGCCGAATACGACAACGACGATGATGGTTATGTAGATTTTGTATATGTTATTTATGCAGGTTTCGGCGAGGCTGATGGCGGAGGTGCCAACACTATTTGGCCACACTCATACAACCTAGAAGATGCAGGGCTCCGTTGCATCATTGACAACAAAAGGGTTGATCTTTATGCTTGTGGTAACGAGTTAGACTTCTACTCTAAGATACATACTGGTATAGGAGCATTCTGCCATGAGTTTAGCCATGTATTAGGATTGCCAGACTTGTATGTAACCAATAATGCTACCCACAACACCCTAGGTATGTGGTCAGTTATGGATTATGGACCATATAACAACGAGAGCAACACTCCGCCTTCATATACTGCATACGAGCGCTTCTTTATGGGATGGTTGCAACCACGACTAATCACTGAACCAGGGAATGTGGTATTGGAGGATCTACAAGACAGCCAAGAAGCGCTATTGATCTCAACAACAGATGAGCATAATCTGGTGGGTAATGACCCTAGTCCTACCACATTCTACTTGCTAGAAAATCGCCAACAAAAAGGTTGGGATCTATACCTCCCTGGTCATGGATTGATGTTAACTAAGGTACAATATACTTACAACAAGTGGTTCCAAAACACGGTCAACAACTCTTCTAGCAAAATGGGTGTAGACATCATTGAGGCTGATGGTAAATCGAGCAGAGAAGGTGATGCCAGAGACTTGTTCCCAGCAGGAGCAACTCAGTATCTAGCTATAGATGCTCACCCTATCGAAGGAATAGAGGAAAATGATGGAATAATAACCTTCCAATATAAAAAGGAACCTGGTACCGCCGTAGAGGATGCAGAAGTCGGTGAATTCATCATCGCTATATACAACATCTTAGGACAACAGCAATCATCAACGAAACTAAATGAGCTTCCTCGCGGAACATATATCATCAAAACCATGACCGGAAGCCGTAAAATAGTACGCTAATGAAAATTATTTCTTATAACGTAAATGGCATCCGCAGTGCCATTAGCAAGGGATTGTTTGATTGGTTACAAAGTGAGCAACCAGATGTATTCTGTATTCAAGAAAGCAAAGCTCAACCCGATCAGATTGATGTATTAGGTATGCAAGAGTTGGGATACAGTAGCTACATCCACTCTGCAGAGAAAAAGGGTTACTCAGGCGTAGCTATATTCTCTCGCATAGAGCCAGATCGAGTAGTAATCGGAATGAACAACCACAAATACGATTGTCAAGGTCGAGTTATTCGTGCAGACTATGGAGATGTAACCGTAGTATGTGTGTACATCCCATCTGGCGAAGCCGAAGGTCCAAAGTATGAGTACAAGATGGATTTCTTGGAAGATTTCTTAGTATGGGTACAAGAATTACGCAAAGAACGTCCTAACATCGTCGTATGTGGAGACTATAATATTGCTCACAAACCAATAGACATCAATCATCCAGAACGACAAGTAGGCGTAAGTGGATTCTTACCCGAGGAGCGTGCATGGCTGGACCGTTGGCAAGCAAGTGGTATGGTAGACACCTTTCGTATGTTTGACCAAAGCGGAGAGAAATATAGTTGGTGGAGTTTCCGTGCAGGAGCCAGAGCCAGAAATGTGGGATGGCGAATAGACTACCACTGGGTAAGTGAAGTGTTTCAAGAACGAGTAATCAGCGCAGGTATATTGGCAGATGTAGTACATTCTGACCATTGTCCTGTTAGTATAGAGATTAAACGATAGAAGTATGGATACATTACGTACAGAACATTTATACAAGAAATACGGCAAGCGCACTGTGGTAAATGATGTAAGTATATATCTAGAACAGGGCGAGATTGTAGGTCTGTTGGGTCCCAATGGAGCCGGCAAGACAACAACCTTCTACATGACCACAGGTTTGGTACTGCCAAATAGCGGCAAGATATACCTAAACGATATGGATATATCTACTATGCCTATGTATCGCCGTGCCAAACTAGGAATAGGTTATTTGCCACAAGAAGCTAGCGTATTTCGCAAGATGAGCGTAGAAGACAACATCCGCTCGGTGTTGGAGATGACCGAATTCACCAAAGAATATCAAGAAGAAAAATTAGAGCAGCTCATCCAAGAGTTCAATCTTGGACATGTTCGAAAAAATCTAGGTGACCGTCTCTCAGGTGGTGAACGTCGTAGAACGGAGATTGCACGTTGTTTGGCTATTGAGCCTAAATTCGTAATGCTAGACGAACCTTTTGCAGGTGTAGACCCTATCGCAGTACAAGAGATTCAGGATGTAGTTTGGCGACTGAAAGATAAGAACATCGGTATTCTCATTACTGACCACAACGTTGACGAAACTTTGATGATTACGGATCGTGCGTACCTATTGTTCGAAGGCAAGATATTGTTTCATGGCACACCAGAAGAACTAGCCGCTAACCCGGTAGTACGTAAGAACTATTTGGGTCGTGATTTTGAGTTGAAAAAGAAGACGAAGGTAGAAGGAACCGAATGAAATCCCTGCGATTCATATTGCTCACAGCAATCATCCATCTAGTTGCTTGTCATCCCGTCCCAGAGATTGAAGTAGTTATTCACACATGTGCAACTCCTCCAGAAGGTCGTGCATGTGCGGTCTGTTTTGCATGGGATGATACCATCTACGTAGTTGGTGGGCGAACATCCAATGGTCAATACACCAGCACCATGATGACATATTCGCAACAGAGCAACGAGTGGAGCGCCAATCGTCCAACCCCACTCTCAGCACGAGTGAATGCTGTGGCATGCCGCAATGGGGATGCAGCATACATTGGACTAGGATACGCAGGAGGTAGCATATACAACGACGAAACACACCTAAGAGACTGGTGGCGATATGACGCCAAGCATGGGGAATGGACTCGACTAGCTGACTTTCCGTCTAAGAAAACAGTTTCTGCCATAGCTTTTGCGAATGAAGAATATGTGTGGGTAGGGTTTGGCTTTAATGGTTTTGGAGATGAATTATGGCGCTATGTAATAGCAACCAACACTTGGGAGGAAGTCAGCCAGACAGGTTCCTGGCCCAAACGACTGATGTCATCCGTAGCGGCCAACGTAGATGGGCGTTATTTCCATGGTACAGGTTTCCGCCGCCATGGTTATAATGACTGGTGGGAGTTTATAGCAGATGATCAACATTGGGAGCGTCGTGCGTCTGTACCAGGAGGAGGTAGACTCAATGCTACTTGCTCGGCTACCGAGGAATCATGTTGGGTCATTGGAGGGTGGCATTATGGAGACACGTTAGCTACAGGTTTTCACTATTCGGACATACTACGTTACACACCCGACAACGATAGATGGACCATATGTGGAACCATTCCATGTGGTGCAATGGAAAATGGTGTAGCATCTGGTATCGGCAAAACCTTGTATTTTGGTCTAGGCGAAAACGCCAAAGGAGAATTACATCAAAAATGGTATAGTATTGAAGAATAGATTGGTCATATTATTAAGTCTTTTCATGCTTGTCAGCGCACATTTGATGGCCGCTGACATATGGCCTATTCCTATGCGTCAGATGACAACAGCTCATGATACTATATTTTACGGCATGGAGTTGTCGGCAGTGGCTTCTAACAATCATAGCCCGTTTTGGATGCATGCATTAGAAAACGGAAACATCAGCAAAGTTCCATATAGTGGAAATATCACCGCAGCAATATTCAAAGAATCCACCAGCCCTAGTAGATGGTATGATTATGACTTTGGAGTTGCACTAACCGGAAGATTTGACACAGAAAAAAACACCGGATATTTTCGTTCGCTATATGCACATGTTCGACTATATATAATAGATATCACGGCAGGTATTATCCCATTGGTGAGCGGAGCTCAAAATCCACGACTAACCACGGGAGGACTATTATTCTCCAAGAATGTTTACCCGATACCTCGTGTTAGTATCGGAATAGATCAATACACACCTATACCCGGATTATATGGATACTTAGAGGCCAAAGCCGGATTAACACATGGGTGGTTCGCAGATAGCCAAATGTTAGACCCAACGATTCATACAACCAATGCGCTACTTCACTATAAGTATATAGGTCTGCGATTGGGAGGAGCATGGCCAATCAATATTAGTTACGAATTCCATCACGCTGCACAATGGAGTGGAGTGTCGCCTAAATACGGCAAATTTCCAAGTACATGGAATAGTTACAAACATATTTTTCTAGCTCGCAGTGGCGGAGATAACCTCAACGACCAATTAAATGCAGAGGGCAACCACATAGGATTCCAAGAATTTGCCATAACCGCCAAATGGAACCTATGGAACATAACAGCATATTGGCAAATCATGTTTGAGGACAAGAGTGTTGATTTTATCGGTCGTGGTAATCAAGTAGATGGATTATGGGGTTTGTCTATACGCCAAAAACAATGGCCATTTATCAACGCCATAACCTATGAATTTCTGAACACCACACAACAAAATGGGCCATGGCATGACAAGGATGGTTTGGTATACGGAGGACAGAATAATTACTATAACAACATCAATTATCAACAAGGTTGGACGCATTTTGGCAACACAATAGGTAGTGCTATGCTGACACCAGAGAATAATCGTGTGCGTACTCATTTCATTGGAATGACAGGTGACGTATATGGATATAAATATCGACTGATAGCCTCACACTCACGCAATTGGGGAACATACAAAAATCCATTATACTTAGAAAATACAGGTATCCTATTAGAGCTCAACAAAGATATCCCAAAAGCATGGGGAATCAATATGGGTATTCGACTAGCCGCTGATATCGGAACGCAATATGGTAACAATTTTGGTGCCATGCTAACTGTAAGTAAACAAGGAATTATACATAGCTATTGATATGAATATAGTACAAATCCATTCTGGCTTGGGAAATCAGATGTTCCAATATGCTTTCTACTTAGCATTAAAACAACATCGTCCTGATACGAAGATAGACTCGTCTATCTACTCGCATCGTCCTGCCCACAACGGATATGAATTAGAACGAATTTTCTCTATCCAACCTACATACGCCACTATACAAGAACGCAATCAGATGGTTGACGTAGGCAAAGACTGGTTTAGTGTACTACGTCATGCCATAGGCTGGAAACGCAAGACTAGCGGTATCCTAATCAAAGAACCAGATCCCGCTGACGGATGGCGACCAGAATTGTTAGATGTAGATAATAGCTATTTGCAAGGATACTGGCAAACGGAAAAATATTTTGCGCACATAGCGGAGCAAGTACGAAAAGAGTTCACTTTTCGTATTCCCTTGTCCGCATCCGATGAGCAATTAGCGCAAGATATTATGAGCACCAATAGTGTGAGTGTTCATATTCGCAGAGGAGATTATATAAAAGAACGTCGTAGAGCTGATTACGAGGTATGTACAGCAGTATATTATCGTCGTGCTGTTGAGTATATACAAACCCATGTTTCATCTCCAGTATTCTATGTATTTTCTGATGATCCTGAATGGGGAAAAGAACAAAATATATTTCCAGAGGGCACCATCTTTGTAACAGGACACACGAGCAAAGACTCCTATATAGATATGCAATTGATGAGTATGTGTCGCCATCACATCATTGCCAATAGTAGTTTCTCATGGTGGGGAGCCTGGCTAGGACAAGAAGAAGACACTACCGTGCTAGCTCCATCTACATGGTTTAGATATAGACAACGTCCAGACATAATACCACAAAATTGGATTACATTAGATGCAGACTAAAAATTATCATATTATTGTCCCCATCAAGGACTCTCTGCAAACTGCAGAGCTAACCTTGCGTGCACTCCAAGGCGAACCTGTTACTATATGGAATGACAATTCAACACCAGAGAACACCAAGCGTCTACATATATTGGCAGAAGAGTTGCACTATGAGTGTATTGATGTATCTACACTAACAGATCATCCATCTCCAAACTATTTGCTGCTACTGCTCACAATGCGAGAGCACGCCATCTTAAATGGGAATCATCTTATTATCGTTGAGAGCGATGTTATTGTCAACCACGACACCATAGGTAAGATGATTGAACAAAGTATGGCAGAAGATATAGGTATGGTGGCTGCTGTAACCGAAGATGACAATGGGAACATCAATTTTCCATACGAATATGCTCATCGATACAAACGTGGAGTGATCAAGACCCACAAGAGACTATCATTCTGCTGCACGCTAATGACACTAAACATGTTACAACGCGTGGACTTCAAATCACTTAATCCAGAGAAACAGTGGTTTGATGTTACTATCTCAAAACTATCTCGCGAGAATGGTTTTACGAACATATTGCTCACAGATTCCCCTGTGCGCCATTACCCACATTCTAGTAGACCTTGGAAACTACTAAAATACACCCACCCCCTACGTTATTACTGGCAGAAACTATTTTATGACCGAGACAAAATTTAAAATATATAGTCTACTCGTAGTAAAGAACGAAGTGGATGTCATCGTAGCGTCACTCAAAGATGCTTGCAGATGGAGCGATAAGATCATTGTCATTGACAATGGTTCTACTGATGGCACATGGGAAAAGATTCAGGAACTAGCACTAAGTATTCCACAAATCATCCCATGGTTACGATACGAAGGTGCTTTTCATATCGGATTACGTGCAAAAGCATTTTATGCTTTTCGCCAGGAGATGACCAGCAATGACTGGTGGAATGTGCGCCTTGATGCAGATGAATTTTACCCTGGCGATGTTAGAGCATTCCTAGCACAAGTACCATCACGATACAGAACTATCAAGAAGGAAAGTACAGATTACATACTAACCCATGAGGATATTGCCCAAAATACTTTCTCTGGAGATTTTGAACAAGACAAATCTATCTTCTCACACAAACTACCTATCTGCCGCAAAGAGCGTCGTTTTATGCGCCACTCAGCTGCATTAGTATGGTGTAACCGCTGGCGATACCCACATCCATGGGGACACGTCTATGAGCATTGTATACCCGTAGACCATTATCAGTATCGCAGTCCACAACAAATGGCTAAACGCTATGCCACACGTCAGCAAGCTAAATCCGATAAATGTGGTTCGTTCAGCCACGAAACAGGCAGCAGTTGGCAAGAATATATAGTAACTAACAAGCAGCTAGAACAACAATATCTACTGGCCAATATTGTAGAAGCGTTTAACACTTCAGAACAAATACTATATAGTGGTCGCAACCAACTAAAAATAATTGGCGAAGATATTGTGGTAAAATCGTTTCACAAGCCACGTTTCCCTAATAGTCTTGTATACGGATTATTGCGGGCTAGCAAAGCTAAAAGGAGCTACCTAAATGCTAAGATACTAGAAGGTCTAACTCCGCTTCCACTTGTATATGTTGAGCAAAGGAAATACGGAATGTTGCATGACTGCTATTACGCATGTAGTCTGTCTACACTGCCACTAACATGGCGTATTATCGTCAAAGACTCGCAGTTTGCTCATCGAGAAAGAGCAGCACGAAGTATTGGTAGATTCATGGCACTCATGCATGAAAAAGGCTGTTACTCGTTAGATTTCTCTGGAGGAAATCTGCTGATTAGCGAGAATGGAGATCAGGTTCAAATAGTCGATCTAAATCGCATGCGACACTACAAGCATATAAATATGCGTAGGGGTTGTAAACAGACTAGCAAACTGCACATGACCACATTAGATTGTAGATGGTTAGCCGAAGCATATGCACAACAACGTGGATGGGATGTAGAAAAATGCTATCAATTAATCTTGAAGAATCACATAAGTATTAACATGTAATATATGTTTACGTTATATCTACAAAAATATAAGAGTCTAATTTCTAAAATTAACTATATCTCTTTTGGGGCATTATTGGCATCATTACCATTCCCTATGCCATTCATCCACTTTTTCTGGTTCATATGGATAGGCTCTTGGTTACTAGAATTTCGTTATCTTAATATTAAAAACATTAAGTGTAACAGGGCTACCATCTATTTAAGTTGTGGTATTATCATATGGATAGCGTGGAATGCTATATCCATCCTATGGGCAGATAACACACAAGCCGCATGGATAAGTACTCTACGCTACATCAGCCTTCTCACTATACCGTTCGCGGGTATATTTGGCGTTAACGAGCATTACAATTGGTACAAATGTATCAAGATACTACTGATCAGTAGTTTGATATCTATCGGAGTCTATATTTTTACTCATTATTGGGTTATTAATTACCCGCACGCTATCGATAAACATTCGCTCAGAGCTCAAATTGATATTGATTGGCTACACATGGATAACCTATTACTCAGTATCAAGCATCGTATGCATTATGCCAATCTCTTGTGCATGCTTTTACCATGTTCAGTAATCGCATACTCTAAAAAGCAGAAATCGCTTCTAATTACTAATATTATTGTAACATTGATAGCACTATATCTAACTGGCTCTCGAGTAGCTTTGATATATATAGTAGTGCTAGCAGTCATAACGGGATATTGGTATATACTTCGAAAAAGAAAAACATGGGTAAAACTTATTGGTCTAGGTGTCGCTATTATGATAGTTGCAGCAGGTTCATTTATAGGCATGCGTCTACACCCACGTAACGAAGGACTAAGTATGACAGAATTGACCCGCGTAGACGAGAGCAACATCAAATCTCCTGCCTTTGAGCCTAGATTTGCGATTTGGCATACAGCATTAGAACATCCCAAAGATTATATCTTATATGGACTAGGGGCTGGCAATGCAACAGACTATCTAGTAAAACGATATGAGGAATTAGGATGGACACGTTTCGTACAACGAAAATATTCACCACACAATCAATTCATAAGCGTATGTATGGATTTAGGTATCATTGCTACAATATTGTTTGCACTTTTCTGGATATGCTTACCATTCAACTTTAGGGGATTACAACGATACTGGATATCCTGTCTAACATGCATCTGCATATGCTCTATGATGACAGACGTCCTATTAGGAGGATTAGAAGGAGTAGTGTTTGTATCGATTATGTTGATATTGAGTTTTATCTTCCCATCTATACACACAACTGAACAAACCAAACAGATAAGTTCAAAGCAAGAAAAAGAGTTGCCACAATCCAGCAACTCGTCTATCTAAGAAAGATTATTGAATAGAATTACCCAGTCCAATCCTCATGGTAACTACAAAACCACGAGGGATACATAGCGTCATTGCACGACGTCCTGGCATGTATTGGTCAAAATTATACTCCACCAAGCCAGTTCCAAAATCATATAAGTTATATCCTGTCAACTGAACCTCAAATGGTATTGCTCCGGTGTGACCTAAAGTCTGGTTGCGCATATTGATATTGCCTCGATAACGCAGGCGCATATCTAAGTTGAAGAATGCATCTTTTCGTTTACCGAAATGTCCATCGGAGACATTAATACCTTTTGTATCTCCAACAATTACAACGATATCTTTATCCCCATCAACAGTCACTCTTTCTTCTGTTAGATAATTAGAAATCGGTGTTCCATCTTTAAAATGGAAATTCATTGACAAACCAATATTCTCCGTAAAATTGACTCCTAATTGCATACGAGCCACATATGCACGATCTTGGTCTAAACGGCCTAATGCCTGCACAGGAGATCCTGGATTTCTAGCATTGTAATAGGTCATTGGATTAGCCATGGAATAACTCAATGCATCTACATTATTTGCAAGAGGACCATTGCCTATTAATGAAGTTCCAGACATCTGATAACTTTGCCAGGACAAAGAAAAATACACTTTTTTACCTGTATACTGATATCGCAACGTATTTGACATGTAAAAAGGAGTATTATATAGCAATCCAGCCTCTTCCATCTCAGGACGATGAGTCAATATGTATCCCTCATCCTGACGTTCAATAGTATGACAATTATAGTATTTTCGCGCAGTAGATAGAATGGCGAACTCATGCTTATTGTTGATCCGGAATCTAATAGGTATATCTAGCAGTGCATATTGTGGTTGTGGCAAGCCCTTTTCTACATCCAAATATTGACCACCCCATTGATCTGCCACACGTTGGGATTGTATATACCGAACCTCTGCGTTCATATAATCCGAACTCATCAATTGGACCATATTCCATCCATAACGCGTACGATAATTACCCAACATGAATTCTGCCTCAAACCATTTAGCAGGATGGAATGCGACACCAACTGTAGCCTCCCATGACGGCATCAACAGATGCTTATCACGCAACAACACTCCGTCCAAAGTCAATGCCATATCGCTATATGCCGTTACCCATGGGCGCAATTGCTTGCGAGCAGCGAAACGAACTTCATTCTCCAAAATACCCGCAGCGAAAGGAGTAGAAGTAAAACAATAATCATAATAATCTATGCGTACAGAATCCTCATACTGCGCATATATACGATTACACCACTGCCCCGAAGTCGGATGAAAAGCCATCAGGGAGTTATATGCATCTACATGCAGATCTAGCCATGGTAAAAGAGCATACCGATACTTCAAAGCCCAATTCAATTCATGAGTATTACCATCTGCATACCAGGGTTCTAATCCTTCACCATCTTGATCTATTACATTGCGTTCAAAACATAAGTCGTGATGTCTTACCTGATGTACAGCATAGGTGAAACCCGTGGTCAATCCAGTCAAATTATTTGCATAGATGGAAGCTGAATAACTATTCATTTTAGCCTGCTCTTGCAGCGCAAAAGTAAACTCAGTATTATAATCTTGTCTAGATTGCGTTGAGAGTATATAGTGTAGTTGCCAATTATTGACAAAAGGCAATTCACCATCTAGTTGCACAGCATAATATGGAGCATCATATGTTCCAGCTATACCAGTCTCGTCACACATAACTTGTCGACGCTGTCCATAGTTAGCATATGCATGTTGGTAAAGCATTTTCCGCTTGTGGGGAATACCATACCCAACTGCGATTTGTCCTGCTCCTAGAATATGATTACGCTCAGTGATAGGTTTCCATTGTCTATCAGACGCCGTTGAATGGAAGAGACGTATCAACTCGGCTGTTCCAGGAGATATTCCTCCTACTCCACCCATATTAGCACTCACAAACAATTCATTTTTACGGAGAGAATCTGCACGGAAGTATAATCGTCCACGCTCATAGTCCAATGCCAAGGAATGCTGAAACATATCCATCTGCAACAAAGTACCACCTTCTTGGAATCTTGAATCTACACGAAAATCTTGATAATAGTATTTATTCCACTTATAGCTATTACCCCTTATAGAAAATATCTTTTGTTCAGATTGAGACCACTCGCCAGTTGTTTCCGCCTCATACAATACATATTCAGACATATTGTCTAAATAGTGTACCAATTCTCCCGTCTGATACCAGTCCCTAAAAAATAAACTTGACACACTATCTACACCCAACAATGGAGAAGCAAATGAGGACATTGCATCACATAACACAAAAAAAACAAACAACAATTGTTTCTTCATATCTTACTCTCCATCCTTGAATATATCGATATTATATGCCAGACCTACACGTATCATGTGGAAAGGATAATCTTTAATACCGTATTGGTATTCAACATAGGGTTCAAACTGATTGAGATGTCCACTCAAACGGCCTTTAATAATCATAGGTCTATCACCATCATTCTCCCAACCAACATAACCACTCCATGTAGTACGCAAGGATACATATTGCGTATGCAACAAGAACTGCAAACCATACATCACAGCATCATTTTGCCTACCATTATCGGTCTGCCAACACAAGAAGCCAGCAGAACCAGCCAAACGCAATTCCACATCACTTTTTTCGCCTAGTAACCACGATTTACCCAATGATAGGTCCATAAAATAGCCTGGACAATCGTAATGTCTTGCATATTCAAAATACCCTCCACTAGCACTCTTACATGCAGCACGAAGAGCTATGGCAGGAACCCATTTTTTTTCGCGTAAGATCTGAATATCTGTAGAGAAATAGGCATCACCTGCTCCATTACCAACATGTCCTATTGAGTCCGGCACACGGCAGGTTGCCATACGCTGAGGAGTCATACTATACCACTCCATCACTGGCATCCATATAGTTAGATTTACTCTACTAGTAAACAATGGGATAAACACTCGTGCAAAAGCATCTGCTGTCTTATCTCCCTCAAAACCAAAATAACCATCCCCTGCGACTTCTACGCGGAGATGGTTTTGTACACGTCCGTCTAGCATTTCAGGAACAGGAAATGCATTTGGACCAAAATATAACGGAGCTATACCTGTTGACTCATGCAAGTTCGGACGCTCAATGGGCACTAACGCAAAGACTGATTTCCCCAACATAAGGAAAATACTTATCAATACTAGCCGTCTCATCTCGAACATTACTTTTGCATGATACGTTTCTATCCAAACAAGTTCTTAAAGAAATTCTTCTTATCACTTGCTCCTGGACGAATATTCTCGCTTTGCTTCAACTGCTCAATTACCTTTTTCTCTTCTTTATTCAAATGCTCTGGAATATAAACACCTACATTGATCAACATGTCTCCCACGCCATACTGACGAGCGATATTGTCTATCATAGGCAATCCCTTACCTCTCATTCTAAGAACCTTACCAGGTTGAGTTCCTGGAGAAATTGTGATCTTAGCTTCGCCTTCCAAAGTTGGAATCTGCACTTGACCTCCTAAGATAGCTGTTGGCATATCAAGCAACAAGTTATAAACCAAATCACTGCCATCACGCAAGAAGTCCTTATGTTCTTCTTCTTCTATCAACACCAATAGGTCTCCTGCTATACCTCCATGAGGAGCTGCATTACCTTTACCTTGCACGGTCAGTTGCATTCCACCAACTACACCAGCTGGTATATGTATCTCTATGACCTCTTCTTCGCGAACAACGCCCTCGCCATGGCATGATGTACATTTATTCTTGATTATCTTGCCCTCACCATGACAATGTGGACATTCCTCTTGAACCTGCATCACACCCAAGATAGTACGTTGAGCACGTGTCACTCTTCCTGTTCCATGGCAATTTGGACATGTTTCACCTTGACCACCATCTGCACTACCAGTTCCATGACATGTTGTACAGTTGACCATTTTCTTGACCTTGATCTTCTTGTCAACACCAGTCGCTACCTCCTCAAGGGTTACACGAACACGGACACGCAAATCACTTCCCCTACGAACGCGTGGACCACTACTGCGGCCGCCACCACCAAAGAAACTAGAGAAACCGCCACCGAAGATGTCACCAAATTGAGAGAAAATATCCTCCATGCTCATACCTCCGCCGCCAAATCCACTAGCACCACCCATTCCAGCATGGCCAAACTGATCATAGCGTTGACGTTTTTGAGCATCTGATAGAACATCATATGCTTCAGCAGCCTCTTTGAATTTCTCTTCTGCCTCCTTATCACCTGGATTCTTATCTGGGTGATATTGTACCGCCTTTTTGCGGTAAGCTTTTTTTATCTCGTCTGCTGTAGCGGTCTTACTAACCCCCAGCACCTCATAATAATCTCTTTTTTCAGCCATATCGATTGACTTTAAATTTTCTACTTTTAACCTTCAATCTTATCACTCGCCTACTACTACTTTGGCAAAACGAATCACTTTCTCGCCTAGCATATAGCCTGTTTGAGTGCAATCGATCACTTTGCCTTTCTTATCCTCGCCCGCTGCAAAAGTAGTAATTGCCTCGTGTAAATCTGTATTAAAATCCGCATCGGTAGTATCGATTGATTTCACTTCATTAGCTGTCAAAAATGCAATGAACTTATTGTAGATCAACTCTATACCTTCGCGAACAGCATGGATATCGTCACTCTTTGCCATAGCAACCTTAGCACGCTCAAAGTCGTCCACCAAGGGCAACATATCACAGAATATACGCTCACCTGCGGTAGTCATCAAATCCAATTTCTCTTTATTAGTACGACGACGGAAGTTATCAAACTCTGCCATCTGTCTTAACTTCAAATCTTCCAACTCTGCTACACGTGCTTCTAGTTCTGCCACCTTTGCTTGTAATAGTTCAGTTTCGGTTGGTTCGTTCTGCTCTTGTGGTTCGGTTGTTGAGGCTTCGTTTTGCACACCTACATTTTCCAACTCTTGATCAACGAGTTGCTCTACATCTTTTATATCCTTGTTCTTTGTCATAATCTTTTGAATTAACTTTCTCATCTTTTGTATATCAACATCCATGCCTAAAACGCACTATACTGCCAAATTGGCAGATTATCACAATAGGCGCTTAATCTCTTCTAATGAATTTACCAAATATGTCGATTCGCATCCATCGGTTGATTTTTCAGTCACCCAAATCTGATCTATTCCAGCATTAATAGCACCTTGAATATCCGAATACCATGAATCACCTATCATCACGACATCTTCCTTATTCAAACCATTCAGGCGCAATGCTTCCTCATAAATACGAGGATTAGGTTTCTGACAGCCTACCTCCTCGCTTAATACGATATGTGCAAAACAATCTCGCAAACCACTCTTATCAAACTTCTCATACTGAACTTCGATAAAACCATTCGTAACAATCGTCAAAGGATACTTCTCTGCTAAATAGCGAACCAAATCCTCAGCACCAGGTAGCAACGAGAAGTGAGCAGTCGTCAGAGACAAGAAGTCGTCACTCATTTTCATTGCCAAATGAACAACCTCCTCCGTCTTGATTAGACCACCATTCTTATACAGACTTCCATGCATCAAAGGAAACAAAAAACGATCTAGACTTAGATACTCCTTGGTTACCTTATCATCGCCATATTTTGCCCACAACTCCAAGTTGTGCGGTTTATACAACTCCACAAACTCCTCTTGCGAAGCAAAATAATCTTCCAAATGATACTTATTGTACATCTCAGCCAATGCTAAGTCCGCAGCACCATGGAAATCGCCTATCGTATCATCCCAATCTATAAATACAGCTTTATACTGCTTCATCTCCATATCAATTAAACTCCAACATAATCTGCCCATTGCCTCCCAATGGTGTCTTTCCCAAATGCTTATAGGCCAATTCTGTTGCCTCTCGTCCTCGTGGGGTACGCTTGATAAAACCTTCCTTAATCAAGTATGGTTCATACACATCCTCTATCGTTCCAGCATCCTCACCCATCGCAGTAGCTATGGTATTTAAACCAACAGGACCACCCTTGAACTTATCAATAATCGTGCTAAGCAACTTGTTATCTATCTCATCCAAGCCAAATGTATCTATATTCAATGCCTCCAAGGCGTATCTTGCTATCTCCAAATCAATAGCTCCATTACCCTTCACCTGAGCAAAATCACGCACTCGTCTAAGTAGTGCATTAGCAATACGAGGGGTACCACGACTACGACGAGAGATCTCAGCGGCAGCCTTGCTATCAATATGTATACCCAACAAACGCGCACTACGCTCCACTATACCTGCCAGCACGTGCGAATCATAATATTCCAGGTGGCAGTTGATACCAAAACGTGCACGCAATGGACTGGTTAATAGACCACTACGAGTGGTAGCACCAATCAAGGTAAACTTATTCAAATCAATCTGTATGGTTCGCGCAGATGGACCTTTGTCGATCATAATATCGATGCGATAATCCTCCATCGCAGAATACAAATACTCCTCCACTATGGGCGATAAACGATGAATCTCATCGATGAACAATACATCATTATCTTCCAATGATGTCAGTAGTCCAGCTAAATCACCTGGTTTGTCTAACACAGGACCAGATGTTACCTTAAAACCCACACCAAGCTCATTGGCTATAATATTACTCAACGTGGTTTTACCCAATCCTGGAGGGCCAAACAGCAACACATGATCCAAGCTCTCGCCACGCATACGAGCGGCTTGAACAAATATGCGTAAGTTACTGACAATTTTAGACTGACCTGCAAAGTCGTCAAAGCACAACGGACGCAAAGCATTATCCTGCTCTTTCTCCGTCATCTGATTACGTATATCAAAATCACTCATATCTTGTCGCCTCTTTGAATGTTTCTTCCAAGTTTTCTATCTCGCTCATCGGCTTATCCACTTTGATCTCGCCGTGATCTATAATCACTACACGATTACACATCTGCTTAACCTCTTGCAAAATATGGGTAGACAATATCACTATTCCGCTATTGCCATTATCTCGATTGCCAAGACTTCTTATCAATGCGCGAATATCCTCCAACTGGTTAGGATCCAAACCCGTTGTGGGTTCATCCAGAATCAACAACTTTGGATCACCAATCATCGCCTGGGCTAAACCTACACGCTGCTTATATCCCTTGCTCAACTGGCCCAATCGCTTATTTGCTTCTGCCGTCAAACCCACGCGCTCTATCAACTCCTCTACTATGTCATCTTTCGTCTCTGGGTTTTCGTTTTTCGCATGACTCCTCAAACCAACAAAGAAACGCAGATACTCTCTCACATACATATCTTCGTATAGCGGATTCTGTTCTGGTAAATATCCCACAGTTTGTGGCACATGAAATACACTCGCGATTTCCGATTTCCGACTCGCATGATCTGCGTCCCACACTCCCACCATGATCTTCATCAGCGTAGACTTGCCTGCACCATTTGGTCCCAACAATCCTACCACCTCACCATCGTTGATAGTCAGGTTCACATCTTTCAGCACATGTTGTTTACCGATATGTTTATTTAGATGTTCTATACGAATTGCCATATTCTACTCGTATTGTTGGAATAAGAAATCATTATATGGATAGCGTTGAATATGAATCGCTTTGATACGATCATAGAACAATGCCTTCAACTCATCTATATTAGTCTTCTCTCGTGCTGAGATAAAGATACAATCATCGTGCAACTTCGCCATCCAAGTCTTCTTCAACTCCTCCAATGAAAT
>JAEIGA010004536.1_pt1 | contig 21470 bp, 19 predicted proteins | sample 9270691 | NCBI WGS metagenome assembly JAEIGA01 (sample SAMN17057246, study PRJNA624740) | gut metagenome | biome: biome; isolation source: fecal sample | host: Bos grunniens | place: China: Xizang | collected 2019 | reverse complement strand
CTTTATCCTCATCATGCTCGTTGTGGTAGTTGTCTCCATAGGCGCCACACTATTGCGCGGCATCGTGCGCATGTTTTTCGGGCAACGAGGCACCCAGCAGAGCAACGGACATAGCAATGCTTCACAACAGAGAAGCCGACAATCCCAACAGAACAACCACAAGAGCAGAAACAAGCGGGACAAAATATTTGACAAGACCGACGGCGAGTACGTAGACTTCGAGGAATTGTGAGCATGAGGCAAGAACCAAATATCCACCGCATCCACCTTACCGAAACGGACTCTACCAACAGGTATGCCCGCGAGCTACCTACACCCTGCGGCCTCACCCTCATCACCACAGACCATCAGACGGCAGGACGAGGACAACGCAACAATTCGTGGGAATCGGAGCGAGGCAAGAACCTACTCTTTACTCTCACGCTGCCTCCTTGCGACATTGCTGCCAGCGAACAGTTTGTTCTCTGCGAAATTATTTCCGTAGCCATCTGCGAAGTGCTCTCTACATACACTCCAGACATCCGCATCAAGTGGCCCAACGACATTTACTACAGAGACCATAAGCTGTGCGGCATCCTCATCGAGCACGACATCGAGGGGAGCTGCCTGGCCCGAAGCATCATCGGCATAGGGCTCAACGTAAACCAAACGACCTTCCTCAGCGATGCCCCCAACCCCATATCGCTCTGCCAGGTCCTCGGGCGCGAGGTGGAGCGCGAGGAACTGCTCCATTCCATCACCACACACTTCGCAGAGCTCCTGCACCAATACTCCTCGGCATTGCTCACGCGCGACGCATTGCACGAGCGCTACACCACCCTCCTCTACCGCAAGGGCATCGAAGCCACATACCAAGACGTCGACGGACGCTTCACCGCCACATTGCGCCATGTAGCCCCCGACGGCAGGCTCTTTCTCGAAGACCGACAAAGACAAACACGCAGTTACCTATTCAAAGAAGTAGCCTTCGTCGTATAGCACACCTATTATATATATGGGAGAAAGAGAGGAGCAAAAAAATAGCGGCACAAAATTTCTATTTCGAGTTTTTTGACGTACTTTTGCACCCCGTCGACAATTCATAAATCATAAATCAAAATTCATAATTCACAAAATGAAACTTTGGGACAAAGGCTTTGAGCCCGACAAAATGATAGAGACCTTCACCGTAGGACGTGACCGTGAGCTCGACCTCCAGTTGGCACGCTACGACGTAGAAGGCTCCATGGCGCACATCCGCATGCTCGAGAGCATCGGACTCATCGAGAAGGAAGAGCTCCCCGTACTGCTCGCCGCACTGGAGGAGATACGCACAGAGATCCTAGACGGGAAGTTCACCATCGACGAAGGCATCGAGGACGTACACTCGCAAGTGGAGCTACTGCTCACCCAGCGCCTCGGCGACATGGGCAAGAAGATACATTCGGGACGCTCACGCAACGACCAGGTGCTGGTGGACCTGAAGCTCTTCTTCCGCGAAGAAATCAAGAGCATCGCTAACGAGACGGTACACCTCTTCGACCGCCTACAGGCCTTGAGCGAACAGTACAAAGAGGTACTCATGCCAGGCTACACCCATCTGCAGATAGCTATGCCCTCCTCGTTCGGCCTATGGTTCGGAGCCTATGCAGAGACCTTGGTCGACGACCTACGACTCGTAGCTGCTGCTTACAAAATAGCCAATCAGAACCCCTTGGGCTCGGCTGCAGGCTATGGGTCATCATTCCCTCTGAACCGCACGATGACTACCGAACTGCTCCATTTCGACACGATGCACTACAACGTGGTGGCCGCACAGATGAGCCGTGGCAAGACAGAGCGAGCCACCGCTTATGCCATAGGAGCCATAGCCTCTACGCTAGGCCGATTTGCGATGGACGTGTGCCTGTTCATCAACCAAAACTTCGGCTTCATCAGTTTCCCCGACGAGTACACCACAGGAAGCAGCATCATGCCACACAAGAAGAACCCCGACGTGTTTGAAATCATGCGTGCCAAGTGTAACCGCCTACAGAGCGTGGCTGGCGAGGTGGCTCTGATGACCACCAATCTGCCCGTGGGCTACCAGCGCGACTTCCAGCTGCTCAAGGACGTGATGTTCCCCGCCATAGAGGAGATAAAGTCATGCCTCACCATGTGCGAAATGATGCTACAACACATCCGTGTCAACCGCGACATCCTCAGCGACCCCAAGTATGACTACCTCTTCACGGTGGAGGACGTCAACCGCCTTGCCCTCTCGGGCATCCCCTTCCGCGAGGCTTATCGTCAGGTAGGCATGCAGGTGCAGCACCACACCTACCACCCCACCCGCGAGGTGCACCACACCCACGAGGGGAGCATAGGCAACCTGTGCAATGACCGCATACGCGAGAAGCTGCGTGAGGTGATGAGAGATTTTAACTAAAAAAACCTTGAGCAATGTTTGCAGATTAGAATATATCTGCTACCTTTGCCATTGATTTAACAAAACTTAATAACTTTAAGATTATGAAAAAGTTTTTCGCAATCGCAGCCCTTTTGGTTGCAACATTGACAGTAAGTGCTCAGGACTACAACTGGGCAATCGGTTTGCGTGGTGGTGGCTTCAGTGGTTTGACCGCTAAGCAGAACATGGGTGGCACAGCTATCGAGGCTGGTCTCTCGCTCTACAATGGCGGCTTCGCTATTGATGGTGTATACGAGTGGCAGGAGCCCGTTATCGGCGAAGGTTTCCACCTCTACTATGGTGCTGGTGCCTATGCTCAGGTAGCAGGCGAGTTCTTCGGCTTGGGTGCAGAGGCTGTTATCGGTCTCGAGTATCGCCTTCCCATCAACTTCCCCTTGGCTATCTCTCTCGACTATCGTCCCGGCATCAATGTACTCGGCGATGCAGGCGTACAGTTCTGGGGTGGCAACTTCGGCCTCGGCATTAAGTACTGCTTCTAATCGACTAGGCTAATACGTTTAAATAACATAGAGGAGAGCACCCCATTCACGGGTGCTCTCCTTCTTCTTTTGCTCTAGAAATAAAAAAAAGTAAAAAAAACGCCTCTCTGTGACAAAGGGAAATGATATAATCATTATCTTTGCAGAGCATACGCACAAAACATAGCAAGCAAACCATTTCATACACCTAATATCAACAAGACAATGAAAGCGTTAGTAAAGAAAGAGCCCACGAAGGGCATTTGGATGGAAGAAGTGCCCATGCCCGAAGTGGGTGTGAACGATGTGCTCATCAAGATCAAGAAGACCGCCATCTGCGGTACCGACCTGCACATCTACAAGTGGGACGAGTGGAGCCAGAAGACCATCAAGACCCCCATGACCATCGGTCACGAGTACGTAGGCGTAGTAGCAGAAGTAGGCCCTGGTGTGCGCAACATCAAGGTAGGCGACCGCGTAACTGGCGAGGGACACATCGCCTGCGGACACTGTCGTAACTGCCGTCGCGGACTGCAGCACATCTGTGAGAACAGCATCGGTGTGGGTGTCAACCGTGACGGAGCGTTTGCCGAGTACCTCTGCATCCCCGAGTCAAACGTGGTGAAGCTCGACGACCGCATCACTGACGACATGGCAGCCATCATGGACCCCTTCGGCAATGCCACACACACAGCCCTCTCATTCCCCTTGCTCGGTGAGGACGTCCTCATCACAGGAGCAGGACTCATCGGCACCATGGCAACCGCCATCGCCAAGTTTGCAGGCGCCAAGAACATCGTCGTTACCGACCTCAGCGACTACCGCCTCGACATCGCCAAGAAGATGGGCGCAACATGCACCGTAAACGCATCAAAGGGCGAGACCGTACAGGGCGCTATGGACCAGCTCGGCATCCGCGGCTTCGACGTAGGTCTCGAGATGTCTGGTGCTCCCGTTGCCTTCCGCGAAATGGTAGCCAAGATGTACAATGGCTCGAAGATTGCACAGCTCGGCATCCTGCCTCCTACCACAACCGTAGACTGGAGCGAAATCATCTTCAAGGCACTCACCATCAAGGGCATCTATGGCCGTGAGATGTGGGAGACATGGTACAAGATGCAGCAGATGCTCATCTCTGGCCTCGACCTCTCACCCGTAATCACCCACCACTTCCCCATAGCAGAGTTCCAGAAGGGATTCGACGTGATGGAGTCTGGCCAGTGCGGTAAGGTCATCCTCGACTGGGAATAATCCTACCCGCCACAGATAAGAAAAAAAAGGGGAAGACTTTCGAGTCTTTCCCTTTATCTTTGTCCATTTATTGCACTTTTTTCCGTATCTTCGCAACAAAATAATTTTTAAATGACAATACTATGAAGAAAAGAGCCCTCTCCCTACTACTGGCAGCAAGCCTACTTGCCGCATGCTCGCACAAGCCCGCAACAGCAGACTACCAAGTGATACCCCTACCACAGGAAATCCTGCCACAATCAGACAACACGAGCCCCAGCCCCTGCTTCACCCTCGACGCCCACACCCCCATCGTATGTCAGGGAGACGAGACGATGCAGCGCAACGCACACCTGCTCGCCGAATACGTGGAGGAAAAAACAGAATTCAAGCCCACCGTCACCAGCGACCCCGCCCCAAAGGCCGTCACCCTACTCCTCGACGACAAAGTCGGCCATCCTGAGGGATACACCCTCACAGTAAGCCCCGAAGGAGTAACCATAGCAGGAGCTACCCCCGCAGGAGTATTCTACGGCATACAGACCCTACGCAAATCCTTGCCCATAGCACAAGGCAAACCCATACAGCTCCCAGCCGTGACAATCAACGACGCACCCCGATTCAGCTATCGCGGAGCCCACCTCGACGTGTCGCGCCACTACTTCACCGTAGACTCCATAAAGCAGTTTATCGACATGCTGGCCCTGCACAACATGAACCGCTTCCATTGGCACCTGACCGACGACCAAGGCTGGCGCTTCGAAACGAAGAAATACCCCAAGCTCAACACCATAGGCACACAACGCGCACAGACAGTCATCGGGCGCAATAGCGGAGAGTATGACGGCAAACCCTACGGACCATATCTCTACACCCAAGACGAGTGCCGCGAGATAGTAGCCTACGCAGCAGAGCGACACATCACCATCATACCCGAAATAGACCTGCCAGGACACATGCAGGCAGCACTGGCGGCCTACCCCGAACTGGGATGCACAGGCGGCCCATACGAAGTGTGGCAGATGTGGGGAGTGTCCGACGACGTACTCTGTGCAGGCAACGACGCCACCCTACAGTTCATCACCGACATACTGGGCGAGGTGATTGAGGTATTCCCCTCCGAATACATCCACGTAGGAGGAGACGAGTGCCCCAAAACCCGATGGGAGAAGTGCCCCAAATGCCAAGCACGCATCAAGGCACTCGGCATCAAAGGAGACCAGAAGAACAGCGCAGAGATGTATCTGCAAAGCTTTGTGATTGGCTACGCAGAGAAGTACCTCAACACACACGGACGCCGCATCATCGGGTGGGACGAGATACTCGAAGGCGAACTGGCCCCCACAGCCACCGTACACTCATGGCGAGGCGTAGGAGGAGGACTGGAAGCAGCGAAGCGAGGCCACGACTGCATCATGTCACCCAACACATACATGTACTTCGACTACTACCAGACCAAGCACACCGACACCGAGCCCCTGGCCATCGGAGGATATGTACCCATAGAGACCGTCTACAACTATGAGCCACTGCACCCCTCGCTCACCGCAGAGGAGCAGCAACACATCATCGGCGTACAGGCAAACCTCTGGACAGAATACGTCACGTCGTATCGCCACGTGGAATATATGGAACTACCGCGCATGGCAGCCCTGTGCGAAGTACAATGGTGCTCCCCCGAAAAGAAAGACTATGCCGACTTCCTGCAACGCCTGCTATCCATGGTGGACCTGTACGACGTGAAGGGATACAACTACGCCAAGCACATCTTCGACGTAGACGGCACCTTCTCCATAGACACCACGAAGAACGCCGTCGTAGCAACCATGGAGACCATAGACGACTCGCCCATCTACTACACCATGGACGGGACAGAGCCCACCACCAAGTCGCCACGATACAAGGCACCCGTCGCCATCACTAAGAGCTGCACCTTCAAGGCCAAAGCCATAGGCAAACGTGGCGAGACACGCACCTTCGAGGAGAGTGTAGCCTTCAGCAAGTCGACAGCCAAGCCCATCACGCTACTCCAACCCGCACACCGCAGCTACAGCTATGCAGGAGCCATCACGCTCAACGATGGACTGAAAGGCAACCGCAACTACCGCACAGGCCGATGGATAGGCTTTGCAGGCAACGACTTCGAAGCCATAATAGACCTGCAACAACCGACAGAGATAAGCCGCGTGTCGCTCAGCACCTGCGTAGAAAAGGGCGACTGGACATTTGATGCACGAGGATTCATCATCTCCGTCTCCGACGACGGAAGACTATACACCGAAGTCTACAACGAGGCACTCCCCCCGATGACCGAAGAGAACCCCAACGGCCTCTATGACCACACCCTGACCTTCACCCCCATCAGCACACGCTATGTAAAGGTCAAGGCACTTGTCGAGCGCAGCATCCCCGAATGGCATGGAGCGAGAGGCTACGCAGGATTCCTATTCGTCGACGAAGTGGCAATAGACTAAGCCCCCCCAGATTCAAAATTCAGAATTCATAATTCAGAATTCACAAATCATAAATCAAACACACAGCGGGTGCACCACACATGTGATGCACCCGCTCATACTATATCCACTGGCACTCCAGCCTGGCACGTATCAATCTACTTGACCCAAGCTATTGCCATACTCCATCTCTGCCTGAACCACAAGCTCAATGTCCTCGGGAAGCCAATCACCAATCTTGTCCTTCTTGGCCTCCTTGATGATGTAAGCCACAATCTTGTCTACATCGATTTCCACACAGCCATCTGCATCGGGCTTAGCATCAAGCAAGCCACTACTGAAATAGAAGTCCGCGATGACGTCAATGATGTAGTAGAGGTCATCATCTGAGAATTTTTCCTTGAGCTCAATGGGCAGGAAATTACGGATAAACTCGACGGTCTTGTCATCATCGAGGTCATCCATGAGGAATTCGTCGTTCATGAAACTTAAGTTTTTGAGTTACTATTTCTTTCATCTCCAAGTCTCGGAGTCTCGGCATGCTGCACTCCTACATGAGCCACACCACCCCTCCAAGGCCCATCGACTTACTTCAGCAGAGCCTCTATCTTCTCTGCAAAGGCAGCCTTGGTAGCAGCTCCTACGGTCTTGTCCACCACCTCACCATTCTTGATGAAGAGCACAGTGGGGATGTTGCGAATGCCGAACTTTGAAGTGAGGTCATCATTGTCATCCACATCGCACTTGCCGATGATGACACGACCCTCATACTCCTCAGCCAAAGCCTCAATATCGGGAGCAATCTTCTTACAAGGACCACACCATGTAGCCCAAAAATCTACAACAACAGGCTTACCCTGTGCTACGAGCTCGCCAAAGTTACTATCTGTTATCTGTATTGCCATATTTTTAATTCTGAATTGTGAATTATGAATTCTGAATTGTGGATTAATAGTTCTCGGGCTTGAGCTGGAAGTGAGCTTGAGCGTGGTCACACACAGGACACACCTCAGGAGCCTCCTTGCCTACGCAAATGTGGCCACAGTTGCGGCACTGCCATACACAGTCGCCATCACGAGAGAACACCAACTTGCCCTCCACATTGGCAAGCAACTTGCGATAGCGCTCCTCATGCTCCTTCTCGATAGCTGCCACACCCTCAAACTGCTCGGCGATAGCGATAAAGCCCTCTTCGCGAGCATCCTTGGCCATCTGTGCATACATGTCAGTCCACTCCTCATGCTCACCAGCTGCAGCTGCAAGAAGATTCTCGGCTGTAGTACCGATACCGCCCAGATGCTTGAACCACATCTTAGCGTGCTCCTTCTCATTCTCTGCAGTCTCCAGGAAGATTGCGGCAATCTGCTCAAAGCCTTCCTTCTTGGCCTTCGATGCAAAATAGGTATACTTATTACGTGCTTGTGACTCACCTGCAAATGCCATTTGCAAGTTTTTCTCGGTCTTTGTTCCTTTAAGTTCTTTCATAATATTCTTTCTTTAGGGTTTGTTAATCTCTTTGCAAAGTTAAATTTTATTTATCGTACTGCAAAACACAAGTTCGAAAAAAAAAGTTAAGCCTCCCCCTTGAAATCGCTCAGACGAGGGATGTAAGTACCCTTACCCTGTTCGGGCAAGCGAATGGGGCCAAAGGTCTGTTCATACTTGGTGATATTGTCCTGCAAGGCAAGCATCAGGCGCATGGCATGCTCAGGAGTGAGGATAACACGTGACTTCACTTGTGCCTTGGGAAGCCCAGGGAGCACACGGATGAGGTCCATGATAAACTCCGACGAGGAGTGCGAGATAACTGCCAAATTGCAGTATACTCCCTGCGCAACGTCCTCCTTAAGTTCTATCTGCAGTTGGTTTTCCAGTTTCTTTTCCATTATTCTTTATTATTAGTAGTAGTTGTCTATCAATGCGTCCGAGACAACAACAAGTCGTCAACGTCTACGCTTATTTTCCAATTCGCTAAGGTCCTGCTTCGAGCGAGCATAGGCAGGCATCGAGTCAACAGCATCGATGAGGTCATCATTTAAGAGATCATCAGCCTCAAACACAAAGAAGTGATAGTTGCGCAACGACGAATCGCCATAGTAACGTGCTATTTTGTCCTGCTCCTTTTCTTCCCGTTTCTCACTCTCAACACCAGCTTCAGGGATTTCACTTGCTACGCTTACATTTTGTTCCTTATTCAGATGTATCGTCGTGTCCATTCCAGGAATATTGCTCACGCCAAACCCTGTAGCCAAGATAGTAATCTTCACCTCCTCGCCCAAAGAGTCATCAGTCGCAATACCCCAAATCACCTCGATATTGTTGTCCTCGAACTTTGCGGTGAAAGCATCGATTTCATCGAGTTCCTCAATCTTGAGGGGATACTCTGAGCTGCCGTAGATATTAAAGAGTATTCGCTTGGAGTTATATATATCGTTATCATTGAGCAAGGGCGAGTGAAGGGCATTCTCAATAGCATCTGCCAGACGCTTCTCTCCACTACCCTTACCAAAACTCATGATAGCCACTCCACCATCACGAAGCACCTTGCTCACATCACGGAAGTCGAGGTTGATTTTTCCACGAATTGTGATAATCTCGGCAATACTCTTCACCGCATTCGTGAGGGTTTCATCCGCTTTAGCAAGGCCCTCATCGACAGACAGTGACGGATATATCTCTCTCAGACGCTCGTTGTTGATGACGAGCAGTGCATCAACATGCTTAGATATAGCATCTACACCCTGCAAAGCCTGCACAATCTTACGACGGCGCTCAAACTTGAAGGGGATAGTCACCACACCCACCGTGAGCACTCCAGCCTCCTTAGCCACACGAGCTACCACTGGCGCAGCTCCAGTACCCGTGCCACCTCCCATGGTGGCGGTTATGAACACCATTTCTGTGCCGTCCTGGAACTGCTTGCGTATTTCATCAACATTCTCCTCAGCATACTTTGTCGCCACCTCAGGCACATTACCTGCGCCCAATCCAGGTCCCAACTGCAACTTTACGGGGATGTCAGACTCCATCAGCGCTTGACGGTCTGTATTGCACAACACAAACGAAACATCCTTGATACCTGTGCGGTACATGGTCTTCACAGCATTGCCTCCACCACCGCCCACACCGATGACCTTGATGATGTTTTTCTCCTCTGTAGGCAAATCAATAGGCAGTATATCGTTATCGCTCATATTCCTTACTATAAATAGTTATTTGTTTTCATCCTTATCCTCATCGGAGAGAATCTCGTTAGCCAATTTCTCCATCGTCGCAGTCAGTCGAGCAATGATGCCACGTCCTCTCGGCTTCGCCTTATCCGTTTCTTTTTGCTGCTGAGCCTGTTGCTCCTGCTTCGCCTTTTCTTCTTTGTCTCTGACCTCTTGCGCACTCTCACCATTTTCGGTGAAGATATCCAGTGTCCTAGCATTCTTGTACTCTTCAGGCTGCAGCTCCACATAGCTCTTCTGTCTGAAGCAATGCTCTTGACCTGCCATCAATAGACCAATGAGTACCCCATAAGTACCATCTGCAGGCAGACTTTCCTTGCCCCAGTCTACGGTGCACTCCAACTTTTTAGCCAATCGATACTTTGATAATGTAGCCTTACGAGTAAGGTAGTTCTCAATACCCTTAAGATTAATGCAGCCACCCGTACACACCACTCCTGCACGCAGCTTGTCTGCATAACCCGACCTTTCAATCTGATGACACACATTGGCCAGAATCTCTTCAAAACGTGCTTCGATTACATTGTGCAACATACGTCGCTCAATACTACCTCCACCATCGAGTCGCACGATTTCAGTCGCCGACTCAGGAGACAAGAGGCCATATTCACGCTTCAAGAGCTCAGCCTCGTGCTCCTCCAATTGCAAGGAGCAGAGATCTCGCGTGATGGTCTGACCGCCCATAGGCAACACCGTGAGGTAACGCAAGATACCACCCGCATAAACGGAAATCGTCGTCGTGTCGGCTCCAAAGTCCACCAAGGCGCAACCCTGGCGACGCTCATTTTCCGTAAGTATGACATTGGCTGCAACCAACGGAGCTATATAATCGTCCGCAATCTCCACTTGAGCGTTTCGCAAACTTTCTGCAGTCTTCTGCATCACCGAAGTTCTCCCCAAGAGATTGAGATAATGCCCTTCAATCTGAGTGCAGTTTACGCCAACAGGCTCATTCGTGAAGTTATTGCCAATCTTATATTCTTGAAGCTGGATGTCCCAACGTTCGTTTCCTTCGTACTCACGCGCTTCGTTTTCCAGCATCATATCCTCTACAATCTCATTCGAGATGCGGGTTTCCTCCTCAAAAGTACGAGAAACCACACTACGGACAGAGTGCAGCGTATACCCTCCATCACCGACATACACCTGGCCTATCGCTTGATAATCCATCTTCACCTCAAGCGCTTCTATCACCTTGTTCAGCGTCTCAGCAGTTTTGTCTATGTTGTACACCACACCACGGCGTACGAACCCCGTCACAGGTTCGTCAGCATAGGCGAGTACCTGCAAGCTACCATCCGAGCACTTGCGTCCCACAGCGCCAGCTACCTTAGACGAGCCTAGCTCAATAGCTACAATTAAGTCATTTGTTGCCATATACCTATCATCCTTTTTTGTGCTAATCCATGCAATTTACTATTTAGGTTACAAAAGTAAGAAATCTTTTTTATATCCAATGCTGACGAAGAACTAAAAATTTTCTTCCTTTTTAGCCACACCCGCCTTCTCGCAAAACAACGACATCTATTTCTCGCAAAAAAAAACGAAAAAAAGCCCCAACCAGCAAAGCTATTTGGCATTTTGCGCAAAATATTGGAGCCAGTTCTATTGATTTCGGCCGTTTGTTTGTATATTTGCAGCATGATGCAGAAATACACGCCTTCACATACACTAAACATCAATAGGGAATTGTTTCCGTTAGACAAGCCCTTGGTGATGGGTATCCTGAACGTCACGCAAGAGTCCTTCTATGCAGCTTCGCGTTCTTTCTTGCCCGAAGCCATAGCAATGGCAGCCAAGAGCATGCTCGACCAAGGAGCAGACATCATTGACATAGGAGCATGCTCGACCAAGCCTGGAGCTTCCCCCATTGACGAAGAAGAGGAAATGCGACGCCTCGGCTCCGCATTGAAGGTCATCCGCGACATTGCTCCAGAGGCACTCATCTCAGTTGACACGTTTCGCTCAGCCGTGGCCGAGCAATGTGTATCCGAATATGGAGTACAACTAATCAACGATGTATCGGGAGGCAAACTAGACACAAGGATGTTTGACACCGTTGCACGCCTACAAGTACCCTACATCCTCACCCACTCAAACTACGACAACAAGAAGACCGACATCAACAATACCCCGACCACGTCAGACAACAACATTTTCCAAAGCACGATGCACAGCCTTGCCCAATCAATCAACACGTTGCATCTCATGGGAGTAAACGACATCATCATAGACCCAGGATTCGGCTTTGGCAAAACGCTCGACGACAACTACCATCTTTTAGGACACCTTGAAGAGCTACATATGCTCGATTGTCCATTGCTGGTGGGAGTATCACGCAAATCAATGATATACAACCATCTCGGCTGCACTCCTGAAGAGGCGTTGAATGGCACTACAGCCATGCACACCATTGCATTAATGAAAGGCGCACACATCCTCCGTGTACACGACGTCAAAGAAGCCGTTGAGGCAATAAGAATTGTCGAAAAACTCAAACACTCATAACTCCAAATAAAAGAACACCCATGTTACTCGGTTTCGGAATCAAAGACCTGATAGACGTATTACTCGTCGCCCTCATGCTCTTCTACCTATATAAATTTATGAAAGAGTCTGGGTCACTCAACCTCTTCGTAGGCATCCTCACCATTATCGTGGTGTGGGTATTGGTATCACAAATATTCCAGATGCGCCTGCTAGGCGGTATACTTGACACATTGGTCAGCGTTGGAGCCTTGGCCCTCATCATTCTCTTCCAAGACGAGATACGTCATTTCCTTCGAGATGTAGGCTCACAACGCCGTGTCCGCCGCATCCTCGACTTTTTCGCAAAGAAAGACACCACCGCCGACAACCACAAAGAGATGATGCCTATCGTGATGGCCTGCATGAACATGGCCAAGCGAAAAGAGGGCGCTCTCATAGTCATCGAACAGAGCGACAAGCTGGGCGAAGTCATCAAGACCGGTGAGACAGTCAATGCCGACATCAACCAATTGCTTATCGAAAACATATTCTTCAAGAATAGCCCCCTACACGATGGCGCCATGATTATACGCCAGAAGCGTATCGCCGCAGCAGGATGTCTGCTACCCGTGTCTCACAGCATGGACATACCCAAGTCGATGGGCCTACGACATCGTGCAGCTCTCGGCATATCGCAAGAGACAGACGCACTAGCCATCGTTGTCTCCGAGGAGACGGGAGGTATCACCGTAGCGCACCATGGCGCACTTCATCGATGGCTCACGGCCGAACAACTCGAAAAGCTGCTATTCGACCTCCACTAAGCGACAATTTGTCACAAAAGCAGACATTGTGCCCCCAATTTCCACATGTGTGATTATTCAGAACAAATGTGGCACAACTTTCGTTCCATAACAGACAGAGATTTTAAACATAAATTACAAACTATAAATCTATAAAAAATGAACATTAAACCATTAGCTGATCGCGTGCTCATCGCACCTGCACCTGCCGAGGAGAAGACCATCGGCGGCATCATCATCCCCGACACTGCCAAAGAAAAGCCACTCAAAGGCGAAGTTGTAGCAGTAGGCAACGGAACCAAAGACGAAGAGATGATAGTAAAGGTAGGAGACACCGTACTCTATGGCAAGTATGCAGGTACTGAGCTGGAACTCGATGGCACCAAATACCTCATCATGCGCCAGAGCGACATCTTGGCAATCGTAGGATAACAAATCATAAACAATCATAGGCTACCCTAGGCAATCCTAGGACATCCTAAAAACTAAGAAATCAAAAACAACTAACAACAATGGCAAAAGACATTTTATTCAATATGGATGCTCGCGAACAGCTCAAGAAGGGCGTCGACGAGTTAGCCAATGCAGTGAAAGTAACCCTCGGCCCCAAAGGTCGAAACGTCATCATCGAGAAGAAGTTCGGTGCTCCCCACATCACCAAGGATGGTGTCACCGTAGCCAAAGAAGTGGAGCTCGCTGATCCCTTCATGAACACTGGTGCACAGCTTGTCAAGTCTGTTGCATCTAAGACAGGCGACGATGCTGGTGATGGAACCACTACCGCTACCGTACTCGCTCAGAGCATCGTGAATGTAGGTATCAAGAATGTCACCGCAGGAGCCAACCCCATGGACCTCAAGCGTGGTATTGACAAGGCTGTAGCCAAGGTGGTAGAGAACATCAAGGAGCAGGCCGAGGCTGTGGGTAGCGACTACGACAAGATTGAGCAGGTAGCAACCATCTCAGCCAACAACGACCCCGAAATCGGTAAGCTCATTGCCGACGCCATGCGTCGCGTATCAAAGGATGGTGTCATCACCATCGAAGAGGCCAAGGGTACCGAGACCTCTATCGGCGTAGTCGAGGGCATGCAGTTTGACCGCGGCTACCTGTCAGCCTACTTTGTGACAGACACCGAAAAGATGGAGTGCGTGATGGACAACCCCTACATCCTCATCTTCGACAAGAAGATTTCAAACCTTAAGGAGTTCCTTCCCATCCTTGAGCCTGCCGTTCAGACTGGCCGTCCTCTCCTTGTGATCGCCGAAGATGTAGATAGCGAAGCCCTCACCACTCTCGTAGTGAACCGTCTCCGCACACAACTCAAGATTTGCGCAGTCAAAGCTCCTGGCTTCGGTGATCGCCGCAAAGAGATGCTCGAGGATATCGCTACCCTCACTGGAGGTATTGTCATCAGCGAAGAGAAGGGTTTGTCACTCGAGCAGGCTACTCTCGAGATGCTCGGACGCTGCGACAAGGTGACCGTATCGAAAGACAACACCACCATCGTTAATGGTGCAGGCAACAAGGAAGCCATTGCTGAGCGCATAGCACAGATCAAGGCACAGATCGCCACGACCAAGAGCGACTACGATAAGGAGAAGTTGCAGGAGCGCCTTGCCAAACTCGCTGGTGGCGTTGCAGTGCTCTATGTAGGTGCGGCTTCTGAGGTCGAGATGAAAGAGAAGAAAGACCGCGTGGACGATGCTCTTTGCGCTACTCGCGCTGCCATCGAAGAGGGAATCGTACCTGGTGGTGGTGTAGCCTACATCCGCGCTATCGATGCCCTCGAAGGTCTCAAGGGCGACAATGCTGACGAAACCACCGGTATCGAGATCATCAAACGCGCTGTTGAGGAGCCCCTCCGTCAAATCGTTTCGAACGCAGGTAAGGAGGGCGCAGTTGTCGTACAGAAGGTACGCGAGGGTAAGGATGACTATGGCTACAATGCTCGCACCGACGTGTACGAAAACATGAAGGCTGCAGGTGTCGTCGACCCCGCCAAGGTGACACGCGTAGCATTGGAGAACGCTGCATCCATCGCAGGCATGTTCCTCACCACAGAGTGCGTCATCGTAGAGAAGAAGGAGGAGAAACCCGCTCCCATGGCTCCTGGCATGGGCATGGACGGCATGATGTAATCAATCTCCCACACTTAAACACAATAAAGGAGACAAGCGCGCTTGTCTCCTTTATTTATTGCCCTCCTACGAGAGTCAACGCACATTTCCCGTTGCAATTCTTTTATCAACGGAATGTTTATCGTACCTTTGTGCGTCATATAAAAAAATATGCTATGAAGAACTTAAACGTCGGCCTCCTTTCGCTGGCCACTCTGCCTGGTGCGCTCCTTGCACAAGAGACTGCCCACACCCCATCTTCACATAATGCCCGCCCCAACGTAGTGATGATTTATGCTGATGACTTAGGTTTTGGAGACCTAGAGTGCTATGGTGCCGTAGGTGTCAAGACACCCAATGTAAATCGACTATCCGAACATGGACTGCGCTTCACCAACGCTCATGCCGTAGCCTCAACAAGTACTCCATCACGCTATTCTCTGCTGACAGGCGAGTATCCTTGGCGAAAACAGGGGACAGATGTGGCAGCAGGCGATGCTGCGATGATCGTCTCACCCGACCAATACACTGTAGCAGACGTATTCAAGGAGGCAGGCTACACCACAGCTGCCTTCGGCAAGTGGCACCTTGGACTTGGCGCCAAGACAGGACAGCAGGATTGGAACAAGCCCATCTCCCCTGCCCTACCCGACATAGGGTTTGACTACTCCTACATCATGGCAGCCACAGCCGACAGAGTGCCTTGCGTATTCATCGAGAACAGCAGCGTGGCCAATTATGACCCCTCGGCCCCCATCTACGTCAACTACAACAAGAATTTCGACGGAGAGCCCACAGGACGCGACAACCCCGAACTACTCTACAACCTCAAGAGTTCGCATGGCCATGACAACTCCATCGTCAATGGCATTGGTCGCATAGGCTACATGAAGGGTGGTGGCACAGCCCTTTGGAAGGACGAGAACATAGCCAACAGCATCACCCAACACGCCGTAGATTTTATCAAAGAGACCGCTGATACCCCCTTCTTCATCTACTTTGCGACAAACGACGTACACGTACCTCGCTTCCCTCATCCCCGCTTCCGTGGAACGAGCGAAATGGGTTTGCGTGGTGACGCCATCGTTCAGTTCGACTGGAGCGTAGGCGAGATTGTGCGCACCCTCGAGGAGCAGGGACTGCTCGACAACACCCTCATCATCCTCACCAGCGACAATGGTCCCGTCCTCGATGATGGCTACGTGGACCAAGCGGAGGAGTTGGTAGGTGAGCATTCGCCCACAGGCGGTCTGCGCGGCGGTAAGTATAGCGCCTACGAGGGAGGCACCCGCGTACCCTTCATCGTACATTGGCCCGCACTCATCAAGGAGCCAGCCGTGAAGGAGGCCCTTGTATCACAGATTGACTTCCTCGACGTCATGGCCAACCTCGTAGGGGTTAGCAACGGAGAGTCACTCTCTCCTGACGGACAGTCAGAGCAGACATCCACATGGTTTGGCGAAAACGACAAGGGACGACCCTATGCTATCGGCATGGCACAGAACCACACCTTGACACTCCGCACCTCAACATGGAAGTACATCGAGCCCAAGGGCGGCGCAGCCATGATCCCATGGGGTCCCAAGATAGAAACAGGCTACTCCACCTCACCGCAGATTTTCCTCCGTACAGATGGTGAGTTCGACGAGACCAGCAACAAGGCTTCATCCCACTCTGCTGTAGTCGATAACCTCTACGAAGAGTTAGAGAAGATACGCAACCATTCCTACGACGGAGTCACCATCATCGCTCAAGCAGGAGAGACGATTGACCTCACCACCCATTTCGGAACGCTCGAGGATGCCACCGTGAGCGGTGACTTCATTGAGGGCACAGCCACAGACCTCAGTTGCGTACCTATCCGAAGCGATGCATCCGACGGTTCACACATAGGTATCATTGCCATGAAGGATGGCACCATACGCACCTTTGCCGTTGTCATCAACCCCGACTTCCACGGGGCCTACCACATCACCTACAACGGCAACCCCCTCTTCATCGGCTACAACACCACCCACGACAACAGCAAGCACGAGGGATACAAATTCATCTCCCCTGACCACTACACCTGCTCGGCATCAGGCGACGAAGTTGTCATCGTACGCCCCTCAGGGAGTGGCTACACGCTCTCCGTGCAAGGCAAGGTACTGTGCGAGCCACGCCTCACGGGATGGGGACACATCATGTTCTCCGACGACGAGGCCGAGGCAGGAGTATACCTCTTCGAAGAGACCTCCACGGCTGATATATACAAGATTCGCAGCACGAGTGACGGCATCAATTACGTAAACATCTACACCGAGCACGGCGTTGCGGGAAACGACAAGTCCACCAAGGCTGGTCTTGCCAGTTTTGGCATCGAAGAATTAGAATCCTTCCCCCTTACCCTTTCTGCAGATGGAGCCACACCCCTCTGCCTGCCCTTCAACGTCATCCTCCCCGAAGGGCTCTGTGCCTATGATGCTACAGCCACAGATATAACCTTTGACGCAGAGACAAACACTTACACCTCCACCCTGACCTCCATCGCCAAACCAGGAGAGACCCTCAAGAGTTGCACTCCCACCATCATCAAAGGAGAAGAAGGGACATACGCCCTCCCCATCACGATGTCGGACAGTCGCGCCAAAGGTTCGCTTGAGCAATCATTACTCAGAGGCACCTATGTTTCATGCACACTAACGCCAGATGACGGCACACGCAAGTATTGCCTTACAAGACAAGACGGCACCCCCTGCATGAGCGCCATCAATAGCTCGACACCCATTGCCGCCAACCAGTGCTGGATGGAATGCGATATCCCCGAAGCCTCTACGCTCACCTTATGCTTTGCTACAGCTACAGACATCCAATCTCTCCCTGCGACCACACAAGCCCAGCAAGTATACAATATCGCAGGACAACGCCTAGCCCATCCTCAGAGCGGCATCAACCTCATTGAAGGCAGAAAATTCGTTATCAAATAACACATAAGGACATCTGAATCAGACATTACGTCCATAAGCTAATAGGGAGAGACATCCCGTCTTTGCCTGTTTTTTTATACGCCAAAGTCCAGCGAGAGCTGTCCATCACCGAGGAGGTTGTAGCTCATACGATGATAGGGCGTCAAGCCATGCTCCTTGATGCCGGCACGATGCTTGGCCGTAGGATATCCTTTGTTGTGATTCCAGTCGTAGTGGGGATACTCCTCATGCAAGCGGTTCATATAGTCGTCTCGGTAGGTCTTAGCAAGGATGGAGGCAGCAGCAATGTTCATCAGTTTGCCATCGCCCTTGACCACCGTCTCATGGGGCGTGTCACCATAGGGTTTGAACTTATTGCCATCCACCACGACATATTCGGGGCGCACCTTCAGCCCATCCAACGCACGGTGCATAGCAAGGATAGAGGCATTGAGGATGTTTATCTCATCAATCTCCTTAGCCGTCACGATGCCAAGTGCCCACGCCAAGGCATCACGCTCGATATCCTCTCGCAGGGCATAGCGCTGCTTCTCAGTCAACTGTTTCGAGTCATTGAGTAGGGGATGCGAATAGTCGGGCGGCAAGATTACCGCAGCAGCATATACATCGCCAGCCAAGCAACCACGACCCGCTTCGTCGCAGCCAGCCTCTACGAGTTCGGGATGGAGACAGGGGAGCAATCCCTTCTGAGAAGCCACCTGTTGGCTTGTTTCTTTGGTTCTTTTCATAACAGCAATGCTTCAATCTACAAATGTGCAGTCAATTCTATCGAGTTTATCCAATTGTGAATACGATGTGTTCGCAATTAAAATAGCAATCAGTGTAGAATCTGCGCCTTTAGTGTCGTGGGGCATTGCGACCGCAGTGCGGACGCAATTGGATATTGATATCCGTAAGGGGCTGAATTAGAACATCTTCCTCACCCTATCCACTGCGGCTACGAGGGCATCGACCTCGGCCATGGTGTTGTACAGGGCAAACGAGGCGCGTACGGTGCCGGGGATGCCCATGCGCTGCATCAGGGGTTGGGCGCAGTGGTGGCCGGTGCGCACGGCAATGCCGAGACGGTCGAGCAGAGTACCCAGGTCAGAGGGATGTATGTCGCCCACATTGAAGGAGATGACGGCACCGCGCTCTTCGGCCTCACCGATGATACGCATCTCGGGTATCTCGCGTAGGCGCTGCAGGGCATAGTCAGTGAGTGCCTTCTCATGAGCAGCAATGTTGTCTATGCCGAGTGCCGACACATAGTCGAGAGCACGGGCAAAGGCTGTGGTGCCTATATAGTCTGGCGTGCCGGCCTCAAACTTATAGGGGAGTTCGTTAAATGTCGTGCGCTCGAACGATACGGTCTGTATCATCTCGCCACCGCCCTGGTAGGGAGGCATACGGTCGAGCCAATGCTCCTTGCCATAGAGTACGCCGATGCCCGTGGGGCCATATACCTTATGAGCACTGAAGGCGTAGAAGTCGGCATCGAGCTCCTGTACGTCGACCTTGATATGAGGCACACTCTGTGCACCATCCACCGCGAAGAGCACATCGTGCTCGTGGGCGATGCGTATCATCTCCTTGATAGGATTCACCGTGCCTAGCACATTGGACACGTGCATCACCGATACCAAGCGGGTGCGCTCATTGAAGAGCTTTACATACTCGTCCATGCAGATCTCTCCTCTATCGGTGATGGGAATCACGCGCAGACGAATACCCTTGCGGGCCTCGAGCAGTTGCCAGGGCACGATGTTGCTATGGTGCTCCATGGTGGAGACGATGACCTCGTCACCCTCGCGAAGGAAAGCCTCGCCAAACGACGATGCCAGCAGGTTGATGGCCTCGGTGGTACCACGGGTGAAGATGATTTCGCTTGCCGAGGCGGCATTGATAAACGAGCGCACGCGCTCGCGCGAGGCTTCGTGCAGCTTGGTAGCCTCCTGCGAGAGGAAGTGCACGCCGCGGTGCACGTTGGCATTCACCGAGTAGTACTCCTCGGTGATGGCATCGACCACGGTGCGGGGCTTCTGCGTGGTGGCACCATTGTCGAGATACACGAGCGGCTTGCCATACACCGTGCGGTCGAGGATGGGGAAGTCCCTGCGGATTAAGTCTATATCGTACATGAGTATCCTATTTATGCTGCAAAAGTAATATATTTTTTACAATCGTCCCTCATCGGCATAGCTATAATAGCCGTGGTCAGTGAAGATAACATGGTCGGCCAGCGTGAGGTTCAAGAGTTTTGCAGCCTCCTGCACCTGTCGGGTGAGGTGGTCATCGTGGGCGCTGGGGCGAAGGTTGCCCGATGGATGATTATGACAGAGGATAAGGCTGGTAGCTCGCTTGAGCAGAGCCTCGCGTAGGATAAGACGCACATCGACCACTGTCTCTGTGAGGCCTCCTGTACCGATGCGCACCGAGTCGATGATCCTGGCCGATTGGTTGAGCAGCAGCACATGACACTCCTCGACGGGTGCATCACAAAGGTAGGAGTAGTAGTATTCGTAAACCTGTGCTGCCGAGCGTACCTGCTTTCGCTCGGGCTGCTCCACAGCACGACGACGCCCCAGCTCACAGGCTGCAAGGATGGCAATGGCCTTGGCAGGACCGATGCCCTTGAAGTGGCACAGTTCCTCCATGCTGAGACGGCCTACGCGGTCGAGACTGTTGCCATAGGCAGCCAACACCTTCTGCATGAGGCTTACGGCAGAGTCGTCACCGCTGCCCGATCCTATCAAGATGGCCAGCAGTTCGGCATTGCTCAGCGCCTGAGCTCCCTTGTTCATCATTTTCTCACGTGGGCGGTCCTCCTCTGCCCAACGATTGATAGCCAGTTTATCTGTCATAACGTTTCCAAATATAAAGAAAGGACAATCGACTCCGGAAATATCCATCGTCCATTGTCCTTCTATCATTTAATAGCAGAGCACGCTCTGCGGTGTATTACATCTTCACACGACCAACGTATGAACCGTCGCGAGTGTCAACCTCAACGAACTCGCCCTCGTTGATGAAGAGAGGTACGCGGATCTCGGCACCTGTCTCGAGTGTAGCGGGCTTGAGTGTGTTGGTAGCGGTGTCACCCTTGAGGCCGGGCTCGGTGTAGCTGATCTGAAGCACAACCTTGGTGGGAAGCTCAGCGTAAAGTACGGTCTCGGTAGAAGCATCTACTACAACCTCTACATCCATGCTCTCCTTGAGGTAGTCAACGCCAGTGATGAGCTCCTTGGCAATGGGGTGCTGGTCGAAGGTCTCGTTGTTCATGAAGATGTAGTCCTCACCCTCCTGATAGAGG
>JAEIGA010004535.1_pt1 | contig 21477 bp, 16 predicted proteins | sample 9270691 | NCBI WGS metagenome assembly JAEIGA01 (sample SAMN17057246, study PRJNA624740) | gut metagenome | biome: biome; isolation source: fecal sample | host: Bos grunniens | place: China: Xizang | collected 2019 | reverse complement strand
CTGCACAGAAAATAATGAGTTTTCTATTTTTCATGGCATGGAGATACAGCAGTATTTTCCTTATAGCACAATTCTGAAAAGGGTCAAGAAAAAAGCACTCGTGAATCCGCCTGTTTCCCCCGGAACGAACGCCCCGGCCAACTCAGCAAATGAAATCTGTTGCCTTTTGGCAGAAATGGTGTATACTTGCCGCGCCATGCTGACCATCAAGAAACTGACTAAAGCCCATGCCGGACGCACGCTCTTCTTTGAAACCGAGCTTGTCGTCAACTGGGGTGAACGCATTGCCCTGGTAGGCCCTAACGGGGCTGGCAAGTCCACACTCTTCCGCATGATTCGCGGAGATGACACGCCGGATGAAGGTCAGATTGTCATGGACGATTATGCTGTGGTGGGCTACCTGCAGCAGGAAGCCGGCGATCCCACCGACCGCACCGTGCTGGAAATCGCCATGAGTACCACCCCGGAAATGGGCGATGCCATCCGCACGCTGCGCGAATGCGAAGCCAGGGGCGATAACTCCAGCGATGAGTATGCCGCCGCCATGGACACCTTCATTTCCCACGACGGCTACCAGATTGAGCCCAAGGCGAAGAAGATTCTGAAGGGGCTTGCCTTCAAGGATGAGGATTTCCACCGCCCTGCCCGCGAGATGAGCGGCGGTTGGGTGATGCGAGCACACATGGCGCAGCTGCTCACAGCCGAGCCGGATCTGCTCATGCTTGACGAGCCCACCAACCACCTGGATTTGATGAGTCTGCTGTGGTTCCAGCGCTACCTCATGAACTACCCAGGAGCTATTTTCATGATTTCGCACGACCGCGATTTCATGGATTCGCTCGTGGAAACCGTGTACGATATCGAAAACGGCGAGCTGGTGCGCTACACCGGCAACTACACCCGCTTCCTGGAGCTCAAGGAACAGCGCTATGAGCTTGTGCTGGCCGCCTGGCGCAACCAGCAGCGCGAAATCGCCCACATCGAATCCTTCATTGAGCGTTTCCGCTCGGTGGCATCCAAGGCATCGCAGGTGCAGAGCCGCATCAAGCAGCTGGAAAAGATGCGCCGCATCGAGAAACCCCGCCAGAGCCGCCGCGTGTTCAAATTCATCTTCCCGCAGCCCCCGCGCAGCATGCAGAAAGTGCTGGAGCTGGAAAAAGTGGGCCAGAGCTACGGAGAGAAGCGCATTTACAAGAATCTCGACCTGCTCATCGAGCGCGGCGACCGCATTGTGCTCGTAGGGCCGAATGGTGCAGGCAAATCCACCCTGCTCAAGATTCTGGCCGGCGTCATCCCCATCGACGAAGGGCAGCGCGTGCTCGGCACCACTACCCGCATCGGCTATTTCTCGCAGATGCGCTCGGAAAACCTCACACCCAACTTCACCGTGCTCGAGGAAATCATGAAAGCCGACCCCGAACTGCGCGAGGAAGAAGCCCGCGCCGTGCTCGGTTCCTTCATGTTCCGCAAGCTGGACTGCGAAAAGCGAGTCGAGGTACTTTCCGGTGGTGAGAAATCACGCCTCAGTCTGGTGAAATTCCTGGTGAACCCGCCGAACCTCCTGCTCATGGACGAGCCCACCACCCACCTCGATTTGATGAGTGTGGAGGCACTTTCCCAGGCACTCAAGCGTTACGAGGGTACGCTGGTATTCATTTCGCACGATGTACACTTCATCCGCTCCCTGGCAGAAAAGACGCTGCATATCGCCCACGGCACTGTCACCCCCTATGCCGGCGGATATGATTACTATCTGGAGAAATCCGGGCTGATGGATAACCCGGATGCCATGAACCAGTAAGTCCGCCGCGAGCGGGTATCATCCTCCCGTTGAACAGGCGGGACTCTTACCTGAAATCAAATAGTCAATATCGTAATAAGAGCCCGTATCAGGTAATAAGCGGGCACGCCGATTGCCACCAGTACCAGAAAGATCTGCAACACCTTCTTACGCGACCAGCGCCCCTTCCCTTTCTTCAATTCCTTGAGCACGTGCAACAGGGACGGGAAATATAACAGCATCAGGGTGAACAAAACAGCCAGTATCAGGCCCACGTACACCAAGCCCGATATTTTTCCCGGCGTGACAATATCATAGGTCAGCACACCGAAAAACACCAGGAGCACGAGGAATTTCAGCACAAGCAGTGCATAAATCACCGGGTGCTGCCGTATCTGGATTTTATGATACTTATCCACGTAGACCATACCATCCTCTCCCGGCAGAATATGCTTGTGAAAAAACAGACCAGCCAAAAACACCATGAGTAAGATAAAGAATACCTCTGACATGGCCTCATTATAGCTAGTGTACCCGAACCTGCAAGCTAAAACGGGCCTGGTGATTGTACACCAGGCCCGTTGGTTATTCAGAGCAATCCTGCAGCAGCGGCAGCGCCGATGATGGCGCCGGCAATGAGCTTGGCCCAGGATTCCTTGATTCCCCAACCAGTCAGCAGACTGGTCAGCCAGTTGTGTTGTTCCTTATTCGTATTCATAGGGAAATTTCACATGCGCGCGCGGCGGGGAGTGAGCCGCAGCTGCACCGGGTAGACCATGCCGTGACTGAGAGCCTCGGCAAACATGCGGGCGGCATCTGCCGAGTGCGAGGAAGCATCGTGCACCGGAGTTTCGCGATACGTGCCGGAAGCTCCGGCGGGGGCGGTACGATACATTTCCAGACAGCTGAGACCGGAGGGCTCTTTTTCCCCGCGCGGGTTGACTCTCTGCTGCAGGGTATCGCGGTGGAACCAGCTGTGCGCCAGGATACCGCGCAGCGAATTGATGCCGCGCCAGATATCCGGCGTGCGGGGCACCACGCGCACCGCGCAGATTCCCTCGCGCGCCAGGCTTTCCACGTAGGACTGGCCGTGGGGGTCGCGGTGGGCGGCATCGTGCGGCAGAAAATGCGCGGCAATATGGCCATAGCTTATCTCCCACTCGCGGATTTTGCCGGCAAAATGTTCCAGCGGCAGCTGGTTGGCTGAATAATGGTTCAGCCAGTACACATTGCCACCGTAATTCTGCACCAGCCAGATGGAAGTGTGGTCGCTGAGGCCTAAATCCCACGCGGTGTAGAGCGGCTCCTGCGGGTTGTAGTCAAACGGGCAGCCAATGCGACCATTCTCGCGCAGGCGGGCAATCTGAGCGCCGTAAATAGCACCATCGTTGCCGGTGGCAAACGCTTCATCCGGCGTGGAGGGGTATTCCTGCCGCATGGCGGCGCCCATGGTGCGTTCCATGCGGGCATACCAGAGCTTCTGCGCGTGGGTAAGCTGCACCCCGCACTCGCGCTCCAGCTTCTCGAAATAGGCAGCCTGGGCATCGGACCATCCGGCGCGGCCGGGCAGCACATAGTCTGGGTTATCGAACCAGCTCATGAAGAAGAAGCGGAAATCAAGCGGCGAAAGTTCCTCTTTGGCGGCATTTTCCATAGCCTGCGAGGTCATTTCGTAATTCACGCCGTAGCGGCCGCCTTCGTGCGTGCTTTCAAGAATAATGGTTCCCTCTGCCGGCACAGTGTTGATGGCACCACTGCGGATTTCCCTTGCCCGCCAGGGAGCATGCACCGAGACATGAGCCAGCTCACTCACATGCAGGAGTTGCAGCGTACCGCCGCGCAAGGTGGTACCCAGGCGGATATCGCTTCCATTGGCAAAGGCCAGCCGTCCCCGGGCATCAGCCGCAGGGTGCCAGCCTCCTTTCCTGGAGAGGCCAGTTTGTTGTTTCAGCAGGTACCCCACACAAGCCAGAGCCTGATCCTCTGCGCTGGCCTGGGGCGGCAGGTAGTCCAGGTGCTCCCAGGCAAAGCGGATTTTCTCCAGCTTCTGCTCCGCATCCGGCAGCGTCTTATCAATGATGCCGGCGTGAAAATTGGGAGTGAACAGGCAATGGTCGAGCATGAGCATGGCCACATACGTGGAAATGCCCAGCTGGCGCGCCTTGAGTACCACATTTCTGTGCCACAACTGGCGGTGCAGGCGCAACTGGGCCGCATTGGGGGCGAATCGCTGCATACGGCCTGCCTTGTTTTCTATCCAATACAAATTGTTCAGGCGCCAGAGCGGGTCTGCCAGGCGCTCCCGGAATTCAACATCTATATTATTCAGAAACATGGGGGGGCAAATTTATCTCTGCATCAGGTTTGATAATCATCAATTCCTCCGGCGAATACCGCTCCGGTTGCGGGGAAACAATCCGGTCCAGCGTTTTCTTGATCAGCCCTGTATCCCATGGATTCCCGCGCAGCTGCTCGCAGAAATCCACCAGATTCTGCACATGAGTCTCGCGTTCCACGCCAAACTCAGCCAGCAGCAGACGGCGAGCCAGCTCAACCGTGACGGCCTCGCCCCGTGTCAGCTCTCTTGCTTCCCGGGTGGACAGGTAGTAGGGGAGCCGCGAATCCTGGAACAACTGCATAATCAACTCTTCGTTACTGACTCGCATTTCATCACCTACTGCCCATGTATCCGGCGAAACAGTGCGTTCCTTCAGCAGGTTTGAGAGAAGATTCTCCACCTGTTTCCGGCGCCAGAAGCGGTTGGATTTGTAATCATACATGCGTTCCATCTTGCTGTCGAAATGATTCAAGGGAATCATGGCCTGCAGCCTTTCCTGATGATTCCGGGCCTTTGACTCCGGCAGCAGAGGAATACCATCCGATGTATGCACTACGTATGGCACGCGCTGATACGAATTATCAGAGCCCGGCTGCCCCGGCATCAGTCGCACCATCTGCTCCGGCGTACGCGACGAGCGGTACACCGTCACATGGCGCAGGCGCGAACCGTCAAGCTCACCCGGGCGTATTCCGGCAAGTGGCACACCGCATGCTTCCAGTGGTTGCGATTCCACCTGTTCACTCACACGCTGGAAGAAATCCAGAAATGTCTGAAGGCCGGTCTCCGCTGTCCAGTTCTCATCGATATTCTTCGGGCGCGAACCATCCTTGCCGCCATAGCGCTCATTGCTCCACCATATACCCTCCTCATCCATATACGGCACACGCGCCACGCTGCGCCGCAGCTCAGAAAGAATGCGGATGGCTGGTTTCACGCGTTCATCGTTCTGCATGTGCGCCGGCAGTTCCACATTCTGTTCCAAGGTATAGCCTTTCTTCAGGCCCTCGTGGTGATACGGCTTCTTCATAGCCTTGCGGGTATAGGTTGCCTCTGCTATATCGACTGTCTGCACTGGGTCCGGAATCAAACGACTCAGGGAGGAGGAATGGCGTTCCGGCATGCAGTACTGGTGCAATTCCGGATACGTCTCAAGCATCGTCGAAAGCTCCTTCATAGCAGCCTCCGGACTGCGCCCATCCAGAAACTCCTGCAGTCGGGAACCAATATCCGACTGGTCGTGCGACGGCAGCAACTTCCACCCGCGGGCAGGGTTTTCCAGCAGATTCCAGAAGGACTGACCAGCCGAGATAAAAGTGCGGCTTCCGCCCAGTGCATAGCACCACCCCTGCTCCTGCCGCATGGAATCCGATGGTTCATAGGCTGCCTTGAGGTAGTAATCCAACGGCATGGGATTCTCCGGGCTGTACTTGCGGCGTAAAGCCACCGCAACGGGAATAGTGCGTTTCACCACCATGGCATCCTCGCGGCTGGCCTTTGTCACTTTTTCCCGGTTCGGAATAAAATGCCTGCGTTCATCATAATTGCAGAAAGGGGTGGTCAGGAACCATTGCTTTGCTGAATCAGGCAAGCGGGATTCCGGCAGATGAGCCAGCATGTAGCGCAGGTTAAGCTCTGCCATGTGCCGTGAGAGCCGCATATTCATGACCGAAGTATCACCCGCTACAATTCCTTCGGGATGATCACGGAGGAACTCACGGCGCACAGGGCCGCTGAAAAACCGGTAATTCACCTTCCTATCCAGGCCATCGTGCAGAATTCTGTCGCGCTGGGCTGAATGGATGATTTTGTTTTCCACAAGAAGATTGCACACCTCAAGAGGTGAAACCCACCCTGAGTTCAGCAAACGGTGCCAGTAAGCGGTAAAGCGGATGCGGGCCAGAGAAAGCGGAGTCAGAGGCTTCATGAATCGCACGAGGTACCTGTCCGAATCATCCTCTATCCTCTTGAAATAGCGGTCCAGCATACTCCCCCTGTAACGCTTCCAGTTCTTATTACTGCGGGCAAACTCCACGCCACTGGCATACAGGGTAGAATCCCCCAGCCAGCGCGCGCAGAGGTCACGCATGGCCGTGCGCCCCAGGTGGTCAAATTCAAGAGGAACAGGCTGCATGGAGGAAAACACCCGGCGGCGGTCATACGAAACCTTGTTCACTTCGTTCCTGACATAACCCTTCTGCAATTCTGTCAGCAGCTCATTCTTACCCATGGGCAGGAACGAGGTTTCCACATTGCCCACCATGGCATTGACGGCATAGCCGGGGGCTTTGTACCAGTTGGTGTAACGGCCATCCGGACGTTTCATACGCCAGAGAGTCTTGCCGTTCACATCGGCACAGGATTCCAGATTATACCCACTCAAATCCGAGTAAAGAAGAAGATCCTTCTGGTACTTGTTGAGTCGGTACTGATTATCACCCTTATTCGGTTTCTTGGAAGTGATGGGGGCGTATTTCCAGATTGCCGGATCAAGCATATCGCCGAATTCCCGATTCAACAGATGCACATATCCATCCTTGGGCGAATACCCCATACTGACCACCTCCTGATAATCTCCCAGGTGCGGGATAATCTGAAGCAGAGCTTCTGCACAGGCCCGATACCCCAGTATATTGCGATAAGATTCTGTTTTCTCATCAAATCCGTCCTTGTGGCGCTGGTGGACATTGGCCCGTGCCACCTCATAACAGTTGGTATAATCAGCCTTTGTCACTTTCCGCAACCAGTTCGGAGCACAGGCCGAACTCCGCCGCCGGTCCATATACATCTTGCCTATTTTCTCACACAACTCGCCCATAGAGGCATTCAACGGCATACCTTCCAGACAACGTACAACCGAGCAGCACATTTCGGAGATAAGGCGGTTCCGGCGGGCATCTGTCACCTTGCGGGCAGAATCGGCAGATTTATAGGAACGCCGCATACTGTCGAGTGTTTCCATGTTCAGCAGGGACTGGTAGCTCAGATTCCGGCTCTCCACAACAATATCATTGAACAGGGTCCGTATTCCGGCCTCACGGAAGGGATTGTATACGCCATCCAGTTTAAGGGGTGTCGGTATGAAGTTGAACCGGTGGTCGATGAGGTACTTGTAATAGTTTGCACGTGTCGCTGCCTCCTGCTGATTCCGCATCAACTCACCATTGCCCTTCTGAAACCACTCATCGTACAATCGAAGATACGGCAGAGCTTTTTCTGTGTTCATCGGGACAACGCGCCGGCCTGAGGCCTGTTCGGTCAGGTCAAGCACTGTTTCCGTTTCCTGCATATTGCGTTCCTGCAATCGGGGATGAGAAAGGCCCTCGTAATCCGCTCTCTTGTGGAGGAAGTCGCGGGCCTGGGCCTCTTCCTTGAAACCTGTATGATGCGATGTATTCAGCAACTTGAGGGAACGGATGAAGAGCTCCAGTGCTCCGGTTCCACCCCAGCGCACGCTGTTGCACAGGGCGTCCTGAAGCAGCCGGGTCTGCACATTGACATCCTTTTCTGCAAGAATTCGCCGCACCTGTTCCTCGTCCACCTTCCACACTCTCCCCAGCTCACCATTCTCCAGCAGCGCCGATGGATTCCGGAAATGGTGAAGCGAAGCCCGCCCTGCCGCTATCAGCACAAACGGCAGATTCATGGCAGCCTCGCGCATGTTCGCCTCAATATCAACGAAATTATCGCCGAAACTTTTCCAATCAATATTGGAAGCCACGTTGTCCACATGGGCAGCCAGTTCCTGCATACCCAGTTCCGTGGCATGGGCGGCCTTACCCGCCATAAGCAGTTTAGCTGTTTCGGCGGTCAGATTCCCCACCCCTTTCAACGCTGCGAGGGAATACCCCTTCACCCCGGAACCGGAAGCCTGGATGAAGTTATTGATGGTACGGCTCAGCAGCTGTGCGCCCACTCGGCTCATTCCCATGTAGATAGCCCCCTGCAAGGCTGCCCCTAGAATACCGGCTGCAGTCTGAAGTTCCTGCCGGCCATCGGAAGCCCGCTCGCGGGCTTCTGCCACAGCAGCTCCTGTTCCGGAAAGGGTAAGGAGCGCAAAGCCGGGGAACCCGGCAAAGGCAGCCACCGCACCTGGCAACGCACCGGCAGCATCTACGGCCATCTGCTCCATCAGCCCGGATTCTTCTCCCAGATCAATCGGGAACAATTCTCCCTGGGCCACCCGCCGCAATTCAGCAAGAGCCTGCAGGCGCTTATCTGCGGCGGCGCCCAGCTTCTGCAGTCCCTCACTCTCGAAAGCCTTGCCTGTGGTATTCACCACCGCTGTGGCAAGATGCCCGATACCCTGCAAGGCCGCATGCCCCATCTCTGAGGAACCGCGGCGCATACTGTGCAGCATGGCTTCCCCCAGGTGCGCGGGTTTCTCTTCCAGCTGCTTGGTTGAATCAAGCGAGCGGGCTACCGCATAGACGCGGGCGCGTTCATCGGCGCTCATATCCGCCAGGCCGTCAACCGCCTTCAACAAGCCTGGCATACCCATGACGAAGTCCGGGTAATGGGTGACGGGGTTGGATTCCTGCGCCTTGATGACACCCCAGGCATCCGACACCTCCTCTGCCAGAGGCAGATATTCCGCCCTGTCCTGCAAGCCGCGAGACATGGCTTCCCTGCACACCTGGCGCTCCATATCATCCTCCGGCAATTCCATTTCCTGCCCGCTCAGAGCCGCCTGATATGCTTCACTGTACAGGCGGCGGACCTTCTCGCGGACAGGCGTTTCCTGATTCTGCAGAGAAAGTGCAGTGTAAAGCTCCGCTTCCGTATCACCCACACCTAATTCGCGGGTAAGTTGCTGACGCAGCTCCGGCCAGGATGAACGCACCTGTTCGCGGCTCATGTCGCGATGATCCACCATCCAGGAACGATTGATGTTGCTCATGAGTCGATACTCCCGCTCATCTGCCGGAAGGGATTGGTCACCTGCACCGGCCTTCTGGCGCACGGCATCCGGCACCTCATCCAGATTTCCCGAAAGCAGAGAATTCCAATACAGGCCTTTTTCCAGTTCTCTGCCGGTATTGACCACAGGCAGGGGAGTGAGGGATTCCAGAGGGATAGGCTCCCTCTGCTCTTCCGCAGCGGGCCAGCGCTGCTCCTGACGGGATTGAGGCGCTGGCGCGGGAGCTTCCTGCATGAGTAGATTCGGCTCCTGCTGTCCGTCTGCATTTTCCTGTTGCACCCAGTTTCCACCCGGTGGCAGAACTGATTCCAGGGGGAGGGGGTCCCGCTGTTCCATTTCCTTTATTTCTAATTGGTTCATCATCTTTTATTCAGGTTGATAGCACACCCACTCATCGCAATTCTTCTGCACACCATCCAGCCATTGCTCCCACTTCGCACCGCTGCTGTTCTCCAGCTGAGCCAGAGCTTTTTCCTGCAGGCGGCCCAGGCATCGCAGAGCGGCTTCATCTCCCGGACACCCGAAACGGCCATCGTGATACATGTTCCAGAGTCTGTTGCTCACCGCCTGCCGCAAGTTGAAAGGGATGGCAGCCGTCTGCTGCACGCGTTGCAACAACTGCTGGCGCTCCCCGGCAGGGATAGGAGCAGCCGCAATTTCCACCAGAAGCAGGTCATCATCCTTTCCGCTGCGTTCGTCGATACGCCGGAGCCAGCAGCAGGCCTCATCTGCCGAAAGATTATGACGGGGCTGCCGGGCCGTCTGCAGAATCTCCGGGTTGATGACCCCGGCCTGAACTGCCTGTTCCAGGGCTCCGGCATCCGGTTCTACCCCCTGCTCCACGCCCGCTGCCATCTTTATGGCCAGAGAGGAGCGCAGGCCGGTACGGGTTTTCTCCACCACCTGATTCAGGAGTTTCAATTCCTCCTCTCCCTCCGGTTTCTGCTCGTGGGCATCCTGCCATGCAATGAGGGCAGCATGGGGATTCTGCTGCAGGCGTTGCTGCCAGCGGGCCTGCAAGCTGCGGCTCCGGGTCTGTTCCAGCCGCTGGGGCATCATCTCCTCCGGCACAAAAACGCTGCGGCCCTGCTCCAGCCAATGCTGCGCGCTTTCTGCATCGCCGCGCTGCACGGCTTGTTCCACCTGGTTCTCCCATTGGCGGCGCGATTCCCGGAGTCTTTCAATTTCCATACGCCGCCGGCCTTCCAGCGAATGGCGGTATCCGTACTGTTCGCTCATTTTGCGAGCCCGCTCGCGGGCATCGCCGCTGAACTGGGCCAGCATTTGCTGCACTCGCGGAGTATATGCCTGATTCCAGCTGTAATCCCAGTCCCGGACAGGCAGTTCCATCAGTTCTTCCGTTGTCTCGCGGCCAATTTCCTCCAGCATGCCGGCAACATCGGCATCGCTGCCAGTGCTTGCCACGCGGTGCCATTCTAAAGCCAGATCTCCAGCCCCGCGAGCTGCAGATTCTATCTCCTGCCCGAGCATCCGACCGGTGCGCCCCCAGTCATTCAGAGCATTGAGCGGCAAATGCACTCTCTGACGCGGGTACGCCAGCAAGCCCCATTCTTTCATTCGTATCGCCATGCTGCGAAGCATGACACGACACCCCCGGGCGGGTCAACCGATTCCGGGGAGCCGGCAGCGCGTTTCAACAGGAACAGCAGTTCCTTACGGCAGCAGATTCATTTCATCATCAAATAGCAGCCGCAAGGGCTGGGCGGTGGGAATCTCCAGTTGCTCCACCTCTGCCGGGCTCATTCCCCGCAGTTGCATCAGCAAGGCCCGGAGACTGTTTCCATGGGCCACCACCAGCAGAGAACCGGTCGTATACAGCGCCGGGCGCATCTGTTCCTCCCAGCAGGCAAGCACGCGCCGCCGGGTATCGGCCAGAGATTCGGTAGCAGGTAGTTTCTCCGGCGGCAGGGAGGCCTAGCGCACATCATTCACCGGCAGCCGCTCATCTCCCGCGGGCAACGGAGGAGGCGGGCAATCATACGCCCGCCGCCAGCGCCATACAAGGCTCTCCCCTACCTCAAGCTCCACTTCCTTCTTGTTTCGCCCTTCCAGAATTCCGTAATGCTTTTCATTGAGCCGCCAATCCTTATGAACCGGCACCCAGGCGCGATCCAGCCCGGCCAATACGATATTGAGTGTATGGATAGCCCGCATTAGAAGCGATACACAGGCCGCGCCACATGTAAAACCGCTCTCGCGCAATCGCCGCCCGGCGAGTTCGGATTCCCTCCTCCCCCGCACAGACAGGGGAATATCTGCCCAGCCGGTAAAGCGGTTTTCTGCATTCCATTGCGATTCCCCATGCCTGAGCAACACCAGTTCTTTCATACTGAAATGATGCCGACCTTTATTCCATGATTGCAAAACGGGCAGATTATGTTACCATGAACATGGTATGCCCCGGTCTCGTCTCCTCTTCCTTCTTGTTCTACTGAGTCTTCTCTGCTGCCTGGCCCTGTGGCTGCCTGGCTGGTTCAAGGATCCGCGCCTGCTGGTTCAGGGCGAATGGCAGGAATATGGTAAAATGGGCAGTGTGCAGGTTACGGATTCCACTGCCCGCTGGCGTAGCGCCCATTACAAGGGTACATTCCTGTATACCTGGGTGCAGACAGATTCTGAACCCTACACCGCAGAGGTTTCGAAGGGTAAGGACAAATGGCTGATTGGTATCAGCTTTGAGGATGATGACCTCGCTGTGGTGGATTTCTACATTGTGGACAAACTGCCTCCTGAAGCCCGCGATTTCATCCGCGCCAGGAATAAGGCCAGAAACCGACCGGAAGATGAACTGAAACTGCGTTTCCGCAGAATTAAGGCAAAAAATCACCCATAAATCGCTGCACCACGCAGTTTATTCTTGAAAAAACATGCCCTATGCGTTAAAAGTAGCACAGGGCAATTTTTTTTGCTCTGGATATTCTCACTCAAAAACACAACCAATAAACTATGGAAACCACATTCAAAATCCACGGTCTCTGCGCTGCTACGCACACCCCGATGAACGCCGATGGCTCCTGCAACCCCAATGCAGTTGACGCTCAGGCCAAGTTCCTGGCCAGCCAGGGTATCAAGTCCGTTTTCATCACCGGCTCTACTGGTGAATCTGCTCACATGCAGCTCACGGAACGCAAGGAAAACATGGCCGCCTGGGGCGAAGCCGGTAAGAAGTATGGTATCGACGTTATCGTTCACACCGGTGGCAACTGCGTGTACGACGGCCGCGAGCTGGCTGCCTATGCTGCTGAATGTGGTGCTACTGGTACCGCCAGCAACTCCCCCTGTTACTTCAAGCCCGGCAGTGTAGACCTGCTGGTGGACAGCCTTGCAGTTGCCGCTTCCGGCGCTCCTGAGCTGCCCTTCTACTTCTACGACATCCCCGTTCTCACCCACGTGGGCTTCAACCCCTGCAAGATGATTGAGGCCTGCGCCAAGAAGATTCCTAACTTCGTGGGTGTGAAGTTCACCAACCCCGACCTCGCCCTCTACATGGATGCCCTCAACTACGATGGCGGCAAGTACGACATTCCCTGGGGTGTGGACGAATGGTTCCTGGGCGCATACGCCACTGGTGCCAAGGGCGGTGTAGGTTCCTCCTTCAACTATGCTCCCAAGCTGTATGATGACATCATGAAGGCCGTAGATGCCGGCGACCTCGCTGAGGCCCGCCGCCTGCAGCAGCTTTCCGTCACCATGATCAACATCATTGCCGGCAAGGGCTACATGGGCTGCTGCAAGTACCTCATGAGCGAATGGACCGGCGTTGACTTCGGACCGGCCCGCCTGCCCATGGGCAAGCAGGACAAGGCCACCCTCGAAGCTCTCAAGAGCGAACTCAAGGCTATCGGCTTCTACGATTGGGCCATCTACAAGTAAAGCTCTAACTCCTCTATCTCCTCATGGATACAAAAGCACTTGGCGAATTTTACAAAGACAAGCTGCTCAATGAGGTAGAGCCGTTCTGGTTTCCCCGTTCACTGGACACAGTGAACGGGGGTCTCTACCATTGCTGCGCGGCTGACGGCACACTGGTAGATACAGACAAGAACGTATGGGCCCAGGGCCGCATGGCCTGGATGCTCCTTACCTGCTACAACAGCATTGAGAAGCGCCCCGAATGGATGCAGTACGCCGAAAGCGCACTGAAGTTCCTCGAGGAAAAATGCGTGGACCCCGCAGACGGCCGCATGTACTTCCACATGACGGCTGACGGCACCCCTATCCGAAAACGTCGCTACGCTTACAGCGAATGCTTCGCAGCCATTGCCTGGGCTGCCCACTATGGTGCCACGGGGGAAGCCCACAGCGCAGAACGCGCCCGCCACTGGTTCGACATCTACGCAGACATCAATTTCACCCCCGGCAAGATGGCCCCCAAGAGCACGGGCAACCGCCCCGGCGAAAACCTGGGTTGCCGCATGATTATGATTGTCACCGCTCAGGAACTTCGCCGCTACCTGGGTGATACGGATGGTTTCTACACAGCCTGGATTGACCGCTGCATCGATGATTTGCAGCGTCTCTTCCTGCACGAGGATATCAAGGCAGTCATGGAGAATGTGGCTCCCGATGGCTCTGTTATCGACCACTTCGACGAGCGCGTCCTCAACCCCGGCCACGACATCGAAGGCGGCTGGTTCGTGCTGGAGGAAGCCCGCTACCGCGGTGGCGACAAGAAGCTCATCGAAATCGGCTGCAAGATGATTGACTGGGCGCTGGAACGCGGCTGGGACAAGAAGTACGGCGGCCTGCTCTACTACACGGATGTCTACAACAAGCCCGTGCAGGAATACTGGCACAACATGAAGTTCTGGTGGCCGCACGATGAAGCCCTTATCGGCACCTGCCTGGCCTATGTCATGACAGGTGATGAAAAATATGCCGAATGGCACCAGCGCATCCATGACTGGTCCTTTGAACACCTGCAGGACAAGGAACATGGTGAGTGGTTCGGCTACTGCAACCAGGATGGCACCACCACCAATGGGCTCAAGGGGTCCATGTGGAAATCTTTCTTCCACCACCCCCGCGCACTCTGGTGCTGCGCCCACTACTTCGGTGCCATCGCGGCTCCGCAAACCCAGGTATAATCCAATCTCCAGACAGACATGATTATCGGTATTCTCAACTCCGGTGGCGACTGCCCCGGCATCAACGCGGTTATCGAAGGCTACGTTTCTGCAGCCTACCGCCGCGGGTGGCGAGTTATCGGTTTCCATGACGGTTTTGAAGGCCTCCTGCCCGTGGCAGGAGGCCGCCGTTATGAAACCCTGACCCCCAACAAGGTTCACAAAATCCGCGCCTATGGTGGCACCATGCTCGGCACCACCAGCACCGGCAACTTCAAGGTAGTCACCAACAAGGTGGGCCGCCGCCAGGTGGACCGCGAGGTGATGGCCAAGGCCAAGAAGACCATCAGCGCTCTTGGTCTGCAGGCTCTTGCCGTCATCGGTGGCAGCGGCTCTGCCCGTACAGCTAAGCTGCTTTCCGAAGAGGGCCTGCCCGTGATTTCGATTCCCAAGACCATCAACAACGACCTCTGCAGTGATTCTGACTACACCTTCGGCTTCCATAGTGCCGTCACGGTGGTGACAGAATCCATCGACCGCATCCGCACCACCGCCAATGCCCACCAGCGCATGATGGTGATTGAGGTGATGGGCGACATGTCCGGCTGGATTGGTCTCTATGGTGGCGTTGCCGCTGCGGCAGATGTGGTGCTCATTCCCGAAATCGAGTATGACCTCGATAAGGTAATTGAATGCATCAAGGCCCGCAAGGCGACCGGGCAGCGTGAAATCATTGTTGTCGTAGCAGAAGGCTCTCGCCTGAACGGCCAGCTGGTCACAGTTCACAACAAGGAAAACGGCGATGAGCGTCTTGGCGGTATCGGCAACAAGCTTTCCCACATCCTGCAGGAGCGCACAGGCATCGAGACCCGCTATTGCGTGCTGGGCCACACCCAGCGAGGCGGCTCGCCCTGCGCTTTCGACCGCATTCTCGGTGTTCGCTTCGGTGTAGAAGCCGTGAAGCTCATTGAAAATCGTGATTTCGGCAAGACTGTGGTACTCAACGGGCTCAACATCGACAATGTACCCATTGAGGAAGCGGTAGCCCACCACCGTTTCGTGAACCCCGACAGCCAGATTATCAGTACGGCCCGTGATCTCGGCATCATCTTTGGTGACCGTTCTCCGGAAGAACTGCACAGCGACCGCAAGCAAGCCAGCTCTACTGCCGCCAAGCCTGCCCGTAAATGCTGTAAATCCAAGTCGGCCAAGTCTAAATGAAGAAAGCCCTCACATATCTGTGTGCGTTAGGGGCAGCGGTCAGCAGCATGCTCACCTCTTGCTCTCACCAGGAGATTATCACGCCAGAAAAGACCACTCCCAGCTATGTTGCGCTGGAGGTTAATTCCGGGCGTGTCCTCTACTCCTCCAACTCCAACCTCAAGCGTCCCATCGGCATGCTGGCCAACCTGGCCACTGCTGTGGTGGTCATGGACTGGGTGAAAGCATACAAGGTGGACATGAACCGCCTTATCACGGTACCGGCTGGTGCCGTCACATGGCAGCGCACAAACCTGCTCCGCCTGCGTGCAGGCGACAGTCTCTCTGTGCGCGATGCTCTGTACTCTGCCCTCATGTGGGACGACAGCGCCTGCGCCACAACCCTGGCCTACGCCTGCGGCAGCAACCTGAGCACGGGAAACCCCGAAGGGGCCTTCATCACGCAGATGAACAACCTCGCGCGTAAACTGGGTATGACCTCCACGGTGTTCAAAGGCACCAACGGGGCCGTTATCACCCAGTCCTCTGCCCGAGACATGGCCCTCCTGGGCATGTACGCCGTCAATGATATGGATTTGATGGCCATTACTGCCCAGACCGGCTGCATTGTCACTATTCACACCCCCTCCGGCACCCGCCGCCAGACCATTCGCAACAACAACAAGCTGCTGAGTGGTTCAGGCCATGTGGATGGCCTGAAGGTAGGACAGTCCCGGAGTGCCGGTTGCTGCCTGATGGTGACCGCCCGCCGCGCCTCGGTCAAGCGTATCAACCCAGCCACTGGCAAGGAGGCAACCTTTGCCCAGCGCCTGCTGGTGGTCATGCTCGGCATGCCTTCCTCCAACACCCGGTACAAGGAAGCTTCCCGCTTCCTGCGCGATGGCTGGAACGCCTGGGATGCCTGGTTGCCCACAAACGATTACCTGGATAGAACAAAATTCATCATACTCCCCAATTAAGATCTCATGAACATTGGTATTCTTAACGCCGGTGGCGACTGCCCCGGTCTCAACGCCGTGATTGAAGGTGCCGTTGGTGCCGCTTCTGCCCGCGGGTGGACAGTCTATGGTTTCTATGATGGCTTTGAGGGTCTGCTCTCCACGCCTGATAACGAGCGCTGGCGCATTCTCACCCCTGAGAACTGTCTCAACATCCGCTCCACAGGCGGCACCATCCTCGGCACTGTGAACAAAGGCAACTTCACCGTGAAAAGCGGGGTTGGCGGACGCATGCAGATTGCAGATGATGTTCTGGCCCGCAGTAAAGCCACGGTTGAACGCCTTGGGCTCTCTGCCCTCATCGTAGTGGGTGGTGACGGATCCCAGACCATTGGTCAGGAGCTCCGCCAGATTGGCCTGCCCATCGTCGGTGTACCCAAGACTATTGATAACGACCTGGGTGCCACAGACTACACCTTCGGTTTCTGGACAGCTGTTTCCGTGGTCAGCAAGCAGCTCGACCGCCTGCGTACCACAGCCTACTCCCACCAGCGCATGATGGTGGTGGAGGTAATGGGCCGCCACGCCGGCTGGATTGCCCTCTACGGCGGTATTTCCGGCGGTGCAGATGTGATTCTCATCCCTGAGATTCCCTTCACCCTTGAAGATGTTGTCCGCAAGGTGGAACTCACCAAGGCTCTCGGCCAGCGCGAAATCATCATTGTTGTAAGTGAGGGCGCCACCATTGGCGGCAAACTTCTTACGCTGGATGAAGAAACCAAGGGCGAGGTACGCCTGGGTGGCATTGCCGCATTCCTTTCCACCAAGCTGGAAACCATTACCGGCATTGAGACCCGCTACTGCGTACTGGGCCACACCCAGCGCGGCGGCTCGCCCATTCCCTTCGACCGCGTGCTCGGTGTCCGCTGTGGCGCCAAGGCCATCGACCTCATCGAAGATGGCAAGTTCGGTGAAACCGTGGCCCTGCACCGCACCGACATGGTTTCCATGCCCATCGAAGAGGCCGTTCGCACCCTGCACCTGGTGGACAGCAAGAGCCAGCTCATCGAAGCCGCCCGCGAAATCGGCATTTCCTTCGGTGATGCCGACGACGCGCCTCAAAGCTGATATCTGCACCTGATTCTCATCCGACCGCCGCATCCTCACATGCGGCGGTCGTTTTTTTATCGTTCAGGCTTGCATTTTCAATCCCTGGCACATATAATGCCCCTCCCCGTTCTTATGAAGACGCATACCGATATCCACACCGGTCTCACCACTACCCAGGTGGAAGAAAGCCGCAAGAAATACGGCAGCAATGAAATGACTCCCCCCAGCCGTGATCCATGGTGGGTTGAACTTGCCCGCAAGTTTGCCGACCCGCTCATCGTCATTCTCATTGCAGCCGCCATCATTTCCTTTATCCCCGTCCTTCTTTCCCCCGGCGAGCACAGCCCCATTGAAAGCATCGGCATCATGTGTGCCGTGCTGCTGGCCACCACTGTTGGCTTTGTAAACGAATACCGCGCCAACAAGGAGTTCGACATTCTCAACAAGGTGAACGATGTCACCCCCGTGCGTGTTCTCCGCGATGGCAAACACACCATGGTGCCCAAGAATGAACTGGTAGTGGGCGATATCGTCACCCTCGAAACAGGGGTGGAAGTCCCGGCCGATGGTATCGTGCTCGAATCCTCCTCCCTGCGTATCAACCAGTCATCCCTCACGGGTGAATCCGAGCCGGTGCTCAAAGTTCCCACAGAGGAAGAGGAAACCCTGCCCGGCGCCTACCCCCGCAATGTGGTACTCCGCAGCACTCTGGTGACCGATGGCCATGGTATCATCTGCATCACCAAGGTGGGTGATGCCACTGAAATCGGCAAGGTAGCAGAAGCTGCCACCAAGGAAACCGGCGCAAAGTCTCCCCTGAACCTGCAGCTCGAGGGTCTCTCCCAGGCCATCAACGTGGTGGGTACTTCCATTGCCATGATTCTCTTTGTCTCCCTGGTTGCACACGATGCCCTGCTGGGCAGGTTCGTGCTTTCCAGCAGCCAGTGGTACTTCTTTGCCGCACTCATTACCGGCATTGCCGCTGCCACCCTCAAAATCTGGTATCCTGTGCTGCGGGATCTGCTGGGATATGCCCGGGTAAGCATCCCCTCCCCCGCCTGGGTGAAGCAGAGCGGCTTCGCTATCTGGCTCAAATGTCTCATCACCGGCACCATCATCTTCGGCCTTGCCCTGGCTGGCCTCATTTACTGCGGCATCCTGAGCCCCGCCCCCGCCAGCTGGATGCCCCAGGAGGCCGCGGATAAGATTCTGACCTACTTCATGATTGCCATCACGCTCATCGTGGTATCTGTGCCTGAAGGTCTGCCCATGAGCGTGACCCTCAGCCTGGCCTACAGCATGCGTAAAATGGCGAAACAGAACAACCTGGTACGCGAGATGGATGCCTGTGAAACCATCGGCGCTGCCACCGTGGTCTGTTCCGACAAGACCGGCACTCTCACCATGAACCTCATGACCGTGCGCGAAGCCAACTTCCCCGGCGTGAACGAACAGGGAACCGCTGCCCCCATCTTCTCCCTGCTCACCGAAGCAGTAGCAGCCAACTCCACCGCTGACCTCGATGAACAAGGCAAGGTGCTCGGCAACGTGACCGAAGGCGCTATGCTCATGTACCTCAACGATAAGGGTGTTTCCTATGCCGATGCCCGCAGCAAGTTTACGGTCATCTCTCAGCTGCCCTTCCATACCCAGAACAAGTTCATGGCCACCTGCGGCAAATCTGCCGTGCTCGGCACAGATGTCATCTTCCTGAAGGGAGCCCCCGAAGTCGTGCTCTCCAAGTGCACCACCGCCTATGCCGGCGAACTCACTGAAACCGCCCGAGAGGAAGTGCTCACCATCATCCGCACCGCCCAGCGCAAGGCCATGCGCGTGCTTGGTCTGGCTTACAAGGAAGGCACCGCCGATACTGCAGAGGGCGTGAAGGAAGCCTGCACCGGTCTCACATGGCTGGGTTGCTTCGTGATTCAGGACCCCGTGCGCCCGGATGTACCCGCCGCCGTGGCCTCCTGCCACAAAGCTGGCGTTGGCATCAAGATTGTCACCGGCGATAACTTCGAAACAGCCTGCCAGATTGGCCGGGAAATCGGTCTGCTGCCCGAAGGCGAACTGCCCCAGGGCGCCGTACTCACCGGCGACCAGTTTGGCCAGCTCACCGAACAGCAGCTCCTCGATGGTGTCAACGACCTCCGCGTGCTCTCCCGCGCCAAACCCATGGACAAACTACGCCTCGTCAACGCCCTGCAGGAAAAGGGCCATGTCGTAGCCGTGACCGGCGACGGAACCAACGATGCCCCCGCCCTCAACCACGCCGACGTAGGCCTCTCCATGGGCATCACCGGCACCTCCGTGGCCAAGGAAGCCTCCGATATCATCCTGCTGGATGATTCCTTCGCCTCCATCATCCGCGCCATCAAGTGGGGCCGTTCCCTCTACCGCAACATCCAGAAATTCATCGTATTCCAGCTCACTGTGAACGTAGCTGCCTGCGGCATTGCCGCGCTGGGGCCATTCATTGGCTGCGAGCTGCCCCTCACCGTCACGCAGATGCTCTGGGTGAACCTCATCATGGACACCTTTGCGGCCCTGGCCCTGGCCTCTGAACCTCCCAGCGATGATGTGATGGAGCAGAAGCCACGCAACAAGTTTGCCTTCATCATCACCCCCACCATGTGGCGCTGGATTCTCTGCCTCGGCATAGGCTTCATCGTCGCCCTGGTCAGCTACGTGAAGTGCATGCCCTCGCAGGAAACCGAGCCCGAGGCCTTCCGCCACTCCGTCACCCTGCTCTTCACCGGCTTCGTGATGCTGCAGTTCTGGAACCTGTTCAACGCCCGTGTCTACGGCACCAACAACAGCTTCATCAACGGCATCTTTGCCAACCGTAGCTTCCTCTTCATCCTGGCCATCATCCTATTCGGCCAGGTGCTGGCCACCCAGTTCGGCGGTGATATCTTCCGCACCGTGCCCCTCAGCCTCTGCGAATGGCTCACCATCGCCGCTGTGACCAGCCCGGTTCTCATCATCGGCGAAATCATCCGTCTCATCGGCCGCATCCGCGCCTGATAACAACTGCAGACAGCCAGATATACGCCGCCCGCACGCACAGCGGGCGGCTTTTTTATGACCTTCCATTCAACTGCTGCTGCGCCAGCTGCTCATCAGCTTTCAACTTCGCGTTATCCGTCACACCGGCCGCATACTTACGCGCCGGATTCAGTGAATACGCCTTGCGGAAATAAGCATCCGATTCTGCATATTGGCGGGCATTGCGCTCAATAAGCCCCAGCACGTAATACGCTTCAGCCTCCTGAGGATTCACCTCCAGGGCTGCCTCTGCGTACTCGCGTCCACCTTTCCAGTTCCCTGTGGCGCATGCCCGGGCAGCCAACTCGACGGACGGATTTTCGTCCACATCATCCACAGTCTCCGCATACATCTCAAGGTGCGGAGTCAAATCCTGCATGACAGCACTCGCAATACTCTCAGCCGCTGCTTCCCAATCCGCATGGTCACCACGCCGGAGTTCCACATATTGAGAACATTCGCGGCGGTATACACGCTGGTAATTTGAAATGACATCCGCCGTCAGATTCACCCGCACTGGATACGGCCGCTTATGATACTTATCATCCTTGGCAGGGTGACGCATCTCCACCTCCACCCGATGCAAGCGGATATCGGCACCACCGGCATCTCCATACAGACGGTAATATGAATCTGCCGCAATCTGCTGCTCGAAGGCACGCCGCAATTCATAACGCAGCGGCCCACGAGCCTCTGGCTTCACATGCAGCACAGTGCCCCGGGGCAAGCCCACCTGCGATGGCTCCCATTTATTCAGATACACCCGCGTACCACAGGAAACCAGCCCCATCGTCACCATGGCCAAACTCACACTTGCAAGAAAAGAACGCATACCTACTGCAGTCTAACACGCATTCCCCGGAATTCAAACACAAAAAAGCTCAATTCCTATGAATTGGGTCTGTTTCAGATTTGCTGGTAGAAGGTACGAGAGGTTTTGTGCATTCTTTGAAGCCTCAGGAAGTAAACTTGTCGTAGCTTCAGGAACAAATACCTCTCATCAAACAAGCCGCATGCCTTGGCCTGTATCCGCT
>JAEIGA010004534.1_pt1 | contig 21478 bp, 18 predicted proteins | sample 9270691 | NCBI WGS metagenome assembly JAEIGA01 (sample SAMN17057246, study PRJNA624740) | gut metagenome | biome: biome; isolation source: fecal sample | host: Bos grunniens | place: China: Xizang | collected 2019 | reverse complement strand
TGGTCTTGGGGAATCAGTCGTATCATTGATGGATTGGAGATTGTGAAAGATCAAATCAATGCTGATATTTCTAAAATAGCCGTTACGGGTTGTTCGTATGCCGGAAAGATGGCTTTGTATGCAGGTGCATTTGATGAACGTATTACCTTAACCATTGCTCAAGAGTCGGGTGGTGGAGGAATTAATTCTTGGCGTGTGAGCGATAAGATTGGTTCCTCTGTCGAAGGTATTTCCAATACCAACTATGATTGGTTTTTAACTAGCTTTAAACAGAAGTTTAATGGTAAAACAAATATGATTCCGTACGACCACCATGAGTTGATAGCCATGATTGCTCCAAGAGCCTTTTTGGCATTTGGAAATCCGGACTATGTTTGGTTGGGTGATGAGTCGGGGTATGTCTCTTTAAAGGCAGCAGAAGAGGTTTGGAAGGCGATGGGTATTGAGGATCGCTTTGGATATGTTATTGAAGGAGGTCATTCTCATTGTCAGGCTTCTTCTAATCAAGATAATGCAGCAAGGAGTTTTATTCAGAAATTTTTGCATGGAGATAATTCTCAAAATACAACAGTCAGACGAAGCACTGTAAACGCCGAGTATAGCAGTTGGTCAAAGGCTTGGGCGGGGCATTCAATCGTAAATAATGGTTGTGGTAATAGTGATGATGAGGAGGGAGAAGAGACTTCTGTTTCCTTATCAAAATCTAATGCCGGATATTTCTTATCTTCAACCAGACCTAATCCTGTTACTTCCGGCGAAACATCTTTTGAATTTTCTATTCCGGAGCGCGGTTTTGTCTATATTGATTTGTATAATACATTAGGAGTAAGAGTGAAAACAATCGTTGCGGAGGAGTTGAATGCAGGAGAGTATCAGAGGGTTTTGAATGTTGAGGATTTGCCTATAGGTGTCTATTGCTATGTTATGAATGTTAATGGATTCTCATTGTCGCAAAGAATGATAATAGAGTAGAATATATAAGCAATTTTGATTAATTCTTTTTCAAAAGGGGCTGCACCAGAATTTTGATGCAGCCCCTTTTACTGTATTTTTTTGATAAATTTTCACCCTACTTCAGCTCCATTTGTAACTGCTCTTGATGGAGAAATTACGGTGAGTTTGCCATCTTTATCTACGGCAGAAAGTATCATCCCTTGACTCTCTACTCCTTTTAATTTTCTGGTCGGGAAGTTAGCAATAAAACATACTTGTTTGCCAATTAATTCTTCTGGAGAATATGATTGAGCTATGCCGGACACAATGGTTCTTCCTCCCATTCCGTCATCAATTTTGAATTGCAATAATTTATCGGCCTTAGGCACTTTTTGACAATCCAAAACGGTTCCAACACGAATATCCATTTTGCAGAAGTCATCGAATGTTGTCTCTTCTTTTATCGCATTGGGTTTCCATTCATTCTCTTCGTTTACTTTTTTTGTGTCTTGAAGTTTTTGAATTTGCCCCTCAATAACATCATCTTCAATCTTTTCAAACAACAATGTTGCTTCGCCTAAAATAGATCCGGTGGCAAGTAAATCGATTTTGCCTAACTGATTCCAACTAAAATCAGACATATTCAACATTGTTCTTAATTTTGCAGAAGAGAATGGTAAGAAAGGCTCAAATGCAATTGCTAAATTGGCTGCGATTTGCAATCCGATATGTAGAATCGTTGCAGTACGATTCATGTCCGTTTTCGCCAATTTCCAAGGTTCTGTTTCTGCTAAATACTTATTACCGATTCTGGCTAAGTTCATCGCTTCTTTTTGAGCATCTCTAAACTTAAAGTTATCTAACAACGACTCTAATTTTTCTTTAACATTTGAGAACTCTTTCAAGGTGTCTTTGTCATAATCGGTAAGTTCATTTAATGCAGGAACTTTACCATCGAAATATTTTTTTGTTAGAACCAATGCTCGATTGATAAAGTTACCATAGATTGCAACCAACTCGTTATTATTACGAGCTTGGAAATCTTTCCAAGTGAAATCGTTGTCTTTTGTCTCCGGTGCATTTGCCGTCAGCACGTAACGTAGTGTGTCTTGTTTGTTTGGGAACTCCACCAAGTATTCGTTCAACCATACAGCCCAATTTCGAGAGGTTGAAATTTTATCCCCTTCAAGATTCAAAAATTCGTTACTTGGGACATTGTCTGGAATAATGTAGCTACCTTCTGCTTTCAACATAGCAGGGAATACGATGCAGTGGAAAACGATATTGTCTTTCCCGATGAAGTGAACCAAACGAGTATCTTCTTCTTTCCACCATTTTTCCCAATTGCCGTATTGAGGGTTGTTATCGCATAGCTCTTTTGTATTGCTGATGTATCCGATAGGAGCATCAAACCAAACGTACAACACCTTACCTTCAGCACCTTCCACCGGAACAGGAATACCCCAATCAAGGTCTCTACTCACAGCACGAGGTTGTAAGCCTAAATCGAGCCAACTCTTGCATTGCCCATATACATTGGGACGCCACTCTTTATGATCTTCCAAAATCCATTGACGCAACCACTCTTCATGTTGGTCGAGGGGAAGATACCAATGTTTGGTCTCCTTCTTCACCGGTTTTGCTCCGGATAGTTTACTGATAGGATTTATCAACTCTTCCGGAGATAAGGTGCTTCCGCACTTTTCGCATTGATCGCCGTAGGCATCTGTAGCATGACAACGAGGACACTCTCCAACAATGTAGCGGTCTGCTAAAAATTGTTGTGCCTCTTCGTCATAATATTGTTCTGTTGTCTTTTCAATGAACTTCCCATTTTCATAAAGTTTCTTGAAAAAATCAGAGGCAACTTGATGATGCGTTTTTGAACTAGTTCGTGAATAGACATCAAATGATATACCAAATTCTTTAAATGAATCTCTGATCAGTGTATGATAGCGATCTACAACGTCTTGTGGGGTGATTCCCTCTTTTTTGGCACGAATGGTAATCGGAACACCATGTTCGTCCGAACCTCCAACAAATAATACCTCTTCGCCTTTCAATCGAAGGTATCTGACATAAATATCCGCTGGGACATAAACCCCGGCTAAGTGTCCAATGTGAACCGGACCATTTGCGTAGGGTAACGCAGATGTAACGGTCGTTCTTTTGAATTTTTTATCCATTTTTCTTTCTATTTTCTTCGGTTTGCAAAGATACAACTTTTTTTTATTGTATAAATGATGCCTCTTATTCTATCTCACCATTCACCTCCGATCTTGCCTCTTTAAACTTTTGTGCCATTGTCGGATTGTTTTTGGTTAATTTTTTTATGCTTAGGTCTTGCGCTTTTTCATTGGCCAAGCGTAAATTGTTTTCTGAGCCAATCAATGTATCTTTTATCTTTTGTAAGTGGTTTATTGATTTGTCTATCTCCTCAATGGCTAACCTGAATTTCTCACTCGCTAAGCGATAGTTGCGCCCGAATTTATCCTGAAATTCTAATAGCGAATTTTCAAAATTGGTAACGTCGATGGATTGGCTTCGTGCAATTTCCAACTCTTTTTTATAGGCTAAACTCTTTTTCGAGGTTTGAACCAACAATGTGATAATCGGAATGAAAAGTTGTGGTCGTACAACGTACATCTTGTCATAACGATAGGAGACATCAACAATCCCTCCATTATACAACTCATTGTCAGGTTCTAAGGTTGATACCAATACCGCAAACTCACATTTTTTCTTCTTACGGTCTTCATCTAACTTCTTAAAAAAGTCCTCATTCTTATGTTTACTTGCTGTTGTATCCATCTCATTTTTCATCTCAAACATAATCGAGATGTATTCAATACCCTCTTCTGAATCTCTAAATATAAAGTCTCCCTTTGTCCCATCTATAGAGGTGTTGTCTTTCTCAAAATAGGCATGTGGCATTATGGGGCGCAATAGCTGATTAAATTGGGTTGAGCAATGTGTTTCCAGCGACTCTCCAATCATCTTTGTGGATAATTTGCTCTTGTAATCTTTGTAGTAATCAATCAACTCTTGTTTATCTTTCAACTCTTGTTCGTGTCGTTTAATGAGCTCTGATTCATGAATCTTTGCTTTGTTCTTCTCTAATTCGACTTCGTTCCTTGCTTGAGCCAACTGGGTAGAGATGTTTTGTATTGTCTCATTGGATTTGTTTCGTTCTTCTAATAGTCTTGTTTGAACTTTTAAGTCGGTCTCTTTTATTGTTGCACTTAATTGTGCTATGATTTGGTCTTTATTGGAAATGGCAAGGGCTATCTCATTTTTCTTCTGTTCTTCAAATAAGTTGATACGACTTTTCAATTGTTCAATTTCAGACTCTTTTTCAAATTTTAGCTTTTCAAATTCTCTCTCCTTGCTTTCCCAATCATGCTCTTTTTGAACCAATTGGTTTTGAAAGTCATTCTTTACTCTCTCTGTCGCTAAATCTTGTTCTAAACGAAATCGAGAATTTATTTCTTTTACTTGTCGTTCTATCTCTGCCTGAAATTCGGCATTTTTCACTTGAGTTACTATAGAGGCATAATCTGCCTCGTCAACCGTAAAGGTTTTGTTGCAATTGGGACATTTTAGTTCTCTTTTCATCTTTGCAACCTAATTTATTTTGAAATGAAAATTGTATCACCCTCAGATGGTTGAGGTATGTTTTTTCTTTGCAGTTTATTGTATTTCCGAATTTGCCATTTGCGTAAGTTAAATTCATCGGCTATTCCGTAATAGGAATCTCCTTTTTCGGCTATAACTGCTTTTTGTCCGTTAGATGAGATTACTTTATGGGTTCGATAAATTGGAATTGTTCCCATTGTACTTTGAACCATGTACTCATTTCTTGGGGCAATTACATTGTTGTCATTTGGAAGAATCTTATCTTCAATTTTAGTCTCTCCGGTATCATATTTATGTAATTCATACGTCTCGATTAATGTGATTAGCTTTTGTGCATAGTCCGGAGCTGTGGCATATCCACACTCTTTCAATCCTTTTGCCCAACCCTCGTAATCGGTCGTTTCCAATTTGAATAACTTTTCGTATCGTGGTCTTTTCAAAAAGATAGAGTGATCTTCGTAAGATTGTTCCGGATTTTTGTATTTCCTAAAGCATTCTCCTTTTTTATCATCATCGTGATAAACACGCTCTCCTGTCCAATCGTTATGGCATTTGATGCCAAAGTGATTATTGCTCTTTAGCGCCAATTCACTTTTCCCTGCTCCTGATTCTAATATTCCTTGCGCGAGTGTTATGCTGGCCGGAATACCATGTTCATTCATCTTTTTTACTGCAATTTTTGCATATTTCTCGATATAATCAACATTTGATTGTATCTTCTTTTGTGCAAAAAGACCTATATTCGAGATGGTTAACAAAGTGATTAGAAATAAACCTCTTTTCCTCATATTAATGTTATTTGTTATGCCGATTAAATCAACGGTAGATTACCTAAAAAGCAGGCAATCAACTCGATGAATATTGAACAACTTCTTAAGTTACTATAAATTACGATATTTGTTTTTTTTATTGTAATAAATCTTATTTCGGATGCCAAAATCATCACTATCTGATTTATAGAACTTACATTATTTTTTTATCAATTTTCTAATAAATTTTCCTTTCTTGGTATCAATGTAAATGATATAAATTCCCTTATTCAAACCTTCTAATTCTTTTATTTCTTTTTCAGTTGCCTTCAAGACAAGATTGCCACTGATGTCAAATAAAGCAATATATTCAATCTCCTCTTCTGTTATTATACTTAATTGGTTATCAGAAAAAGTCACATAGATGTCGAAATCAGCTTCAATATCATTTACACCGGTAGAATCGCCGATACCCAGTACATTCATGATTTTGTTTACGACTTCTTTACCATCCTGATACCATGTCAATTCTTTTCGGTTAAGGTAGCCATGAGCTTCGCCACCATTGTTTGCATATTTGTTATTATCCCAGAGAATGCAAGGTATGCCATATTTTTTAGAATTGCCGTAGAAGCATTCCACCCATTGTAAGCGATCTGTTAAATTATTTTTATTAGAGATGGATGTTTCACCAATAACAACAGCTGTACCTTTTTTCGCAAATTCGTCATCCAATGTTTTAAAGTGCCATTCGATACCACTTTTCATGCTGTTATCAAATTTTGTCACACTCATATCTCCCAAGCACAATTCGTAAGGGGCGTATGCGTGAACGGAAATAGCTATTCGGTTGTCAGCACCTCCATTATCTGTTGGTAATTTGAAATATTTGTTTCGGCAACCATCCATAGAAGCGCAATAGCCCGGACACATGATCATTCGCTCTTTGTTGTAATCGCTACCGTTATTGCGAATTGCATCTACAGCAATTTGATTCAGGTCGTTTATAATTTCTATTGCACTTTTGACTGACGTTGTTATGTTGTTGACATCGAACCACCATTCATATTCGGTTCCTACAAGGCGAGGTTCATTCAATGTTTCAAAAATCAGGTGTTGGTCATACTCTGCAAATGTTGCGGCAATTTGACTCCATACTTCTCTTACAAATGTTTCAGATTGTTCTTGATACGTTGTTGATGGATAATAATAGTCTTTGTTTGTATCGTGATGAATATTCAAAATTACGTACATATTGTTGTTAAAACAGTAATCCACGACTTCCTTTATGCGAGCAAGCCATTCTTCTTCTATTTTGAAGTCCATATCATCAGAATAGTCGGTGTGAGTTCCCCATGAAACGGGTATTCTGATTGTATTAAAACCGGCTTTTTTTACTTCATCAATCATTTTCTGAGTGGTTTTGGGATTTCCCCAAGATAGTTCGGCATCTGTTCCGGGGCGACTGTTTGCATCCAGTGTGTTCCCTAAGTTCCATCCGGTACCCATGAGTTTTACTATTTCAGGAGCTGTTTTTCCGGTTATTATCTCCTTTTCTGTTTGTGCAGAAACGTTTAGCGTTATACCTAATGATAGCGCAAAACCTACGATTACTTTTTTTAACGTGTTCATGATATGTACTCTTTCATAAATATATCTAATTATAGTAGTAATTAGGGGTGTTTATTGCTGAAAAGTCACTTCCCTAAACAAATATAAAACTTTTTTATATATCGTTAAAATATTAGTAGTGCTTTTTTTTATATTTGTCTATATTTGTCTTAGTGGTTTCGGTATATTATTTCATTGTTACAAACGAAATTGATAGAAGAAGCCATTTTTATTCTAATAATAATTACTCATCATGGAACAGAAAACTATTGTATGCCATATTGAATTCTTACAATGGAAGGAATTATCAGGAGAAGAGCAACTATTAATTGAAGCGGCGAAAGACGCAACTCATGGTTCGTACGCTCCTTATTCCCAATTCTTTGTCGGAGCCGCTTTGCGTTTGCAGAATGGCTCCATTGTGATAGGGAATAACCAAGAAAATGCTTCCTATCCTTGTGGGTTATGTGCTGAAAGAACGGCATTGTTTGCGGCTAATTCTCAATATCCATCTTTACGGGTTGAGGCATTGGCAATTGCCGCTCGAAATACAGATGGATTCTTAAAATCTCCTATTACGCCTTGTGGAAGTTGCAGGCAAGTGATGTTGGAGGTGGAACATAGACAGAAAACCCCTATAAAAATCTATCTTTATGGTGAGATGGGTGTGTATAAAATTGCCTCTTCGGCTGATTTGTTGCCATTGCAATTTACTTTCTAGTTCTCATTTCCCGAAAGGCTTTTAGAAGTTTTTTATATCCCTCTTTCCATCCATCCCAACCTAAATCATCGGTGAAGTGTTGGTTGTGAAATAGGGTGATGAATGTTCCATTGACACTCTTTACCTCTTCTGCCATTCTTAAAATATACTCTTCACTCTCTTTTACAGATAAGTGCAGATTGCTTTTTAGGGTTTTATCCATCACTGCTGTCGGGTATAATAAGAGTTGAGTGATTTGATTGGTGGTTAAATCAAAATAGTGGAATGGGAATGATGTTGAAGCCCTAAATCCCGGATCGTTGGAGTAGCAGAGTGACCAATCGGACACAATTCCTAATTTTAACAAATTTAGATATCCTTCAGGTAAAGAGAACCGAAGATAGTGATAGCGACAAATTGGGGTGTTTTTGAACACTTCATTCCCGTGTCTCATTTTCCAAAGTTCCCATTTTGATCGTATATTATTTTTAGATGCGGCATAGGAGGGGTGTATCCCGATGTGACATATTTCGCCCAACGTTTGCCTTTGTCGTTTGTATTCCAAACTCGGGAAAAGGGTTCGTTTATCATACTTCCCGAATCCTCCGCAATGAAAAAACAGATAAGGGGTAAATCCTTCTTCCTTATGCCATTTAACCACCTCATCCAAGTTGTAGTATGGATCAGATTTGAGTCGCAAAACGGATTGTAATCGAACCAAGGCTTTTCTCTTTTCTCCTTTGAACCAATCTCTTAAACAACAATAGGTTGTTTGTAATAGACCATGATAGCGGTAGGCATAAACATTATCGACATCTATCGTTGGAATAATTTGGAACTGAGGTGCTTGAAACGTAAGATTAGGATTCTTTTTTAAAAGTAAATTTTTTAGTTTATTTGCCCAATGGTCAATCATTGGGTGTGTTAAAAAATCCTTTTTGTATGCGATACTATTTTGAGCGATAAATCTTCCGTGTTGATCTTTTTCAGAATCGCAGTGTTCTTCGTAGCGGGAAAGAAGATAAAATGTTGCACTGAATAGGTCAAAGGGTATCTCTCCATTGGAAACAAAGATTGTTGGTAGTTTGTCCCACATTCCGGCGCTTACTTTCTGCTCTTTTATCTCTGTTTCAAATAGTAAAGGGTGGGGGATAATATGAATACCATTTCCGCCATATTCTTGTGCATAACAAATATCATATAAGGAAGAAGATTCCCTCTCGGTAATAATTTGAAAGTCACTTCCTAATATCGTATGAAACAGGTGCTTACAAGCATATTCCAAACGAGTACTTTTTTGGGGCGAATAGATCGTAATCATATCAATTTTATTTGAGCATAAAGATACAACAATTCAAAAGAATTTACAAGATTCCTTCATCGGCAAAACTGTAATAGTTGTTCTCTGTAATAATTATATGATCTAGTAGTTTTATTCCCATAATTTCGCAGCCTCTCTTTAGTCGTTCTGTACAACTAAGGTCGTTACTGCTAGGTTTAAGATTTCCTGATGGATGGTTATGAAAAAGAATTATCCCTGTTGCCAACGAAGATAAAGCATTGTGTAGAACGATTTTAGTGTCGATAATACAAGCATCAATTCCTCCTTCGCTTATTTTTCTTTTGTTAATTACCTTGTTATTTTTATTTAAGTAGATGGCATAAGCTACTTCTGTATTGCTATCCGAAATGAGGGGTGCAATGATGCGATATGCATCTTTGCTTTGTTTGACGTATTGTATTTCCTCTTCGGTTTCTAAACCTCTTCTTCTGCCAATTTCCAAGGCTGCTAAAATGGAGATGGCTTTGGCACTGCCGATTCCTTTGAATTGATTGGTTAATTGGGGTATGTTTAGTTTACTGAGCTTGCTGAATTGGTTATCTACAGAGGATAGTATTCGTTGTGCCAACTGCACTGCGCTCTCACTCTTATTGCCACTTCCAATGATAATCGCTAATAGTTCTGCGTTGGACAAATATTGTTTTCCTTGATTTTGTAATTTTTCACGAGGTCGATCGTCTTCTGATAACTCTTTGATGCGTGATGTGTTGTGGTTGATTTTTTTCATATGACAAACAAATTTTATGTAGATTTTAATGGGTTAACTACTTCTATAAACCTCTAATTAAAGAGGTTATAGAAGTAGTTGTTTGGTTGCAGATCAGAAAGTCTTTAATCTTCAGATTCTGCACTCATTTGATTAATGACAGGGTTGGCATACATTAACCAAAATTTATCTTTTAAGAAGTCAATATCTTTGTTTTCCAATTTGATTTTTTCAATCTGTGCATCGACATATTTTTCAAATCTTACTTTATCATCTTCGGTGTATTTTGTTCCGATGAATTTAGATTCGTGATTTAAGTTATCTAAAGCTATGTAATTGCAAGGGAATAGGTGATAATTGAGATGTATTTCTCTGTCAATTAATGTGGCTATTTTCTTTAAAATCGTATTTCTATCATCTTCTGGCAAAATGTATTTTTCAATTTTAGAATTGATTGGCTTGCACACCTCATAAATCATTTGACCTTTGTAGCCGGTAATTCCTATTTGCATACTTCTTACATCGTCATCTTCACTCTTCTTGAACTCCGGGTTGTCTCTTTTTTGTTGAAACTCCATTGCCTTTAGATAGTCACAAGAATCATACTCATAAGAAACGCTGATTGGGGTAATGTTAAGTTCTGTAAAACTATCTTTTAAATTGCCTTTGGCGCTAATTGTTAGCATTTTTAGGAGGCTTTCTTGAGTGCGATCATCAGAATCCTTTGCTCGACCTTCTCTTTGTGCCAACCAAATTGAATTTCTTTTTTGACGAATGGTTTCTCGTATGTAAGAGGATTGTTTTATAAAGGCATTGAACAACTCTCTTTTTGTCCCATTTCTTTTGATTAGAAAACTTTTATTCAATTTTAAAACATCGCCGATCCATGGTCGAGTACATAGATTATCTCCGATTGCATTTTCTGTTGTTTCAAATCCTTGTCCGGCAAAAAGTGTATTCAACAGAGCTGCATCCATAACAATGTCTCTATGGTTGGAAATGTATAAATAAGACTCTTTCGGGTCTATGTTTTCCATCCCATTTAATATGTAAACGCCTTTCGCTTTTTCTACTATTTGAAGAATTAATGGTCCTATAATCTGTAATTGAAAATCTTTTATGCTATTTAAACTTCTAAGTTTTTTTATAAAAAGGTCTAAATCAACGTTCGGATATAGGAATTTTAGAACATTGATAAACTCCGTTTCGTTTGTTAATTTTTCTATTGTAGCTTTTACCTCGTCATCGTGGTAAGGTCGCATATCGTCATAATTGAATTCGTTTTCCATTCGTATAATTTTTTAGATTGTTTCTTTTAATGTAAAAATTGATTCCGGTCCCATATTAAACAATAAATCGATGATGCTTAAATTAGGTTGGAATCCAAATTTTTGGTCAAATACTTGATAATAGGGTTTTATGTAGGCTGTACTCACTCTCTTAGGATGAAATCCGTCTCTCATATCTAACCAATGAACATCTTCTTTTGAGATATACTCTGTACTTTTTTCAATTTCTGTTTTGATTTTAAGCAGTCGTAGTGTAACTTCTAATAAATCCATATTGAAATCAATTAGGTAGTTATATTTTTTTTGAAAAACCACTTCAAAATCATCTTTATAATACTCGAAAAAAGGTGTGGAGTTATAGGCCGATTCTATGGCTCTCCAATGGATTGTTCTCCAATTTTCTTGGTAAGAGATTTGTATCTCCTTGGTAGGACATTTTTCCTTTGGTCTAATAACCGGTATTGTCAAATCCAGTAATTGGTTGCCGGTTGCAATTCTACATCTGTTTCTGTAGGTTTGCTTGGTGTAATGATCGTTTTGTTCAATTGTCAAGTGGTTGCAAGATAGAATTTGACGATAGTAGTCAATCGGACCCAAGTAGGCTGTTGTCAGAAGTAGTTTTTGTTCCATATCTTATAACGCTTTCCTTGTTTTAGAACTTGATAATCCGGATGGTCGCTGTTCGTGAATAGGATATTCTTTAATGTCCCACTCTTCTTCTACGTCCCAATTTTTGCGGAATTTTATTTTTTTGTTAAAATAATATACCTTTTCAGGTTGTAGTTGTTCTTGATAATTTCCAGTATCCCACTTTTCGTTTCCATTTTTATCCTCTATCAGTCGGAAGTAATACTCTCCCGGCGTAATATGAATAAATTTCACCTCGTTATTGATTACTTTTTCTCTGCTAATAACTTGATCTTTAGTATTCAGCATATCCACAAAGGCTTCTCCTGTTATATTTATTATTTTAAAATTCATTGTAGCGTAGTCTTCTTCCGGCTTTATGCGGAATAACATTTTTATGGCATTGTTATGGTTGCCGTAAAAGTCGAATGCTGCTGCAGAATCAACTCTGACTTCATAAAAAATTTCCGGTTTAAAATCTCCGATTAGATTGTATCGTCGCGGATAAAGAGGGTCAGCTTCTTTTTGAATCTTTCCTTTGATGGGTGTATAGATAGAATCTTCCTTCAGATAAAAATGAATTTTATCTTCATCAAACTTCGAAAGGGGGTGTTCCCACTCGATGAAAATTGGATTGTATATCTCTATGGTACTTGGTTCATGACTTAATTTTAGCACGTTGTCTCGTTTGACTTTTCGTCCGCGTCTGCTCATTCTCTCAATCAATTTTTCTCGAGTTTCATTTCTTTTTTTCTCTTCTGCAATTTGTTTGCTATTTAAGTTCACCCATAGAGTGTCTGTTCTTGAAATCAATTTACCAACTGAGTCGGTCACCAAATACTTTGCTGTTAGTTGAAGTGAATCTATTGCAAAGATGGTTGAGTCGGTAATCCAATATTTTACGGTGTCAGTTGTTATGCTTGGCTCAACAATAAACCAATCTTTTTTGTCTGTATCTAATAATGTAATTTCCGGTAAACTTTTTTCTATTTTTGTAAAGTTGAGGATAAAGTAATTTCTTTCTCTCTTCAATTTGTTAAACTCTTGCAATGGCATAGGCAAAACAAATGCACGCAAAAGAATATCCTCCGGTTTATAATGATAGATGGTTTTATGAATAATTGTGTCGATTGTTACGGAATCTTTGTAAGTCGTATCTGATTGAATGGTAGTCTCTATGGATGGGATAGGGGTTTCTATCTCTTCAAAAGCGATGGTCTCTCCGGGTTGGTCATAGTAGTAGTTATTATTTAAATCATTTAAAGCAAAGATCTTATATTGTTTATTCCCTGCTCCTAAGATGGTGAATTTTCCTTCTTTATCGGTTTTGGCAATTCGCTCAAATGCTCTGTTGGTGAAGGTTGAGTCATCGCAAATAGAGTGAATTCCTACGTATATCTCTTCGCATGGGGTTAAATCTTCTGCATTTAGTACTATGCCTGAGATTTTTAGCGAATCAACCTCTTCTCCTGTTGAAAATGAGTAGGTAAAATCTTTTACTAAGTTGTTTTCTGTGTAATCTCCAATCGATTTCCCAAAATCAATGGTATAAGTGGTATTGGGTTTTAGCGAATCTCTAAACTCTACCATCACTTTTTTTCCAACTCCTTTGGTTATTGGTTGAGCCTTTGGGGGCGGAGATATAATAATGTTTTGGTTGGCATTGTTTACTTGGATATATTCATCGAAAATAATCTCAACCGTGGGGTTGGTTACATTGGTAGCTTTGTCTTTCGGTGAAAATGTTTTTGCTGTGGGTGAAATTATATCTTTTTTTCCACCGGTTGGTCCTTGTCCCATATTTGCGCATCCGCAAAATATGAGAACGATTGCAAAAATGAAAAATTTTAGGTTCTGATTCCCCATTGTATAGGCGTTTTTGTCTTTTTAGTACTTTGGATTGATGATACAATTCACCATTCAACCGCAAAGGTAGCATAAAATCACTTTTTAAAAAATCTACCTTAAGATAATTTAATAAATTGCTCCTAATTAATTGAAAAAAACGTTGTTTTGTTGATTGACAAAGTTTAATTTTGCACTTGTTACTGAGTTGATTTTGGGTAATGTAATTTGTAATGGTTACCTCACGTGGTAATGCTACCCGGACTCTATATTGTTAAATTATCGTTGTACTCTTTTTATTAACTATGATTTGGAAGGATTTTTTCTTCTTCTCTAAGGGTGAGAAGAATGGTATGCTTGTTTTAGGAAGTTTGATTTGCTTGATGTTTGCGGTTAATTTCTGTTTCCCAATACGGTCTGAACATCAAAATAAACTCTATTCAGAAGCTGAACAGCGTAAGATCGACTCTTTGATAGCAGAGATAAGGTATAGAGATAGTCTTCTTACGAAGGGGAGAGATGAACGTAATTTTCTATCCGAGGACGATGGGGTAGTGAGGACAACTCAAAAACGATCCGCCCAACAATCTTTTTCTCAAGGTGAGAAAACACATGGGAAGTATGTTCATAAGAAGCCTGTTACTATGCGGATTAATCTAAATAGTGCGGATAGTGCAGAGTTGGTTAAGTTGTATGGTATCGGTCCTGTTTTATCAAAACGAATCATCAAGTATCGTAACTCGTTAGGTGGTAAATTTCAATCGGTTGACCAATTGAAAAATGTTTATGGTTTGTCCGAAGAGACTTTTAATAGCATCAAACCCTATCTTATTGTAGATACATTGTCTCAACCATAGGTTCAGATTGAAACATTTTTCTTGTCGGGTTGTTTTTTTTATAGACGTTACCTATATAAATACTTAAAGATATGGAAAATGTAAAAACTCAAACAGAAGGAGCAACAGAAAATGCAGAATCAAAGCCACAATTTTATATTAAAGTTGTAGCAAATGGTCCTTATATGTTATTTGGAGAGCCGAAACTATCTGAGCTATATGCAGAGATTGATGAACAAGGTATTCCACATGGTTATCGAGAAGGAAAGAGTTTTCCATCCAAAGAGCCTTGTGCGTTATGTCGCTGTGGTGCTTCAAAGAAGCAACCTTATTGTTCCGGAGAACATACTAAACACACGTGGGATAGTAAAGAAAAAGCAAAGCATGAATCGATTTTGAAAGATGTTATTGTTAGTGATGGACCTTTGTTGACGTTAGCAGATAATGAAAAGTATTGTTCTTTTGCTCATTTTTGTGATGCGAGTGGTGGTATTTGGAACATAGTTGAATGTGCATCGACAGAATCGGAGGTAGATTTAGCAAAAGAGATTGTGGCAAATTGCCCTAGCGGGAGGTTAGTTTTGTGGGATAAACATGCAAAGAAAATTTTTGAGCCTGATTATGCGCCGGAAGTTGGATTGTTAGAAGGTGTGGGGGTTAAGATAAAAGGTCCGATTTGGTTGCGAGGTGGCATTCAAGTTTTTGGAGCCAATGGAGACTCTTATGAAATTAGGAATCGAGTCACTCTTTGTCGATGTGGAGAGTCTGAAAACAAACCTTTTTGCGATGGCAGTCACACTTACTTGTAGAGATGAATTTTGTATATTTATTTACTTAAAAATGAAAAGAGGGAAATCTGTTTGATATTCCCTCTTTGTTTTTCTTTTCTATCGAAACGCCGACTTATTTTAACAACTCCAATGCATTTTTAATTCTTGTAAATGCTTCTACTAAGTTTTCGTCAGAAGTTGCGTAAGACATTCTGATGCAATTAGGAGCACCAAATGCACTACCACCAACGCATGCAACGTGTCCGACCTCCAACAAGTACATTGCTAAATCGGCCGAGTTTTCGATGGTTTTTCCATCTTGTGTTTTCTTTCCAAAGTATGAATCACATTCAGGAAAAATATAGAATGCTCCATTGGGATTATTTACCTTAAATCCGGAAATCTCCTTAGCCATTTTAACAACCAAATTACGTCTTCTCTCAAATGCTGCTCTCATTTCTGCAACGCAAGTTTGATCACCTGTATAAGCCGCTTCTGCTGCTTTTTGAGTGATTGAACATGGTCCGGAAGTATATTGACCTTGCAATTTATTACATGCAGAAGCAATCCATTGAGGAGCTGCAATCCATCCCAATCTCCATCCTGTCATAGCATATCCTTTTGATACACCATTTACAATTACAACACGGTCGCGGATAGATTCGAATTGAGCAATACTTTCATGTTTTCCTATGTAGTTGATATGCTCATAGATTTCGTCTGCAAGAACGATTACATTAGGATATTTTGCCAAAACATTAGCTAATCCTTCCAACTCCTCCTTTGTATATACACTTCCTGTTGGGTTAGATGGAGAACATAGGATCAATACCTTTGTCTTTGGAGTGATGGCTTGTTCTAATTGCTCCGGAGTGATTTTAAAATCTTGGTCTAATCCGGCTTCAACTATAACACTTTTTCCATCGGCCAATTTTACCATCTCAACATAACTTACCCAATATGGAGCAGGAATAATTACCTCATCTCCGGCACCTACAACACACATTAGAACGTTACAAACGGATTGTTTTGCTCCGTTTGAACATACAATTTGGTTAGCATCGTAATCCAAACCGTTTTCACGTTTCAATTTTTCAACAATTGCTTTTCTTAGTGCAGGATAGCCCGGAACAGGAGAATAGAATGAAAAATTATCTTCTATTGCCTTCTTTGCAGCCTCTTTAATATGATTCGGTGTATTAAAATCGGGTTCTCCAACACTTAAGTTAATTACATCGATTCCTTGCGCCTTTAGTTCTTGGCTTTTTTGTGACATCGCAAGAGTTTCAGACGGTGATAAAGCTGATAAACGAGCTGATAATTGATTCATTTCTTTCTTAATTTTTAATAAGTTTCTAAATTTTTGTGCAAATTTAGTAAAATTTGCTTACATTTTGTATTTAAAATTGAAATTATTGTAACTTTTTTTGCCAATTCCATGCAGAGCGTAAAGAATCTTCTAATGATACTTCCGTTTTCCATCCTAATTCATTGTTGGCAAAGGTGGTGTCTGCCCATACTTTTTCAATATCTCCGGCACGACGTTCTACAATTTCGTATGGGACTTTTACCCCTGTGGCTTTTTCAAATCCATTAAGAATTTCAAGAACAGACGAACCATTCCCTGTTCCTAAATTAAAAAATTCTATATTTTTCTTATTTTGTCCTTCAATTAATCGGTCTATAGCCACTACATGTGCCTTTGCTAAATCTACAACGTTGATGTAATCTCTGATGCAACTTCCATCCGGTGTATTGTAGTCATTTCCAAAAACTCTCAGTTTTTCCCGGATTCCGGCTGCAGTTTGAGTTATGTATGGTAACAAATTGTTCGGAATACCATTCGGAAGTTCTCCAATTTCTGCAGAAGGATGTGCTCCAATAGGATTAAAGTATCTTAGAATAATGCTATTCATATCAGGATTGGCTACCGCTACGTCTGCCAATATCGTTTCACACATCTGTTTGGTACTTCCGTAAGGAGATGTTGCAGGTTTTATAGGCGATTGTTCTGTTACCGGAAGTTCGTCCGGTTGTCCATAAACCGTGCATGATGACGAAAATACAATATTTTTAATACCAAAATTAGGCATTAATTGCAACAGGTTTAGTAGAGATACAATATTGTTGCGATAATAACTAATTGGTTTGCTAACAGATTCTCCCACCGACTTGTATGCTGCAAAATGGGCAATCGCCTTCATGTCTTGGTGTTTTTCAAAGAATCTCTCTAATGAGTTGTAATCTTTACAATCTATATTTTCATAGGTTGGTGGAATTTTGGTAATTGCCTTTATTCCATCTAATACAGAAATACTTGAATTGGATAGATTGTCTATAATGATTGGTTCATATCCGGCATTGAAAAGTTCAACTACGGTATGTGAGCCAATGTATCCGGTTCCTCCGGTAACCAATATTTTCCCTTTTCCCATCGTTTGAAATTAAGGTGGGTTCAATAATTTTTCGGAATTTTTGAATTTATTTCGAGTAGATTGCTTAGCGAAAGACAAGTGTAGTGCGAGCACTATGACCGACTGACAAATAGCATGTTGTCGAATGAATCAAAAAATACCCAAAAGTTTATTTCCCCACGATTTATACACTTTTAATTTAAAACAGTGAATTTATAGAACTCACCTTAAAATAGTTTTTGTGGATAAACTCCTTTGTTTATCAAATCTTGGATTTTACTAACAACTGAGTCGCGATCTTCTTTATAAGTAACTCCAAACCACTTGCATGGAGTGTCTAAAACTTTTATAGTGGCAGTTTGGGTTTGAATCAATTTGTTCACCATTGTTGGAATCCCATATTCTGCCTTGATATTGTCCTTATTTTCGTTCAAAAATATTTTGAAATCTGCGTCTGAGTGTGTGAAATAATCAGGTGTGAATCCCCACATATTCATGGATACCGGTAGATTTTCGTCGATTGTTTTGTATTCGTTGCTTCCCAAATCCTTGAATATTACTACTTCTCCTTTTCGTTGCACTTCATAGTGTTCTACCACCGTGGTCAGATGTTTTTCGCTGTCGGTTTGACAAACGCCTCTGGATACATGACCGCTCTCCGAAAGGGTGTTTCCTAAACGATAACCAATCATGCAATAATTATTTTCTGTTCCCTCCATGGCTTGCAGTGATTGAGACAAAATTTCAAAACTCTCTTTGCCATAAAAATCATCGGCATTTATGACTGCAAATGGGGTGCTCACAGCCTTTGCTCCCATCATTATTGCATGATTTGTACCCCAAGGTTTTACTCGTTCCGGATGTAGTGTGTAACCTTCCGGAAGAGAATCCAACTCTTGATATACTACTTCTACTTCAATTGTATTTGAGTATTTAGGGATTATCTTTTCTCTGAAATCTTGTTCGAAAGCATGACGAATTACAAAAACTACTTTCCCAAAACCTGCTCGTGCGGCATCATATATGGAATAATCCATAATGGTCTCTCCATTCGGGCCTAACTCGTCTAATTGCTTTAAGCCTCCATATCTGCTACCCATTCCTGCAGCCAATACCAATAATGTTGGTTTCATAATTATCCTTAATTTATGTGTTAGACATTTAATAATGCCCTACTATTCCATTTTACAAATTTTTGCAAAGGTACTAATATTTTTTTGTATGTTATTGTTTGGTAGAACTTTTTTTGAGGATAAAGTATGAGAATTATGGTTAAGATGCAATTAGAGGGGGTATCAAAAAAAATTGATACACCCTCACTAATTTTTTTAGGTAAATTTATAGAAGTTGCCTTTATTTTTTTAGAAGAATTGCCGGCAGTTCATTGGCAGAACAATCTTCGTTGACAACAGGGAAATCTCCTTTATAACACCAATGTGTAGAGGATATATTGTATCTGTTAAATGCTCCAACTACATCATTATACCATCTTAGTCGTGTTTCTTTATCTATATAGTAAGGGTATGCTCCAAATTCTCCGCAGTTGAGTTGAACTCCCAAAGAGTCTGTAAACTTGGTTAGCTTAGCTAAGAATGGGTAGAGAGAATCTATCTCGACATTGAAATTCTGTCTTCTTAATTTTATGCGTTGCTCTTCTGTATATTTCTCGAAACATGAGGTGTCTTTTATGATTTGACCGGGGTAATCAACCTTGTCTGTGTAAAAATTTGTTTCGTTATTCCATGGTGCCCTATAATGGGTTATCAGTGCAGGTGTGTAGAAGTGGAAACTCAGTATCACTTTTTTCTCGTTTTCTGGAATGCTCAAACTATCAATCGTACCCGGTGAGTTCCACCAATTTGATCCAATAACCAAGTAGCGATCCGGCTCTTCTTTTCTGATGCGATCAATAAATTCACCAATGAGTTCGTTCCATTGTTGGCAAGTGGGAGCTTTCGGCTCGTTAAGAAATTCGTAGGCAACGGAATCTGTTGAGTATTTTTTTAATTCTTTTTGCAAATCGCTCCAAATGGAAAATACTTTTTCTTGTGCAGACCTATTCTCAAACAGAGAATTTGTTGCCTCATTTTCATTGTTGAAGTGATATGAGCGAACAATGTGAAGGTCTACAATCACCCGTAAGTTGTTCTCAATGGACCATTGAATCGCATTGTTAAGGAGAGCGAATGCCTCTTCTTGTCGATTCATGTTTTCATCGTACATTTGTTCTTCGTCAATGGGTATTCTAACATGGTCAAAACCCATGGCGGCTATGGAATCAAAATCTTTTTTGGTAATTAAATTTCTTCTCTCTTCTCCGCGCAATGGCGATTGCGAAAGCCAATGACTGACATTTACTCCGTTCTCTAAAAGGAATGTGTGTTCAGAGTTTGTAATCGGACTATCAGCTTTTTTCGATTCGTTTTGATTGCCATTGCACGATGCGAAAACAGCTGCAATTCCGAGTGATAAAATCGTAATTTTTGATAAGAATTTCATATACTTTATATTTTTAATATTGATAATTGAGCTTATTTGTAATAGAATCCAATTTTGAGTGAATTTTGAGGATGTTTTCACTGATTGGGCAAAAGTGAATACAAATATAAAGATGCCCCAAAATCATCATGCCCTGATTTGTTGTAATTGCTTAAAGTGATTGTGACTCTTATTAGCCACAATCACTTCTGTTTTTTTACAATTCTGCGTAGCTTTGACTGAATGTGTCTCCATCGTCAAAATTACCGCTTTGGATTCCTTTTCGTAGCCAACGTGAACGTTGATCGGATGTTCCGTGGTTAAATGTTTCAGGTACTGCGTAACCCTGAGCTCTTTTTTGAAGATAATCATCACCAATTTTTGCAGCTATTGCCAATCCCTCTTCAATATCTCCGGATTCTAAAGAGTTGAATTGTTTATTGTCATGATGTGCCCAAAAGCCTGCAAAAAAGTCTGCTTGCAATTCAAGACGTACACTGATTTGATTGGCTTCAGCCTCGCTTAATCTGCTCATTTTCTGATTTGCTTGTCCCAATATGCCTAATTGGTTCTGAACGTGATGACCTACCTCATGTGCAATCACGTATGCATATGCAAAATCTCCATCAGCTCCAAATTGAGCACGCATTTCTTGAAAAAACGAAAGGTCGATATAGACGGATTGGTCTCCGGAGCAATAAAACGGACCTGTTGCCGCAGAAGCTCCGCCACATGCAGATTGAACTTGGCTATGGAATAATACCAACTTTGGTGGTTGATATTGTAAGCCTAATTGTCTGAATTGTGCTGTCCAAATATCTTCTGTACCTGCTAATATTTGTTTCGAAAATGTTGCTAATTCTTCCTCTTCGGCTGATGGCTCATAAGTAGAAGAGGATGAGTTTTGTAATACCTCACTTAAATTGACATTTTTTAATACTGATAGAGGATTTCCTCCCATTGCCCAAGTTATTAAACCGACAATAATTAATCCTCCAATGCCGAGTCCTCCGGCTTTCTTTGTTGTAGAACGACGTCTGTCATCTACATTTGAACTTTCTCTACGACCGTCTAATCTCATATTTACTTCTTGTTTTAATTTTAATTATACTTCTTTCTCTCGCTTCTTTCTCTCTATGTTCATTTTAGAGAGCGAGTAAAGTTAATAATTTGCTTCTGTTTTTTAAAATTTTTTTTAAGTTTTTGAAAGGTTGTTTTTTTGGGGGATGGTTTCCGGATGTACGTTGTTGATTATCAGGAATAGAATGTGGTGGAGGATTTTGTGAGGTCTATGACTCGAAAATAAATGGATTTTGCCGGGACATAAAATCATTCAGAAGGATTGATTTTTCGGAGAAATGCTTTGTAAGAAGCTGTTTAAATTTTATTAAAAAAATTATTTTAGAGTTTCACTCTCTTATTTTCGGCATCTTTGAGATTCTTTTAGGTGGGTTCTATAAATTCATTTCGAGGAATTTTTGAATTTATTTCGAGTAAATTGCTGTGCGAAAGAAGGAAGCAGTGCAAGCACTGTGACCGACT
>JAEIGA010004533.1_pt1 | contig 21479 bp, 14 predicted proteins | sample 9270691 | NCBI WGS metagenome assembly JAEIGA01 (sample SAMN17057246, study PRJNA624740) | gut metagenome | biome: biome; isolation source: fecal sample | host: Bos grunniens | place: China: Xizang | collected 2019 | reverse complement strand
GTCTTCTTACAGACTAAGAGAAGATAGTAATCATGAGATAATGACTGATACTCTGCGTTTTGTCTTCATGGAACTTAATAGATTTAAGAAGAGGATAGGCGAACTGGAGACTATGTTTGACATGTGGATGTATCTGTTCAAGCATATCCACGAAATGGTGGAAATTCCAAAGGAATTTGATAATTCTTTCTGGAGGCGCTTGTTTTTACTCGCAAAAATCAATAATTTTACCAAGGAAGAAAGAATTGCTTATCAAAAATCACTTGAGAATATGGGAGACTACGATAACATATTGAACACTGCAATTGAGGAAGCTGAGATTAGGGGTCATAAATTGGGACACCAAGAGGGACTTGAGCAAGGAATCGAGCAAGGAATCGAGAAGGGTATCGAAAGAGTAGCGCTGAAAATGAAATCCTCAGGCGTGTCAGCTGAAACTATTGCAGAGGTTACTGGTCTGCCATTGGAAAGAATCCAGTCGCTGGTATCTGAGTCAGAAAATTAGACATATATAACTATGCATACTAATACGAGAGGAACGATACTGTTTCCTCTCGTTTTTTGCTGTGTCGTTCGCCAACTACAGCAAGCGGTGCGGGGAACTCGACCCAAGGGTTCTCCTCCCGCTTGCTGTTGCTACACACATAGCATCAGCGTGGCACTTAAGTCTCAGTAAACCAGTAATATAGAGAAAGTAATGGTATTCGAAACGTAACCATTACTTTTAGGAAATTGCTAGCATACAGGGAGTTAAGTGCCACGTAAATCTACTATCCTGATATGGGTTTATGACGTGTAGACACTTTTCCTATAAAAGTGGGAACACGTCGATAATGCATGAGAGATAAACTCTAAATCTAACCCGTTGAGCACGCTAAAGTGCTTTAGAGACGCCTACATTGTAGATAGGCGTGCTCAGGGGGCAAGAGCAACTGCCCTTTGAGCACACCAATCGCTGCTGCACCACACTGTACGCCACATCGCCGTGCTCATAGGGTTGGGATTGGGTGTCAGTTGCCTAAAGAGATTGCCGGTCGCAGCCAGCAATGACGTGAAAGTAACCGGCAATGACGTGAAAGCGGCTGGCAATGACGGGATGCCCGAACAATGTCAGGGATGAATAAGTGCTGAAAGCACAAAGCAGCTGGAGTGACCCTTGGGTTGAGCTCGCGCAGGCTGCTTTGAGGAGTTGGTGCTCGTATATGAAAACTCTGTTGCTGCTAACGCAAACTCTATTGCTGCTAATATAACCAACGAAAAAAGGAACCGACCGAAGGGCCAGTTCCTTTGCAAGATCTGATATTTAGATTAGATCGAAGTCTCAAACTCCTTAAGGAAACGTAGGTCGTTCTCGAAATAGTTACGTAGGTCCTTAACCTGCCACTTAAGCATAGCAATACGCTCAACACCCATTCCGAAGGCAAAACCGCTATACTTCTTGCTGTCGATACCGGAAGCCTCAAGAACATTAGGATCCACCATACCGCAACCCATAATCTCAAGCCAGCCAGTTCCCTTACAAACATTACATCCCTTACCCTTACAGATATTACAGCTCACATCAACCTCAGCAGAAGGCTCTGTGAACGGGAAGTAAGACGGTCTCATACGGATCTGTGCATCAGCACCGAACATCTCGCGTGCAAAAAGAAGGATGGCCTGCTTCATATCAGCGAAAGTCACATTCTCATCAATGTAAAGACCCTCCACCTGATGGAAGATACAGTGAGCACGTGCAGAAATCGCCTCATTACGGAAAACGCGTCCTGGGCACACGATACGGATAGGAAGAGGCATCTTCTCCATTGCACGTACCTGTACAGAAGAAGTATGGGTACGAAGAAGCACAGGGTTATCGCAGTCGCTGATGAAGAAAGTATCCTGCATCTCACGAGCCGGGTGCTCTGGTGGGAAATTCAGTGCCTCAAATACATGCCAGTCATCCTCAATCTCAGGACCCTCAGATACATCATATCCGAATTTTCGGAAAATCTCGACAATCTCCTCACGAGTGATAGAGATAGGATGGCGGGATCCAAGTGTAAACGGATCGCCTGGCTTAGTAGTATCAAAAGACGCTACACAAGCAGAAGACTGCTCTGCGGCATTCTTTAGTTCCTCAATCTTATTGGCAGCTGCTGTCTTAAGGACATTGAGCTTCTGTCCGAACTCCCTCTTCATTTCAGGAGCAACTGTTCTGAACTCTTCAAAAAGCTTGGTGATTTCACCCTTCTTTCCAAGAAGACGCACTCTGGCCTCCTCAATTTCCTGGTCTGTCTTGCACACAAGTGAATCAACCTGTGCCAAAAGAGCCTCAATTCTCTCTTTCATAGTATATTGATTTAATTATTTCTTCTTTTTCTCTCCTGTAAGAGCAGCCTCCATCTTAGCCTTTCTCTTCTCTCTTGCCTTGATCTCTCTTGCAGCTCCGCTCTTCAGGTATCTGTTCCACTGCTCCTCTGTGAAGATAGTCTTATAAAGAGAATCAGTCTTCTCCTTCCACTTGTCCTGAACTCTGAAATAAAGGTCAAGATTGGAAACCTTAGAATCAGACAGATTCTTAAACTCAGTCTCCATAGCTTTATAGTTATGCTGGAGTGTAGAATCTACATAAAAAAGCTGCCAATCCTCAAGATCAAGAAGGTTGCAAAGCTTATCAGCCTCCTTTGTAGCAGTAACAGTAACATCCTCAGGCTCCTGCTGCTGTTGTGCCTTCGCCTCAAACGAGCCGAAACAAAGGGTACAAGCCGCTAGAATAGTGAATAGAACTCTCTTCATATTTCGTTATTACTCAAATTTTTATATTTTTGCAAACATTACCAACTCGCAAATTTAGATAAATTATCATAAAACTACAAGAATGAAAAAGAGACACGCACTTATCACTTCGCTGTTTTTCTTTGCAGCAAGTCTTTTCAGCGTTGAATCAGACGCTTGTACAAACGTACTAGTAACAAAAGGAGCCAGTGTAGACGGATCCAACATGATCTCATACTCGGCTGACTCTCACGGTCTATACGGCGAGCTTTACTTCCAGAAGGCATCAAGCTGGGCACCAGGCTCAATGCGCAAGGTCTTCGACTGGGACTCAGGCCGCTACCTTGGTGACATCCCTCAGGTGGCATACACCTACCAGCGTGCCGGCAATATGAACGAGCACCAGCTCATCATCGCAGAGACAACATACGGCGGACGCGAGGAACTTCAGGACACTACAGGAAGAATGGACTACGGTTCAATGATCTACATCGCACTTGAGAGATGCAAGACAGCAAGAGAGGCCATCAAGGTCATGACAGACCTCGCAAACACACACGGCTACTACTCAAGCGGCGAGTCATACTCAATCGCAGACAAAGATGAGGTATGGATTCTTGAGATCATCGGAAAGGGCATGAACATCAAGAACGGCGTAAACACACGCAAGGGCATCGTATGGGTAGCACGCAGAGTGCCAGACGGCTACATCAGCTCACACGCAAACCAGGCACGCATCAGCACCTTCCCGCTCAACGACCCTGAGAACTGCATGTACTCACCGGACGTCATCAGCTTCGCCCGCGAGATGGGCTACTTCAGCGGCAAGGACGCAGACTTCAGCTTCTGCGACGCATACGCACCACTTGACTTCAGCGCAATGAGAGCATGCGAGGCAAGAGCATGGGCAGCATTCAACATCCTTGGCGAGGGTAAGTTCACTTTCGTAGATGAGAACGGTAAAGAGGTGACAAGAGACGCTTACGACTATGTAGACTACGCTCTTGGACATGACAAGACAAAAAGATTCCCTCTATTCATCAAGCCTGCAAAGAAGGTTTCAATGAAGAACGTAGCCGACGTGATGAGAGACCACTACGAGGGCACTCCTATGGATATGACAACAGACATCGGAGCTGGCGGAAACGCTCTTCCATATCGTTGGAGACCAATGAGCTTCAAATATGAGGGCAAGACATACTGCAACGAAAGAGCCATCGCAACTCAGCAGACTGGTTTCTGGTTCGTGGCTCAGTCACGTGGCTGGCTTCCAGATCAGATCGGTTCTCTTATCTGGTTCGGTTGTGATGATGCTGCAACTTCATACCTTACTCCTATCTATGTATGCACATACGAGGCTCCAGAGAGCTTCAGAGAGGGCAACGGAAGTATGGTAGAGTATTCTGCAACATCTGCATTCTGGATCACAAACAGAGTAGCCAATGCTTGCTACAAGATGTACAACATCATGGCAGCGACTGTGAAGGAGAATATCGACGAGTGGGAGAACTCACAGATGGCAAAGGTTGTAGAGATGGACAAGAAGGCTCTTGAGGTTTATAATGCAACTCTTTCTAAGCCTGCAAAGAAGATCAAGAAAGGCGGAAAGAAGGTAGTTGACCCATTCGCAGAGGTCAAGCAGATGCTTACAGACTATACTCTTGCAACAGCAGATGAAATCTTCAACAAGTGGGTAGCGCTTGAGCAGCTTCTTCTTATGAAATATGTAGACGGAAACATCAAGGCTCAGAATCCAGACGGAAGTTTCGTGACAAACAAATACACAGACAGAATCCCGGGCGGCATCAAGTACTCCGGTTACACAGAGAAATGGAAAGAGGCTACTGCTAAGGACAATGGAAAGATCTTGGAATACAGATAATCCGCAATAAATAGTCTTACAATTTATACCTATATAATATATATACCATTTTCACTTGTGAAGATTGATACATATAGAACTGATATAGATTTTAAATTGTAACAAATAAAGGTAGAACAAGTATTAAACTGAATAAATCAGTCGTTTTTCGCCTAAAAAACGTAAAAACATATAGATTTTTTTGGTGATAATGAAATTTGTTCTACCTTTGTTTGTTGATTGGTATGCTGCCTAAAAGTAGCTACAGTTGAAAAAACTTTTTTATAACCATTTATAACCAAATTATTCACAACATTATGAAAGGAAAATTTTTGTTTCTAGCATTGTTGTCAATGATGTTCTTTGGAGCTTGTACTCAGGAAGTAGTAAAAGTTCCAAATAAACTATCTATTAACAATGCTAATGAACTAGGTTCTGTAGAACTTAGCTTTTCTAATGAGCAGGAGAGCAAGACAATCTCTATCAGCGTTGAGGGAGATTGGAAGGTTTACATCCCTGCAGATGCTCAGGCATGGCTTTCAGTAGAGCCAGCTTCTGGTACAGCTGCAACAAAGCAGGATGTAACTCTTACTGTTACAACTAAGGCTCAGGAGGTTCCTGAGAAAGGTGTTGAGCCTGAGTCAAGATCTGCAAAGATCGCATTCATTTGCGGTGGTGCAGAGCAGAAGGCTTATGTAGATGTTTTCCAGGAGAAGTATCTTGCTAAGATGGTAAGATTCCTTCACAAGGAGGTTGCAACTACTGGTACTGCTAAGACTGTAAACGTACCTGTTGAGGTTGTTTACGTTGACGAGTGGACTGCAACTACAACTGCTGACTGGCTAACAGTAACTCCAGACGGACTTGACAACCTTAAGGTTCAGTTCGCAGAGAATACTGGTAACGCGAAGAGAGAGGCTACTATCCACATCGCTTCTAAGGCTCAGCCAGATAACTACAACTGGGATATCAAGGTTACTCAGCACATCAAGGCTGTTAAGGCAGACCTTCTTGATGTAGTATTCGATCAGACTGGTAAGGCAACTGACGTTTCTCCACTTGCAAATACTGTTACCCTTGAGGATAATGCAGATGTAGTGAAGATGGAGCAGGTTGAAGGTGTTTGGGCTCCTAAGTTCCCTCATGCTCCTGGAGCAAATCCTGCGACTGTAGACGGTGTTAGAGGTGGTATGTACCTAGTTAACTATGGTTCTTGGATGAGCAAGATTGATGATGGTTACACAATTCAGTGTACATTCATTCCTGCTCAGGCTCATAACGACAAAGAGTCTAAGCCATTCGGTGGAACAGGTGCTGGTGGATTCTGTATTTCATTCGGTACTCAGGATGCAAAGACAAACGAGGGTGACGGAGCAAAAGTACAGAGAGCTGGAACTATCGAGCTTGTTCACAATGGAAATAAGGATATGAAGAACGAGAATAAGTGGAACTTCATCGTAAGTAGCCAGAAACCAGTTCAGGATGAGCTTTATACTGCAACAGGTGTTTGGGATGGTACTACACTTTACATTTTCGTAAACGGTAAGCTTGAGTCTACAGGTGGTTGTCCAATGCTAAGACACATGACTACAACTGAGAAGGTTCTTGGTATCGGTGCGAACTATACAAATGCTGGTGCTAATGGTGCATTCGGTGGTCATGTATTGTCTGCACGTGTTTGGGATGCTCCTATTACAGATGTAGCTACAGTTGCTGCAACAGAGCTATCTATCTATCCAAACGAGACAAGATTTATCAAGTAAATTTGAATAAAATTTGACTTATGAAGTATATTAAATTTTTGTTGCTAGCCACTTTGATGTGCTTCGGCTTCAATGCTGTGGCGGCAAATTCTGAGCAGGCTCAGAAGACTCTAAGCGGAGTTGTTATCGCTTCTGATAACAATGCTCCTCTTGCTGGAGTTATTGTCTATGCGAAGGACAATAAGGAAAACCTTACTACTACTAACGTAGATGGTGAGTATACTATCAAGGTGTCTCCTAACACAACTCACGTTGTATTCGAGACAATGGGTTATGATACAAAAGAGATCAGCGTAAATGATGCATACCTCTTTACTCTTGTAACTATGGTTATCCAGTCAACTCAGCTTGATGAGGTTGTCGTTGTCGGATTCGGTACACAGAAGAAAGAGTCCCTAGTGGGAGCGGTACAGGCAGTGAAGCCTTCGAACCTAGTTGCTACATCATCTAACCTTACTACATCTTTCGCCGGTAACATCGCCGGTGTGATCGCTACTCAGGGATCAGGTGAGCCAGGTTACGATGCTGCTACATTCTACGTTCGTGGTATCTCTACTTTCGGTTCTAACCAGGGTGCGCTTATCGTACTTGACGGTGTTGAGATCACTTCAGCAATGCTTGGTAACATCCCTCAGGAGTCTATCGAGTCAATGTCAGTACTTAAGGATGCGACTGCAACTGCACTTTACGGTTCACGTGGTGCGAACGGTGTCGTTATCGTAACTACTAAAGAGGGTCGTAACTCAGAGAAGATCAATGTAAACGTAACAGTTGACAACACTTTCACTATGCCTACAATGGTACAGGAGGTTGCTGACGCTGTTGAGTACATGGAGCTTTACAATGAGGCTAAGTACAACGAGGCTCGCGCTATCGGTGCAGAGTACGTTCCTTTCTACTCAAACGAGAAGATCGAGGGTACTCGTCTAGGTCTTGACCCATACGTATTCCCAGCAAATGACTGGTATTCAATGCTATTCAAGGATTTCGCAGTTAACCAGAGAGCTAACGTATCACTTCGTGGTGGTGGAAAGAAGGTTAACTACTTCCTTAACGGTTCTATCTTCAACGAGAACGGTATCCTAAGAAAGCCTACTGAGACTCCGCTTGACATTACAATGAACAACAAGAAGTTCTTGTTCCAGTCAAACGTATCTGCAATGATGACTAACACTACTAAGGTGTCTATGAAGTTGAACATGCAGATCCAGTACAACAAGACTCCATATGAGTCAACTACTGACCTATTCTATTGGACAATGCGTGCTAACCCAGCTCGTTTCCCAGTAGTTCTTCCTGCACAGGATGGTGATTCATTCGTACGCTACGGTAACAACAAGACTTGGGATACAGGTACAACTGAGCTTAACCCATACGCTCGCCTATCTTCAGGTTACAAGGACCGTTTCTACTCTTACATGACTGCTACTTTGAACGTTGACCAGAACCTTGATATGATCACTAAGGGTCTTCAGGCTAAGGCAATGGTTTCATTCTACAACTACTCATACGCGCACACTGCACGTTACATGACTCCTTACTACTTCCGTGTTGATGATGAGAACTACACAGTTAACGCTGACGGTTCTTACAACTGGGTTGCTAATGCTATCGGTGACGAGGGTAACACTTACCTTACTTCATCAGTTTCTAACTCAGGTTACCACGAGTGGTCTGCACAGGCTTCTATCAACTACGCTAGATCATTCAAGAAGCATGATGTAAGCGCTGACTTGGTATACCGTATGAAGGAGAAAGTGAACAACGCTATCTCTGCATCTGAGGAGGATCTTCTTCCATTCCGTGAGCAGGGTCTTGCAGGTCGTGTTACTTACAACTACGGTGGTCGCTACTACGTTGAGGCTAACTTCGGTTACAACGGTTCTGAGAACTTCCTTGCTGGTAAGAGATTCGGTTTCTTCCCATCTGCAGCGGTTGGTTACACTATCTCTAACGAGAAATTCTGGGCTCCTCTTAAGAACGCTATCTCTAACTTCAAGATCCGCGCTTCTTACGGACAGGTAGGTAATGACGCACTTCCAGTACGTTTCCCTTACCTTAACACTGTAAACACTGGTTCTCGTACTTACACATTCGGTGAGACTATGGCTGCTTACGGTGCTGGTTATGTTGATACATACGGTAACCCTAACGCAACATGGGAGATCGCTAACAAGCTAAATGTCGGTGTTGACATGACTATCGCTAAGGACTTCGAGGTTTCAGTTGACTACTTCAACGAGTTCCGTTACAACATCTTCATGCAGCGTCAGTCACTTCCTGCAACTGCAGGTCTTGGTACAGCTCTTCCTTACGCTAACATCGGTGAGGTATCTAACGAGGGAGTTGACCTTTCACTTAACTACAACAAGGTTGTAAACAGCGACTTCACTTTCAACATCAGAGGTACATTCACATATGCTCACAATGAGATCGTGAACAAGGATGAGCCTATCTACCCAGAGGAGAACAAACACCTTTCACAGATCGGTTCTCCAATGCAGGCACACCAGGTTCTAATCGCTGAGGGTATCTTCACATCACAGGAGGAGATTGACAACCACCCAGTTCAGACATTCGGTTCATACTATGTCGGTGACATCAAGTATAAGGATGTGAACGGTGACGGTCGCGTAGACTCAAATGACTACGTTTGGGATCAGACTCCTTCAGTTCCTGAGATCCAGTACGGTTTCGGTGCTAGCTTCAAGTACAAGGCTTGGGACCTTTCATTCATGTTCCAGGGTACAGGTAACTACCAGATCCGCATGTACAACCACCATCCATTCTGTGAGGGTGCTCACTTCGGATACGGTATCACTAAGTACATCGCTGACGACCACTGGTCATGGGATAACAACAATGCTAATGCAGCTTACCCACGTCTAACTGGTATCGTTTCTGATAACAACATCCAGGCATCTACTTTCTACCTACGTAACGCAAACTACTTCCGTCTAAAGAACGCGGAAATTGGTTTCTCATTCCACAAGTTCAGAGTATATGCTTCAGGTGCTAACCTATTCACAATTTCTCCATTCAAGTATTGGGATCCTGAGATGGGTGGTGGAAACGGTCTTAAGTATCCACTTCAGCGTACTGTAAGACTTGGTCTCCAGTTCAACTTCTAAATTTTGAGCAGATATGAAAAAAATATTTATACTAATTATCGCAGCTCTTGGATTGACAGTTAGTTCTTGTAACTTCCTAGACGTTGTTCCTGCAGGTAAGGTAACAGAGGCTGACCTTTTCAAGACTCACGTACAGGCAGATAAGTTTGCCGCTTCACTATACTGGTATATGCCAGACCGCTATGCAACTCAGGGTTCTGTTGATATTGCATCGGGTGGTGACATGGTATCTTCATACTATGGTTCAGTATACTACTTCAAATGGAAATCATGGGTTTACGATAACCTAGAGTCTCCTTCAAACACTTACTATGCTTTCTGGTCACAGTCTGCTAAGCAGTATCCAGGCGGTTATACTTCTAAGGCTGTTTGGACTGGTGTTCGCAACGCTTACATGCTTCTTGAGAATGCTCAGTCTGTAGCAGATGCTACTGAGGAGGAGAAGAACCGTTGGATGGGTGAGGCTTACTTCATCATCGCTTACCTACACCAGAACCTTCTTGAGTACTATGGACCTATTCCATTGGTAAAGGAGATGGCTGACCTTAACGCTGCTGATATGACTCCACGTTCTCCATATGTAGAGTGTGTTCAGTTCATTTCAGACATGTATGATGAGGCTGCTAAGTATCTTCCAAGAACTCACGCTGCTAACAACTATGGTCGCGCAACTAAGGCTACAGCCCTTGCTTACAAGGCTCGTGCATGGATGCATGCTGCGTCTCCACTTGTTAACGGTAACTCAGAGTGGTATGCTGGTTTCAACAACCCAGACGGTACTCCACTTATCCCTCAGACTTACAACAAGGAGCTTTGGAAGACTGCTATGGACGCATCTGAGGCTGCTATCGTAGAGGCAGAGGGCGCTGGTTATGGTCTTTACACTGTAACTAATGAGGTTACTCCTGAGGCTGGTTACACTAACTTCCGCGCATCTTGCGTAGGACCAGAGGGTTCAACTAAGGCTTTCAACGTTAAGGAGCACCTATTCTCACTTAACGGTAACCACTCTTACAACTGTAAGAACTTCGGTCCTCGTTACAAATATGTTGACAAGTACACAGGTGGTAAGGTTCAGTACTATCGTGACGGATGGAGAGGTTACTTCGTTCCTACTCTTGACTGCGTAAGAGCCTTCCTTACTGAGAATGGTCTTCCTTGGGACGTAGACCCTGTAACTAAGAACCTTGATGAGTTTGCAGTTCCTGCAGGTGAGGAGACTTGTAACCTTCACCTTCACAGAGATCCACGTTTCTACGCAACTGTAGGTTATGACCGTGGTGAGTATGATATCGACGGTACAACTATCGTTCTTAACTGCCGTTTCGGTGAGACTTCACAGAACGATATGTCAACTGCCAACGAGTATCAGTCAGCAACTGGTTACTACACTAAGAAGTGGGTTAAGAAGGGTGATAACTTCAACTACGATGCTAACAGCTTCACTAACAACTCTTACTCATTCCCTTACATGCGTGTAGCAGAGCTTTACCTTAACTACGCTGAGGCTGAGGCTGCTTACTCAGGTTCACTTTCATCTAAGGGTCTTGGTTACCTTAACAAGGTTAGAAACCGTTCAGGTATCCAGAACTTCGAGAAGGCTTGGGCTCTTGTAGGCGGAACTCCAACTGGTGACGTTCTTCTTAGAGCTATCCGTCAGGAGAGACTTGCTGAGTTCGCACTTGAGGGTCGTTGGTTCCACGAGCTTCGCCGTTGGAAAGCTGCTGGTCAGATTCTTGGTAAGACTCCTACAGGTTTGAATATTGCTGGTGCTACTGCTGCTGAGTTCTACAAAGAGACTCCAATCATCGAGAACCAGACAAGAACTTTCACAGTTCCTAAGAACATCTGGCTTGCTGTTCCACAGGATCAGATCAACATCAACTCTAACCTAGTTCAGAATCCTGGTTACTAGTAGATTGATAATCTAAATAAATAGCAGGGGAGGGTGTATAGACCCCTCTCCTGCTTTTAATTCTTAAAACCAAAATATGAAACGACGCATTTTTTCTGTATTATTTACACTAATTGCATCTTTGGCATTCTTTTCAGCTTGTACTGAGCCAAAGGTAGAGGAGGTAAGCTTGAATCTTTATGAGGGTGGCTATTCTCCAAAGTCTGTCGAGATTGGCAGAATCGAGCAGGTGAAGAATCTAAGACTTGTTGCAAGTCATGACTGGACTCTTCAGATCAAGGATAACCCATCTTGGGTTACAATTACTCCAAATTCAGGTACTCCAGGTGTGAGACAGCTTGATATTGCTGTTCAGACTAATGGAGAGGCTGATAATAGAAAATGTACAGTGGACTTTATCTCTGTCGGAGAGGTAAGATATACCTTGGAGATTGTCCAGCTGGGAAAAGGTAAGGATGATACTCCGGATCAGGATCCTAACAAGAAAGGTCCTACAGCAGATATGCTTGACGTAGTATTCTACGGAAACGGTGTTGCTAAGGACGTTTCAAAGAATGAGTATACTATTAAACACGTATCAGGAGCAGCTCATATGAATTACTACTCTGATATGTATGAAAGATACATTGCACACTTTAACCATACACTAGGTTCAAATCCTACTGATGGTTACTATATGTTTGACTTTGCTGGAAATACAGATTTTATCAACCAGCTTAAGGATGGACACTCTTTGGAGGTTGTCTTCTCTCTTGGAACCGTACATACAGGTGCCTCTGAGGTGAAGATGTTCAGTTCTCATCAGGCTGGTGGTACCGGTTTCCTTCTTGCTACGTCTGGAAGGGGTTCAACTCTTCATTTCCTTCCAAATGTAAGCGAGGATGGTTCATCTAAATGGATATGGACAGACAGTAAGATTAATCCTACTCCAGGAAAATTCTACCATGTTGTTGGTGTATGGGATAAGAAGGCAGGCAAGGCTCATGTCTATGTGGATGGAGAACATAAAGGTTCTGCTGATGCAGCAGGAAATCTAGTTCTTAATAGCGATCCGGTATATCATTGGTTCGGAATCGGAGTTGATGCTTCAAAGAATGCCGGACAGTCTGCATGGAACGGAGATGTTGCCTTTGCGAGAATCTTTGATGACCCTCTTACAACACAGCAGGTACAGGCTCTTTATGAGGATGTGAAACGTGAGCAGAGCGGCGAACTTATCTCACTAAGCGATCTTAATTTCTTGTCTGATTGTGTGATACCACCAAACTATTGGTTCAATATCTTTGGAAAGGGATTCAAGGAAGGTGATAAGATAAGACTTGACTCAGTGGATGATCAGGAACTTAGAATCGAGCCTACAGTTAAGATTATCGAGGGCGGTCTTGCTGTCAAGATCACAACAAAGGTTGCTTCAGGAAAATATCGTGTTCTTCTTCAGAGAGGTACAGCGCAGTTCCCTATCGGTATTGTTAACTTTAAAGTAAGCTCTACAGCTAAAGTGACTAAGACAGAAGTTGTTGCGCATAGATGTTGGCATGAGAATGGAACAAACGATAAGACAGTTCCAGAGAACTCATTTGCGGCATTCAAGAGAACTCAGGATCTTGGAATCTTCGGTTGTGAGATTGACGTATGGATTACTAAGGATGATGTTGTGGTAGTTAACCATAACTCTACTATCCCTACAGACCCTAAGAAGCAGACTATCCAGAATGTTAATTATGCTGATATTCAGGATGTGAAGCTTTCTAATGGAGAACCTCTTCCTACCCTTCAGCAGTTCTTGACTCAGATGAAGGCAAAACCTACAGATATGAAGCTTGTTCTTGAGATCAAGTCTCATTCTGGTACAGAGAACAACAATAGAGTTGTAGACAAGTGTATCGAGATGGTCAAGAATGAGGGACTTGTGGATCAGGTTGTATGGATTGCCTTCAGTTATGATAACTGTAAGAGAATCGCTGCCGCCCTTCCAAATTCTATGGTTCAGTATTTGAACGGAGATAAGGCTCCAGCTCAGTGTTATGCTGATGGTATCATGGGTATTGACTATAGTTCAGGAAAACTTACAGATGCTCATATTGAGGAGGCTCATAAACTTGGTATGGCAGTAAATGTATGGACTATCAATGATGCTGCTACTATGTTGAAGTACATCTCTAAGGGAGTTGACTTCATTACTACTAACGATCCTGACGTATGTAAGGAGCTTCTTAAGAAGCAGTATGTTACTGAAAACTAATTAAAAATCGTTGTTTCAATATTTAAGGCCAGTCGGAGTGATCCGGCTGGCCTTTTTTAACTTCTTAAAGTTCTCTATCTGTATTTTTCAAACTCCGGCATCGCGAGCTGTGAGATGAGGTCCTTGAATCTCTTGTCTTCTCTTGGACAGATCAGAAGGGCGTCTTCCGTGTCTACCACAAGGTAGTTTTCAAGTCCACGGATTGCTATCAGTTTTCCCTTGTTTGTGGAGATGACCATATTGTCCTTGTCTTCGTCTAGGATGTGTTTTGCCCCAAGGACGATATTGCCATTGTTATCCTTCTTTTCTCCCTTATAGTCGTAGAAGGATTCCCAGGATCCTACGTCGTTCCAACTGAAGTCTGCCGGCCATACCCAGGCCCTGTCTGTTCTTTCAAGAATGCCGTATGAGAGCGAGATTCGCGTACAACCTCCGTAGGCGGCCTGGATGAATTTCTGCTCAGACGCTGTTCCTAATCTGTTTTCCCAGCCTTTGAAGAGGTCAATCACTTCAGGGATATGCTTCTGCATTTCTTCTATGATTGTTCTGGCATTCCAGATGAAGACTCCAGAGTTCCATAGGAATTCTCCTGTCTGAAGAAAGACTTTTGCGAGTTCTGCATCTGGCTTTTCTGTGAAGGTCTTGACCTTGATTGCACCCCCGAGTTCGGGATTGCTTCCGCCTGTCACCTGGATGTAGCCGAAGTTCACGTCCGGACTCTTTGGGACTAGACCAATTGTCATCAGCACATCGTTTTCAGCAACGTGTTTAAGGGCGCCAAGTACCGTGCTCTGGAACTTTTCCTTTTCGCCGATTATGTGGTCGGCAGGGGAGACTATGGTTGTAGCATTGCAGTCTCTTTGCAGGATCTTACAGGTTGCGTAGGCTACGCATGGTGCAGTGTCTCTGCCGTATGGTTCAAGAAGAAGGTTTTCACTCTGAAGGTCTGGGATCTGTTCAAGGACTGCATCCTTATATTTCTGGACTGTAACGATGATGATGTTTTCCTTTGGAAGGATTTCAGAGAATCTTTCGTAGGTGTCCTGAAGAAGGCTCTTGCCCAGTTCCGGCACGAGCATGAACTGTTTAGGAGTGTCTGTGCGGCTGACAGGCCAGAAGCGTGTACCGCATCCTCCTGCCATTATTATGCAATAGCAATGTGTTCTGTTCATGTTATATATAGAGAGGTATGAAGGCCTCTGTTATGTGGTTTATTTCAGTTTTATCTGCGAATAAGACTATTGAGATGACGTCGAATCTGATTTCAAGGTCTCCCAAATGTCTGGCGTTTTTGCTGGACAGGTAGCGCTTTGCAGCAGCTACTATCTTCTTTTGCTTTGTCCAGTTTACGTTCTCTTCTGGCCGGGCCTGAATTGGGGCGCGGCGCGTCTTCACTTCAACAAAATGTATTCCATCCTGGTGGAGGGTGATGATATCCAGTTCAAGATGTCCTGCCCTCCAGTTTCTTTCTAAAATCACGTGTCCCTTGCTTGCAAGGTGAGTGCAGGCCAGATCTTCTCCCTCTCTTCCTGTCTCCCTCCTCTGTCTGTCTGCTCTCATTGTCTTAGTCGAAGTTTACTATTGTTACTCCTGTTCCACCGAACTGGATGTGTTCGTCTGCCACGTGGCTCACTCCCGGTGTCGCTCTCAGGAATTTCTGTATTTCTTCCCTCAGTACTCCTGTGCCCTTTCCATGGATGATACGTACGCTGCTCACATTGAGCATGATGGCGTCATCTACGTAGCGCATGACCTTTTCTATGGCGTCGTTGAGCCTTTCGCCCCTTACATCAAGTTCCATGCTGAAGTTGAGCTTTCTGTCGCGGATGGATGTGTCGTAGACAGGGCTGCTTGGACGGCTGGTGGATTTGACTGCAGTCTTGAATTCGTTTGATGTGATGCGCTCTACCTTGTCATGCGGTAGTTTGCTGGAGATGTTGCCGATGATGACAACGACTGCTTTGTTGGAGACTTTTGTTACCTCTCCTACCATTCCGTTGTCTTTGATACGGACCTTTTCTCCTACCTTAAGCGGAGCGTTGCGGAAGGCTTCCTGTCTCTCCTGCTCCAGACGCAGCTCCTCCATCTCGCGCTGAGTGGCCTCGTCTGCCCGCTTCTGCTTACGTGCTGCTGCCCTTTCTTTTCGGGCGTCGAGCTGACGGATCTTCTTTTCGATGTAGTCGTCCTTTTCTTTCTGCTCCTGTTCTTTTTTCTGGGCAAGGATGGCCATGAAGTTCTGCAGGCCTTTGCGGGCGTCCTGTGTGCTTGCCTTTTCTGCCTGCTTTTCTTTGATTGTACGTATTGTGTTCTCTACCTGCTTGTTGGCTCCCTTTACGATTTCCTCAGCCTCTTTATGGGCCTGGTCGAGGATCTCTTTCTTGAGGGCCTTGATCTGAGAGAGTTCTTTCTGGTATTTGTCTGTGATGTTCTCGAGGGTCTTGTCTGTGTGACGGATCCTCTCGAGCTTTTCGTCAAGGGCCTTGCGGTTGCGGGCGATCTTGCGAAGGTTGCGTTCAATTCCTACGAATTCCTCTCCGGCTCTGCGCTCTGCGTCTTTGATGATGTTTTCAGAAAGGCCCATCTTGCGGGCAAGTTCAAAGGCGAAGGAGTTGCCTGGGAGACCGATCTCAAGCTTGAACATAGGGGCGATGTTCTTTGCGTCGAAGAGCATGGCTCCGTTGACTACGCCGCTGTCTGGTGTGGCGTAGAGCTTGAGGTTGGTGTAGTGGGTTGTGATGACCCCGTAGACTCCTCTCTTGTCGAATTCGCTGAGAAGGGCTTCTGCAATTGCTCCTCCTGCAGCCGGTTCTGTGCCGGAACCGAACTCGTCGATCAGGATGAGGGTCTTGTTGTCTGCCTTTTCAAGCATTTCCTTCATGTTGACAAGGAAGGAACTGTAGGTACTTAGGTCGTTGTCAAGAGACTGGTCGTCTCCGATGTCTACCATGATTCTGTCGAAGACCATCATTTCTGAGGCCTCTGACGTAGGGACAAGCATTCCCCACTGGAACATATACTGGAGAAGTCCGGTTGTCTTCAGGCAGACCGACTTACCTCCTGCATTTGGTCCTGAGATGAGCAGGATGTGCTTCTGGGGATTGAGGTTTATTGTAAGTGGAACGATTTCCTTCTTTTCTTTCTTGAGGGCCTTTTCGAGCAGCGGATGGCGTGCCTTGCGGATGTTGAGTTCGCCTTGACTTGAGATTACAGGCATTCCTGCGATGATGTCAAGGGATACCTGTGCCTTTGCCATGATGAAGTCGATTTCACCAAGGTATTCTGCCGCATGGATGAGGTCGCCAAGGTATGGGCGAAGGAAGTCTGTGAAGACAAGGAGGATGCGTACGATTTCGCGGTTTTCTGCGAATTTGAGTTCGTTGATCTCGTTGTCAAGTTCCACGATTTCTGCCGGTTCGATGAAGGCTGTCTTTCCTGAGGCGGACTCGTCGTAGATGAAACCTGGAATCTTGCGCTTGTTTGCTGCGGATACAGGGATGACAAGTTTGCCGTCGCGCATTGCAACGGCTGCGTCGCTTTCCACGATGCCTTCTTCCTGGGCCTTGCGAAGGATTGCTGCCGCCCTTCTGGAAATGGTGTTTTCCTTCTCACGGAGGCTGCGGCGTATGTTGTAGAGTTCGTCAGAGGCTGTGTCCTTGACGTCTCCGTAACGGTCGATGATGGTGTCTATGCGTTTCTGTACCTCTGGGAAGCCCATGATTGGGGCTGTCATTCTCTTGAGGTGGGGATAGACTCCGTCTTTTATCGAGTCGAAGAAGTTGATGACCTTTCTTAGGGTCTCAAGCATTGTCTTGAGCTTGCGGATGGAGATGAGGTCGATGTTTGAGGACGGACGCTCGAGTGGCTTAAGGAAGCCTATGCAGTCGATGAAACCGCTTGATGGGAAGGCGTCTTCGAACATCATGATGAGCCTCATTTCGTCTGTGAGAAGGAGCCTTGCCTGAATTTCTTTCGCTGAGGTGCTCATCTTCTCTTCTCTGACTCTTTCCACTGCGTAGTCTGTGGAGCATTTGTCAGAGATTGCAGCACGGATTCTGTCAAAACCGAGCTTCTGCTCAAGTCTGTTATCTATTGTTGATGTCATTCAGTTTAAGTTTCAATTCGTTTACGTTGGTGATAGGAGTTATTTCTCCTGCTTTTATGTATGAAATTCTTCCTGTCTCTTCTGAGACTACGATGACTTCTGCGTCTGTCTGTTCTGTTATGCCGATGGCTGCCTTATGGCGCATGCCGTAGTTGGCAGGTATGTTTGTCTTGTCTGTAATCGGTAGGGTGCAGCGTGCTGCTACGACTCTCTCTCCTGAGATGATGACCGCTCCGTCATGCAGAGGTGAGTTTTTGAAGAACAGGTTCTGCAGGAGACGGCTGCTGACCAGGGCGTCCACCTTGTCGCCTGTGGCTGCGATGTCGTTCAGGTCGTTTGCTTTCGGCAGGACTATGAGTGCTCCAGTCTTGCTTGCTGACATCTTGTTGCATGCGTCACTGATTTCGTGTGCGGTGTGGGCGTCTGTGCTTCTGCTTCTGAGTCCGAAGATCTTGCTGATGATGCCACCTTGCTTGCCGGCCTGCTGGATGTAGCGGTTGCCGAGCTGGATGAGGAAACGGCGAATCTCAGGCTGGAAGATGATGATCAGGGCGATGACTCCCACGTCGAGAACTGTCTCCATGAGGGCGTTTGTCATCCTCATGTCCAGGGCCGACACGATCACGCGGATCACGTATAGCGAGACGATGGCAATGAAGATGCTCATGGTGACTGAACCTTTGATCCAGCGGAAGGCTGCAAGTATCATCACTGCGACCAGAAATATGTCGAGTATGTCCGTGAGCGAGAGCTCAAGAAAACCAAATATCTGTAGTAACATAGCAAATGTGTATATCTGCGCAAAGATACTAAATACCTTTGATATAAATAGGCAAGTGTTCATTTGTTTTTGCTGCAGGGATTTCTTATTTTTACGGACTAAATATTTTTGTTTATGAAGAGAGTTGTTCTTTTGATTGCGGGCATTCTATGCCTGCAGCTTGCTTTTGCGGCAAACCCTAAGATTAAGTATGGTCCGTGGATTCAGAATGTATCGGAAACGGGCTTTTCTGTAGTGTGGACTTCGGAGCATGAGGCCCTTGCTCATGTTGAAATTGCTCCTGAAGATGGTTCTGTCTTTAATGCTTGCCAGAGGGAGAAGTTTGTTCAGACTATTGCCGGTAGAAGATATACCGGAACCTTCCATCTTGTGGATGTGACAGGTCTTGAACCTGGCAAGAAGTATCGCTATCGTATTGTGATGAAGAATGTCGAGGATGATATGAATCCTTATGGCTCTGTGTATGGGGTTGAGAAGACTATGGGTGAGTATGGTTCGGTGAAGACTGCTGACAATTCTCGCAAGGAGTGTAGTTTTGTTGTGTTTAATGATACCCATCAGCTTCACGAGAAGTATAAGAATCTTGCAGCAGGTGTGGATCCTGCGAAGACTGATCTTGTTGTCTTTAACGGAGATATGGTTTCTCACATGACTTATGCGGATTCTCTTATGAATCATCTGTTCAATAATGTGAAGAAGCTTACGACGGTTGTGCCTTGTGTTTATGCGAGAGGAAATCATGAGGGTAGAGGTCGCGAGTGGTATAAGTTCCAGGATGTGTTCCCGACTTCGACTGGTGAGACTTATTTTTCGAAGAGATATGGTCCTGTGGGCTTCCTTGTTCTTGATGGTGGTGAGGATAAGCCTGATTCTTCTGCTGAGTATTCCGGTACAGCGGCTTATGATGAGTTCAGAGAAAAGCAGCTTGAGTGGTTGAAAAAGGAGATAAAGAATCCTGAGTTTGCTTCTGCTCCTGTGAAGATTGTCATCATGCATATTCCGGCTCTTGCTCAGAAGGGAAGCTGGTACTCGCAGCTATGGCTCAACGAGCATTTTACTCCTGTGTTGAATGAGGCAGGCGTGGACTTGATGCTGAGCGGCCATCATCACACTCATTTCTTGACAAAACCGGGAGAATTCGCAAATAAGTTCCCTATTCTTGTAAACAGCAATCAGGAGAGACTGGATGTGAAGGTTACTGAGGCAGGAATAAAGGTGAATGTTGTAGACCAGAAAGGGGCGGTTACACACACTTATGAGTTTGCTAATTAAGCAATTAAAGTGAAAATATTTTTGCGGATTCAGAAATAATGCCTATATTTGCAGCCCGCCAAAATGTGTGGCGGACGTTAATTTATTTATAATCAATCAATTAAACAAAACCAATGCCTGGATTAATTGGAAAAAAAATCGGAATGACTTCCGTTTTCAGTGCCGAGGGAAAGAATCTTCCATGCACTGTTATTGAGGCTGGTCCATGTGTAGTTACGCAGATTCGTACAGTTGAGAAAGATGGTTATGCCGCTGTACAGCTTGCCTATGACGAAATTTCAGAAAAACATGCCAGCGCCCCACTAAAGGGACACTTTGAAAAGGCAGGAACCACACCTAAGCGTAAGCTTGTCGAGTTTAAGGCAGATTTCGCTCAGGAGCTTAAATTGGGCGACACAGTGACTCTAGCTGATGTTATTGCTGAGGCTACTTTCATCGATGTTGTCGGTACTTCTAAGGGTAAAGGATTTCAGGGCGTTGTTAAACGTCATAACTTTGCCGGAGTTGGTGGCGTGACCCACGGTCAGCACAACAGACTTCGTCACCCTGGTTCACTTGGTGCTTGTTCATGGCCTGCACGTGTATTCAAAGGAATGCGTATGGCTGGTCACATGGGTAACGAGCGCGTTAAGGTAGCTAACCTTGAGGTGATTAAAGTTATTCCAGAGAATAATCTTCTCGTAGTTAAAGGCTCTGTACCTGGAGCTAAGGGTTCATATGTAATTTTGGAGGCGTAAGTTATGGAATTGTCAGTTTATAAGATTGACGGATCAGAGTCCGGAAAGAAGGTTGTTCTTAATGAGCAGATCTTCGGCATCGAGCCAAACAACCACGCTATCTATCTTGATGTAAAGCAGTATCTTAACAATCAGCGTCAGGGTACAGCCAAGACTAAGGAGAGATGGGAGGTTTCTTACAGTACCAGAAAACTTATTCGCCAGAAAGGTTCAGGCGGTGCTCGTCACGGTAGCTTGAAAGCTAATATCTATGTAGGTGGTGGTAGAGTATTCGGTCCACAGCCACGTAGTTATCGTTCAAAATTGAACAAGAAGCTAAAACAGCTAGCAAGATTCTCAGCTCTTTCATATAAAGCACAGGAGAACGCAATCACTCTAGTAGAGCCATTCGTAATGGAGGCTCCTAAGACAAAAGAGTTCATCAACATCCTTAACAACATTAAGGCTAACGGAAGAAAGGTTCTTTTCGTTCTTCCAGAGAACTCAACTAACATTTACCTTTCATCACGTAACCTCCCTGAGGTTAAGGTAATCACTGTAGATGAGATCAACACTTACACTATCATGAATGCAAATTCAATGGTAATGGTTGACGGCGTACAGGATATCCTTGCTTCAAGAATTAAGTAATTTGAGAGATGGGAATTTTAATTAAGCCAATAGTAACTGAAAAATTGACGGTTCAGGGCGAAAAATTGAACCGCTACGGTTTCATCGTAGACCGTGAGGCTAACAAGCTTCAGATCAAAGCTGCAGTAGAGCAGGCATATAACGTGTCAGTTGCAGAAGTAAACACTGTAAACTACCATGGTAAGAGAAAGTCTCGCTACACTAAGGCTGGAATGTTGAAAGGCCGTGCAAATCACTATAAGAAAGCTTATGTGACACTTGCAGGTGAAGATAAGATCGATTTTTACG
>JAEIGA010004532.1_pt1 | contig 21482 bp, 35 predicted proteins | sample 9270691 | NCBI WGS metagenome assembly JAEIGA01 (sample SAMN17057246, study PRJNA624740) | gut metagenome | biome: biome; isolation source: fecal sample | host: Bos grunniens | place: China: Xizang | collected 2019 | reverse complement strand
TGGCTTTGAAATCACTACGCGGGGAGATCGAAGCCAACGGGCAAAGATGGAACGAGGTTCGTTTGGCTTTGGAAGCAAAAATTGAAATCCAAGAAAAACGAATTTCGGAATTGGAAAAGGAAAACGCGGAATTAAAAGCGATAATCAAAAAAATAAGATGATATGATAGGTTCAATCGAAAAAGCATACATAACAATGCGCGGAACTTTGAGCGACCCAAGGGAAGCCGCAAATTGGATGTTCAAATATATTGTACGGAAGTTTGGCAGCGGTACAAGTTTGGACGTTGAACAAACAACCGAAGTTGTAACGGCCTTTGCAAAACGATACGAATGTGATTATTATACGGCAGAAAAAATTATTGCGGGGTTGGCATACTACCCCGATGTTACAAGAATTTATAATTTCGGATTTTATCGAAATTTTGGGCAGTACAATATTTACATGGAGAAAAAAAAGATTGTGCGAAGGGGCGGAACTGTAATGTGATAATAGGACGAAACAATGATTGCAGAATTAGCATTAATAGGTGGCCTTTTGCTATTCCGAAAAAGGGCAAAAACACATATAGAAGGAATAAGCGGGGTTTTTCGAGGTGGAAAAAGTTCTGACGAAATTTTCGAATCACTTGAAGAAATGTACGGGACTTTCAAGGCAGTCGATATTATATCCCAATTAGAAGATAGATACGGGGGTGAACTTGTAGAATGTTCATACAACGCACTGAATAGTATTAATGAGGGGGGAATCCCATTCCCCGCACCCAAAGAAACATTTTATGTTAAAAATGGAGAATACCACCATTTTGCATTTAAGAATGGGGACGATGAAATTTTTGTGGAAACAATACCCTTTCGATGAAACATATATTACCAATATTAATATTCATTTTACTACTACCAAGTTGCGCAAGCCGCCGCAAAGCGACCCGCACGGAGCAAACAAAAATTGAGGTGGTGCAAACCGACACCACACGGACGGACTATGTAAAGAAGGATTCAACCATCACGGAGACGGAAGCGGAAGTTGTAACAGTTCAGACGATCGAACGAATAGACACCACCGGGAGAATTACCGAACGCACCCGAACCACCACCGTAAAGAAAGCACGGACCGCACAACGAACCGGGCAAGCCGTAACCGCCACCACGGAAGCCAAAACGACCGTCACCGCAAATGAACAGACGGAGAAGAACGAAACGACCGAACAAAAGCGTTCCCCCCGGTTCTTTTATGAGGTGATTATCTTTATTATAATATTGTTGATCCTAATGGCATTTTCTGTTTGGCAATTAGTCAAGTTTCAAAGAAGGATAACCCGGGATTAAATTTCACAAACGTAAATGGGCATTGAATTTTGTTCAATGCCTTTTTTATATCCAATATTTCCGTGCAGTACGGAAGATTTGAAAAGAACACCCCGCTATTTATGTTCAAAAATTCAGAACATGAATAGCGGGTGTTTTTTTTGTTGTTTTAGTTTTGTAAAATTGCAAACGAAAGAATTTAAAACTTAAACGATATGAAAACGAAATTTTTATTAATCCCCTTAATGGGGTTGTCTATCCTTACCGGGTGTAAGGAGGACGAAGCGGATTGGGAAACGCTGATCCGTGATAAGTATAATTACAAGGTAAATATATCAATCCAACAATCCGGGATTTCGACAACGACAATTAAGGCGGAATTGTGCAAACCGATCGTACATGTTGGAAACTATGCTTTCAACGGTTACGCGTATGATTTGATTTTGTCACAGACCAAGCAAGAGAAAAAGGAAGGTGACGAAATCAAAAAAGCGGTGTTGGACATAAAGGCCCCCGGCGGGTATTGGGTGCAATTGGATGCGCATTATTCCGACGCGGTATATAATGAAAACACATGGAATAAATAAATTCGTTTCTTATCGCTTGCCATATAATCTACCCTACCCCGGAGCGAACCGGGAATTAACGGAACATGACGTTAATTAACATATTATAAATTATATAACAAGCGAAGAAAAGCGAACAACCTAATTTTTAATATGTTATATTGTACGTATATAATATTATGTTAAATAGAACGAATTATTATGAAAATCAAGATAAAAGCAGAAATCGAAACGGAGGCTTTCGACCACATACGCAACAAAGCCAATCTAAAAGAAATCTTTGTGAAAGAAGTTGGCCGGGTGTTTGGGATTGGACCCGACAAGGCGAAACGGACGATCAATATTAAAGTGACATGGGAGGATAAAGAATGAGTTACTTTAAAGAAAGATTGGATTCGTTGTTTCTCACCACGGAGGATTGCACGGACGTATTAACCTACGATGTATCGGAAGATGATTCGAGGAAAGGGAGGTTTCAATATATCCGTGCGTCTGACGAAGGGATAGACATATATTTCTTTGATCTTAACAAGAACGTACGTTATTATGACGTTGTGGACCCGGCGGACGTTCGCCCCGGCAAGGATAGACAAAACCACAAAGAATATAAGATTACCCGGTTGGAAAATCCCGTGGGAGACATGAAATATAAGTTCCCCACGGGTGTAGGTGAAACGTTCCCATTTATTCCTACGGAGATTTGCGACAAGTTCGCAAAGGGTGAAAAAATAAAGGTCCTCTATTTGACGGAAGGAGCCTTTAAGGCATGGAAAGCCGCAAAGCATGGACTTTCAATTGTTGGCCTAACGTCAATAACTCACTACAAACAAGCGGACGGGGTTATATATAGGGATATATCCCGCATAATCGAGAAATGCAACGTTGAATGTGTTTGCATGTTGTACGATAACGATTGTTTGGATTTGGGGACAAAGGATCTAACGACCAACGGGGATTTAGCAAGGCGGCCAACCACCTTTTTTAATTCCATGGTGGCTATTTACAATTTATTGTTGGAATATAACGTGGATATATATTTCACGCACATATTAAAGGACGTGGAAGGTTCCCCAAAGGGATTAGACGATTTGTATTGTGCATTTCACGGCAACGAGGATATAATCACACGGGATTTAAACGCACTATCCCGGTGCAATGATTACACATATAAATTGAACCTAAAAACCAATTTCAAAAGGTTGCGTTCATACTTCGGAATCAAAAACGCACAATCATTTTTTGCGAAGCACGAAACGGAGATAATGAACACCGGGAACAATTCCTTTATTTTCTACGGTTCCCAATACCGCATTAATATTAATGCAGACACGGGGGAAAAGGAAATCACATTGGAAGTTCCGGCCGATCTTAACAAATTCTTTCGGTGCGGTGATGATTATTTCGAATTAGTGCCAACCCCTAACCCATGGGGAGAAATGGAGGACGTTTTGACAAAACGGGCGGCAAAGACCATCACGGACGATTTCGGGAAAGACGCATTGAAATACGTGCAGAAATACAAAGCATTCGTGAACATTCCTAACAACGTGGATTACCAAAGAATCATTTCGAACTGTTACAACGTATACAATGAGATCCGGCACGAAGTGAAAGAAGGTTCGTGGCGATGGACGGAATTATTTTTACAACATATTTTTGGTGAGTATTACCAAATTGGGTTAGATTACCTTACAATCCTATACAAAGAACCAACACAAATGTTACCCGTTCTTTGTTTGGTGAGTGAGGAACGGAGGACGGGAAAGACAACGTTTTTAGATTGGCTTTGCGACATATACGGGGAAAACGGTTGCATTATAGGGAATGAGGAACTTAAAAGCCAATTTAACGGGGTGTTTCTACAAAAATTAATAGTTGGGTTGGACGAAACAAGTTTGGCGGACAACCGGGAAATTACGGAGCGCATAAAGATGTTATCCACGGCCAAAAAGATACCCACACAAAGAAAGGGTGTCGACTTCACAATCAATTACAATTTTGCGAAGTTCATTCTATGTTCAAATAAGGTTGATTCGTTCATTTACACGGACGGAGAGGAAAACCGCTTTTTCGTGCTGAAAATTCCGTCATTGGACGGAAAAGAAATCGTGGACATACGGCGAAAACTTCACGATGAAATACCCGCCTTTCTGTATTTTCTACAAAACAGAAAGACAACATACAAAAAGGAATCCCGAATGTGGTTTGCATACGATTTGTACCGCACGAAAGCATTTGAGGACCTTTGCGAGAAGCAGAAGCCACGGGCGCAAAAGATTATCGAAACATTCATTTCGGAAACCATGGAGGATTTCAACCTAAAAGAATTATGGGTGTCGAAAGACGCTATTTGCGACATGGTGCCGGATCTACGGAAGTTCGAACAACAAGTGAACGACATATTAAAAAGATTGTCGACCGACAAAGCAACAAAGCCACAAAGGTTTTCAATCCCCTATTGGGTGGACAACGAAGGGGCGGAAGCATTCGGCGGTGAACCCATGAAAGTGAGTTATCGAAGATTTTTGGGAAGGCCGTATTTATTTGTTAAACAATAAAATTGAACAGACATGAAAAGGAAATTTTACAAGGATTCAGAGTTTGCGCAATTTGGTGCGGGTTGGAAAGCCTTTCAAGAAATAGCGCAAGCGGAAACGGAAGGTAGATTGATGGTGTTTCATTTAAAGGCGAAATGGTGGTTTGAAATTGCCGTGGGTAACAAAAAGGTAGAATATAGAGATACCGGGAAATGGGATTCTTATATGATACATTTTAATGAGATGTTGAAAAGAGGGTTGAATGTGATTGTTGAATTAGATAACGGGTACCCATCAAAAATGAATATAGGTTATAAAATATTTAAGAGAGTGGAAGGAATCGAAAAAGAGATTTCGGATAAAAGGATTGGTGGGGATGGTACAATCAAATGGGGTATTTGGTTGGGAGAAACGATATTATAAACATTAAACAGAATAGACATGAAAAATTTTAGAGTTGGAAATATTATCGAAGTTAACGGGCATTTAACCGTGATATATGAATGTTGCAATGACTTAATATGGTTTTATGACAGTAAAGCGAATGTAGACTTTTTAAAAATTTACGATGAACGAATAAAAGATGTTGAACTTTCAAATTTCCTTTTAGATAAAATGTTTGAGAAGGAACTAAGGTTGGATCACAACAATTTTTATTCCGTATGGATTATTAACCCAAAACTAAAAATAGAGATTCGGAAAGCAATAGAAGGATTTAACATTTTATGCACCGGGTTTGAAATGTTTAAAATTTTTTCAGTTAGGGAATTGCAAAATGTATATGCGTTGTTGTACGAAAATCCAATAATTGGGTGTGGGGAAAGAAGGAATAACGAAACACCGATAGAGTTAGACGGGAAATTAAGAAACATTTTAAAAATAGGATAGTATGAAAAAATTAGAAATACCAAAGCGAACATTCATTTGTGATACAATGGCGACATGGTGCCAACCGACGTCGAAAATGTGCCAAGAATGTTCGTTTTACAAAAATACGATATTAAGAGAACCCAAAGCGATTTTAAATGAATGTGTGGACCTTATTAAAAAATACGGATTAGGGCCCGTTAGTTCATTCACAAAAGACGAAATTCAAAAGATATATTTTGATTTGGTTTCACGTCTTAATTGGCAATACGACATTAGGTTAGAACGGAAGCCGGAAGATTACAAGAAATAAAAACATACAAGATCATGAACGACAAAGAAATACAAACATTCGTGGCGCTTGTGGAACAAATGCGCAACGCACAACGGGAATATTTCCGGGGACGTATGGGGCGGGATTTAGACCGGGCCAAGAAGTACGAAAAGGAAGTGGACCGAACAATTAGAGAGTACAAAGCAAAACAAATGGATTCATTACAACTAAAATTATTTTGAGTATGGAAAACAAATTTAAATTCAAATTGGGGGATATTGTGTTTGTCGATTGGCAAAATATGCCAAAGTGTAGAATCATAGAAAGGTTTTACGATTATAACGATAGAATATATTCGGGAGGAATCCCGATCGAAAACCGTTGTTATAAGGTTGAACCGTTGGAGGGTTACAACACGCAAGAATTAATGTTGCCGGAAAAAATTGCGGAATCCAAATTGTTCGGAAAGGAGGAAGAAGCGGCAAACCGGTTGTTAGAGGATTACGGATTTTCACTAAGATTTTAGAGTTATAACAATAGATTTAAAATAATCAAAAAGAAATATAAAATGGGATATAACATATTCGGGATAATCCCCTATAAGAAAAAGGAGGATTCGGAGAAGGTGGAAACAGATTTGAAGCCGGAGGACTTCGAACCGCTACAAATAGAAAAAATATGGTTGGTACATTGGTTTTCCTATTATCGTGAATACAATAAAATTAAAACCAAACGAAACACACGGGCATTCGACAACGAACGCGAAGCAATGGAATTTAAAGGAAAATTGGAAATGTGCCGCAAGTTTTTAAAGGACCAAACAACGGCAAACGTTGAAATAGAAACGTACGAAAAATAAAGGAGGATTTTACAATGAAACAGAACAAAGAATATAAAGCATTGAAAAAGTGGTTGCAGATGTACCGCCACCACTATAATAGTCGCAAGCAGCTCAACGAAGCGACCACGGACGAAACAATCAAACACGTTGTTTTAGACGCGGACGGGTTCCAAATCGAAGTGAAAACGGGGTTGGTGAAATCGTATTGCGAAGCGATGGACCAACAAGCCAAAGAAACTATTGCCGAGATTCGGAAGATGAGGAGGGCGGCAAAGTTCAGAAAGGGGGTAAGATTATGGAAATAAATTACGGCGTTCGTTTTATTGTAAACTTAGTACAATTGGCGGTTACAATATATTGGGTATATGAATGGATTGAAAAAGTATCAAAAAAAGAGCCACAAACATTTTATAAAGCGTGTATTTACACATTAGAATTGATTTGGTATCTTTTTTTGGTTGTGATAGCAGCTGTTGGGTTTTTGTCTGTTATAAAAAACATATAGGAGGAATAGAAATGGTAACAATAGTAAACGATAACCGACCCAAATACCGCACAATTTGCAATAATTGCGGTGTAGAATTGGAATATTGCGATTCTGACATTAAAAAGAAATACAGAAGTGGCGGGGATGGTTGGGCGTATCATTATGAATATTACGAATATTTGATTTGTTGCCCCGTATGCAACAACGAAACAAGTGTGGAGGATCCAAACAGAATAAAAGATGATGGAAGGCCATATTTGGGACTTTTTTAAAATTAGGAGGGTTAGCGGTAATGTTAATATTTGCACGTACAGACACAAAAGCATTCCACGAATATATATATCATAAAGCGGAAATTCGATTTTTGAAAGGACGGGTTAAATTTAGTGGTTGTAAAAATGCGGCCCCGTTCCCGTCTATGATCGTTATTTTTGGAAATCATTAACATAGACTTCATACTGTTTTATCACACTATTAATTTTTTGTTGGGGTGGCGGACGTTGTGAAACGTTCGCCATTTTTGTTTCGATTTTGCGAAAAAAATTTTTTTCGCAAATCGAAAATTTCGCAAATGGAGGTATTTTTTGTAACATTCGTTACACTACTAACATAATATATTAATATTCAATAAAATAACAATAAAAAAAAGTGTTACAACGGTGTAACAAAGTGTAACAATTTGTAACAAAGTGTAACAGTTTGTAACACCCTATGTAACACTTTTGTAACACTCTATTTGTTTGAAATTCAGTAAAATATAATAAAAAATGCCACGTGTTACAAATGTTACAAAATTTTTTGGGGGTCACGGAAAAATAAGAAAAACATAAATTTTTCACCGTTGCGAAAAAGAATCCGTTCCCATATCTTTACAACAACAGAAGGGCGGAAGAGTTCGCCGAATTCAATGTAAAAGTTTTTTTCATAAGCACTTTTTTTTGTGCGTTAAGGGTTGGGGGATTTCCGATTTTCGTTTTCCTAACATGCGGTTAATAAATCATCTCTATTGTTACACAGAATTAAACAACCTTACCAATCCCCCACCCTTTTAAATTTGACATACACACATGACACATTAATAATTCGTTTAAGTTTAGTTTCCATGCGGATTTGTTATTGTAAAGTACAATATTCAATCACTAGAAGGCTTTAATAAGGGGTCGTTGTGAAACGCTCCCTTATTCGTTTAATATGGACCCGTTAAGGAACCATTAAAGAACATATAGAGAACAGATATAGAAATGGACATAAATTTTAATTGTATGGATAAGAAATTTTTTATTTTGTTAATAAATGTTTTGTTGTTAACGGGTTGTTATTGTAATATCCCCACCCGGGAACAACCAACCCGCAAACAAACGTTTGTAGTGATTGAACAAAGTTACATGAATGGTAACACGCGTGTAATTGTAAGAGATACAGAAACAAATGTATTATATGTGGATTGTTATTATGGAATTGTCCCTTTGCTTAATTCTGACGGAACACCCAAATTATACAAAAAATAACACATGGTCATAAACTTGACAATCAACGAGGTAAGCGCAACGGACGTGGCGCAAATAATGCACTGTACGAAGCGGACCGCCCAACGGCGGATATCCCTATTGCGGGACGCATACGGTTTACCTAAATATGCGGTGATAACATTAGATATGTTTTGCGATTACTATTGCATACGTCCGCAAGATATACACGTTTCTTACTCTTCCAAGTTTCACAATAGCGACAAGCGGAAACGAAAGCAACGATAATTTCGTGTCATTATGGATAAAGACACGAAAAACATATTAGTTGCCGGATGTGCATTGTTGTTGCCTTTCCTTTGCAAGAAAGACAAGAACACAAGCAACTCAATTAAAAACGATTTATCCCGGTTCAACGACTACCCGAACGGTAGCGGAGAATTCGGCGGCGGCTACTACGATAAGCAGACCCAAGAGCGCATACAAGAACAAGCAAAGAAGGATTCACCGTTGTATTTCGGGGACAAGTCTAAAAATGCGCTTTATGATCCATTTTACGATTTCAACGATTCGCCGATACAAGCACAAACAATAAATGCCCGGGATCTTTCCGCAACAGATTATGACAAGGCGGCAAAATGCGTACGAGTCCGCATTTTGCCTAATTCTTTGTATGTGTCTAACACATTTTCGCGGGAAACTTTCGGGGATCACGAATTGAGAGAAAATCACATATACGCGTGTGTGGTTGAAATTTTTAACCCTTTCCCGTTCGTTGGTTTGGATTCTCCAAAATTCAAAATCGATATTGATAACATCACGTTGTCTGATAAAAAAATGGCCGTATATGACGGAAACGGCAACAAACATGAACTACGTTATTATTACGAAACGGGCGCAATATACAATACCATTTCGGACGGAATCGACAAAGGAATATATGAGTTTTACAAAAAAAACAACGACAATGTTGGATTTTATGCCAACATACCGCAATCCGTCCCCGGTTTGACTTCGGTATATATGCCCGTATTTCTTTCGTTTCTCCCGTTCAAAAGCGGCAACATTACCCGTACATGGTACATGTTGGATGAAATCGATTTTTACAAATACAACATATCACACAATGAAACGGTAGGTGTGAACCCCACAACGATAACCGGGTTAGAATTCACGGTATTGTTAAAGATTAACGGTGCAATCCATGATAATGTTGTTTCCGCCACGATGGGGAAAAATTCCTATTCTTTCGAAATTGATAGAAGCGTTTCCGCATCTCATCAAAACAAAGAATATTTTGAGGTTGATTCATACCCCGTATTTTCACGTGGTGACTTTTGGGCGGCTCTTTTCGGGCAACGTGAATTAGACCTTTCAACGGAGACGGGCGGAGCCGCCGCACGTTCGTATTGGTGGAATTATTCCCGTTTGCGTGCCGTTGAACAGTTCGCCCCATTCGGATCTATTAATATAAATTTCTAACTATATGAGTACGGAATTGAAAATAATTGGCGGTTCGTTGTTAGTATTAGGAGGAGCCTATTTTATTTCTTACCGAAACGCTTATTCGGTGTTGTCTCGTTGTAAGTTCTCAATATCGAAAGTATTTATTGATTCGATAGACAACCGCGGTTTCGTATTGGGGATAAAAGTAAAAGTGACGAACCCGACGCGAAAAGAAATGAGGATTGACAACAATAATAAGTTGTTATTCTATGTAAATACATACCCGGTCGCACAAGTTCGGGTTCCTTACGAACAGTTTATAAAGCCGGAGGACGACACCGAAATTTTATTGGCGGTAGTTGGCTATTGGAACGATGTAAATAAATGGTGGAATTATTTATTGAATTTGGCGCAAACGGCGGATTTGAAGGTGGCGGGAAAATTGCGTGTAAACGGGCTTTCCGTTCCAATTCCGCCAATAACCATATACCAATACAATATCACGGATATTGTTAACAAGTTGAAAAATTATGCGTAATGGAAGATTTGCGGGTTAACAACGAATCCACACTTATACACCCCAAGGGGGTAACAAGTGATATTGTAACGGCGGTTATTGATTGCTACAAACGTAACATTGGGACCGTTCCACAATCTCTTTTACGTATGGTTGCAGATTGCGACAACGAAAATATTGCCTATAATATCTTTGTGTGGATTTCGGACAATATCCGATATAAAAAGGACCCGGACGGGCAACAATGGGTAAAGACCCCCGCACGGTTGATTTATGACGGTTGCGGAGATTGTAAGAGTTATTCTATTTTGATTTGTTCAGTTCTTACAATCATGGGTGTAAAGAATAAGTTCCGTTTCGTTTCATACGATGGCACAACGAACTATTCACACGTTTACCCGGTCGCAATTATAGACGGGGAGGAAATCCCGGTTGACGTGGTAGCATGGCAACAAAAGGGGGTTGAGTTTGGAAATGAAGTAGAATTTACAAATAAAAAAGATATAATGAACACAACGAAGATTAGCGAATTAAGCGGGTTTGACGCGAACATGAAGGGTTGCACGTCTAAATTGACGGATACCATTTCGGCCGCCAAATTGGTTGCAGAATCATATAAACTTTTGGCAGTCGCAACCGCAAACGCTTGTTTATATAACAAGTTTAATATTTTGTCGTTGCTAATTGACAAATACGAGACGGATTTCCGAATGTTCAAATTCGCTTGCTATAAATGGTTGTCAATTTTGGATTTCACGTCTAACGACATTTTATCAACGGGAGCGGTTCAAGCGTACGTTGAAGAGGTAGAGAGACAAACAAAAGCAATGAACAAGGCCAACCAACCAATTTCGGGTGATATACTTTCCAATCCGATTTATAAGGAGAATTGGCAGATGTTGGAAGAAAACATATTTCCAATATTGAACCGATACAAAGATGACACCAACAATGTACAGTTGGGGCAAGATCTTTTGAATGTGGGTATGTGCGGTTTGTATCTTTTCATTCCCGATTCATACCTTACCAAAACGCAAAGGGCAAAGAAGGCCAACCAAGGCGCATTTGTGGAAAAGATGATTTCGACGTCCGTATTTACCCCGTTGGCCGCCCTCAACTATATATATGCGGGTTTTGTTTCCGCAACAAAAACAACCCCCGAAATCGTATTTAATACGATGTTCGGCACAAATATCCCATTCCGATACGTGCCGGAAACTATTTCCGGGGAAGTGGGTGTCAATTCGATATATGGTATGGATGATGACGATTGTTATACAATCGAATACAACGACCAATTGGGCGAGTTCGGCCCCGTACAAAAAGCGGAGGTTGTGAACGAATCGAAGATTACGCAAGACGATGTGAAAGGTTGGATCACCACGGGGGCAACCTGGTTTGAAAAAATCTTTTCGGCAATCACCGGGAGAAAAAGCAACGGCAACGGTGTAATTCCGCTTTATACCGACAATAGCGGTAGTTTTTCGGGTTGGTTGATTCTTGCGGGGTTGGGCCTAGGTGCTTTCTTTTTGTTGCGCAAAGGTAGAAGGAGGAAATAATCATGGTTCGAATAGGTGACACGAACATAAGCAACGATAGGACAGTTTGGACGGATAACAAAAGTTATTCGGATATGCGGCAGAATGAACGGTTGATTTTCTCCCGTATCGATTTTCTTTTGTCTTACCTAACAACGGCCGAAGCAACGGACCCGGAATCGATTTTGAATATAATTGCGGTTTATTACGTGGATTTGCAATTAATCCGTGAATTCGGCGGAAATCCCGAATTGCTATATAAGGCGGGTTCCGTTTTGAGCAACTATGTAAATGAGTTGTTAACGATGGGTCCAACAGACCGACAAACAAAGGTGCTTTCGATAATCGACACCGTAAAGCAAAAGACCATAAACGGAAATATGCCAATCGGTGATTTGCGGTTTATGGCCGAATGGGAAAAGGATATTTGCGAAAACAATTATTATATCGATTTCCGAACCGGGTTGGCAACACAGACCGCACCAACGGCAACGGTTAGCGGAACGGAAAGCGAGAATTTTATGAACGAATTTAAGAAGGTTTCCGCCAATTTGGTTTATACCCGTGTGCCTTATTCGATGATGGAGACCCCCGAAGCAAAACGCAAATATTCCCAACAAGTGGACGTTATTTCCGAACTGTGCGCAAGCGGGTTTGGATTCACCGCCCCAATATGTAGCAATTTGATTGAATCGCAAGTAATGCAGACGTGGGGAAGCGATCCAACATCATACGTTCAAGCAATGAAAGAATATTCATTGTCGAATCGTTCAAATATTGGTGTTGGTGATCCCGTATCTGTTACGGCATTGATTTTCCAACTTGTTACGGCCGCATTGACCGCCGGAGCGACAATATTTATTACAATCTTCCAATACCGCCACCGCGACCAAACAACGGCCGCCAATAACGCACTATACAACGCACGTGCAAGTTATGCCGATTTTCCGGATTGGCTTTCGATTGGAGACATAGACGGGGACGGCACGGACGATACGTTGAAGGTGTACGGCCTAGGCGCATTGGCTTTGTTGGGAATTTGGTATTTCGGGAAGAAAAAATGAAAACAAACACTATTTATATTACTAACTAAAAATTAGAGATCATGGCAAAACTTAAAATGTTGAAGGCACCAAAGAGGCCTAAGGCTAGTGCTTCCGTTGCCGTTAAAGAGAACTTTTTGAAGAAGTTGGCAGCGGTAAAGAAAGAGAACGCAAGGCGCAAGTCCGAGAATTTGAAAAGTTCGGCATTGGACAAGCGCATTTCAGCGGCAATCAACGGCATTTCAAAATGCTAAGTAGCAACAAATAAATAAAGAGAATATGGCAAAGTTAAAATTTGATTTCACAAATCTTTTGGGCGGTGTTGCCGGAGGTATGGCCGCTTATTATGTAGATGGATTTTTTGAGGATGGAAAGAAAGAAGCCGCCGCAAAAAACGAAACATACTACGTTCCATCAATCGTTCAGGCGGTGGCGGGTGCGGCGATTTCTGCATTTGCTCCACAAGGTATTTTGAAGGGTGTAGGATCGGGAATGGTTGGTGCTGCCGGCTATTCGATTGCAACCATTATTTCGAGCGATTCCACTAACGGTGCAGCAACAAGCGGAATTGGTGCGTTGCTCCCCTCTCAACACGCGGTAGGCGCATTGCGTCGCGGATACCGTCCTTTCCGTTCCCGTGTGAGCGGTACAGAGACCACCACCACGGGCGGACAAAGTGCGGTTCAGAACGTACAGTAAAAACAAAAGTTGAACAATAAAAACAAATACTATTATGGCTTTAAAAGTAGCAAACATTGAGTTTGACCGCCGCCGATTCGAAAAGGCTTTGGCTTACTACGGATCCAAAGGCATTGCGCCGCAACCATCACAATTGCGTATTGAGGAAAATTTGGTTGACGGACAAGGTGTTTACACCTTTAATTTGAGAAAGGAAAATTTGTCCCCATGTGAACAGAATTTGCGCCGAAACGATTTGTTCCTCACGTTGGGTTTGTCTATCATGCTTCGTGTAGAAGACGCGGACAAACCGGGTGTGTTGCCTTTGCTTTCCTACGCAAAGAAGGGACGCGAGACCATCACCCCGGCAACCGCTAACGATCCGGCGGTTTATACCGTTGACGATTTCGGATTTGAGACAAGCGACATTGAAGCATTGTATAATGGAAAGTTGAACGTGACCACCCAAACCACGGTTAACTTCGAAGCAATGCCAACGTCACTTTTTAAGAAGGAAAGCGCGGGAATCGTTGGAACCAACGCGAACTATGTTCACGATGTAAACAACGGATTCGACATTGAGAGTTCCATTAAGGCGATGGCGGAAGAGTTGATTTTCGCCGGGACACAAGATCACAAAATAACTCTTAGTTTCCCAACCTTTGCGGGTTCCAAGTACAACGCATTGCAAGGCGGAAACGGTACAAGCACGGCGGATGATACCAAGATCCCTAACACCAATTACGTATCAAAGGTTGTGTTCTTTGCGTTCGGTTATTTGATCCCGGGCGGAACTTCTGATCAATACAAGAACGACCCGGCCAACCCATACGCGGCCGCTATCTAAAAAACATTTCTTGTCTATTCAAGGGCGGGGAGAATCGACAATGTGGGCCGTCACACATGGGGTTACGGCTCCATTCTCCCCCACCCTTTTGAAAACTCTTAATTTATGGTAATCCAAAATTCAGACACTATATTTCTACGTTGGGACGATGACCACCACCAAATTTTCTTTCCAAAAGAAAGAATTTCCAACAAGAAGATAAAGACCATCACGGCCATATCCGGCAAAGTGTACGGGCAACAACTGTTGGCACCAACGGGCGAATATGTGACGTATTGCGGCGATTCCGTGGATTCGGCGACCGATACCAACGACACAATAAGCATTTTTGACGGAGCGGACCGCCACATTTTGGATTATTACGCATTGCGAAATATTGCGTTCGCCAACAACTACGATTATACGTCATACGGAAATCACAAACCATTGCACGAACTTAATTCAGAGATTAACCCCTCTTTGTCTTTCGTGTCGATAGATCCGACACGGACGGTTGAAACGGGGTACAATGCGGAGATCGTGCCAATTGTTGTGGTGTATGATACGGACGAACCCGAACCACAAGTTATTTCGACGCGGTGCAAATCGTTCTATGTTAACACGGACGAAAAGCAAATCAAACTTTCCGACATTACGGCATATTTTTTGAAAGGCCGTAAAATAAAGAAAATGGAAATTTGGGGCCGTGACGATTTTTCCCCGAATTCCGCCACAACTAACTATTCCATTATTGATAAATGGATCACGATAAAAACAACGGATGGAAAGGCAATAAACCAAATCCCATCATTGTTTTTCGCAAAATGGGGTGTTTGCGTTGACAATTACAATACGGAATTGGTTCAACCTATGCGCCGAACGTCTGACATTTTGTTTTCTGATTTGGCAATCGATGAGGACGAAAGTTTCATTGAGAATCCAACCGGGAACGTTTTTCAAGCGAAAATAACATTTTACTATTAATATATTCAACCATGGAACAGATCATCACGGGGGCCGTTGGTGTCCCGGTAATCATAGCGGGCGAAAGGACATATTTACCATACATTCCCGAAATAAAGGACCGAACTGTTAAATACATAGATATTGTTTCGTGCGGTTACGACATTGCGGGAAATAACACGAATATCCCATTTGCCGATTGTACGTTGTCTTTGGTCCGCAAAAACACTACGGATATGTTTATTGAGGAAGCGGACACGTACCAATTCAACCCGCAATACAGAGAGGGTGAACGAATGTTTATTGGCGAAAAAATCGATTCGGAAAAGTCATTCATTCGTTGCACGAATTCCACGGCCGTTGGAAAATGCGCTTTCTTTGTTTTCTATTGGCAAGAATCCCCGGTGGCAACCGCAACGGACACAATCACCCGCCAAACCACAAACGAAACAATTTGCGTGGGCGCAAAATCATTCATGAATGATTCCCGCGTGTTGGCGGATAGAAAAATCGTGGGAATTTCCCCCGCCGTTGTAACGAAGGATAAGAACGGAAACGAAAACGCATTTGGCGAATATTCGGGAATGGTTGTCGATTCTTTCGTTAATCTCGTGAAGGGTTCTAACATATTCTTTAAGAATGTGCCAACAATCGTTTTGCAGAGATATAATAATTGGATCAACCACCTAACATTTGATTCCGTGGATATTGATTTCACGAATTCATTTGTTCAAGTTTCCCCGCAAAATTTGGGGTTCTTTATGGGAAAATCCATGGTGTTCGACTTCGAATATAAATAAACAATATAAGACAAGGAATTATGATTGTAGGAATAGAGGAATTAATCAATGTAGTTCAACAGAACCACATAAAGAATTTTGAAGTTCGCAAGGACGCAAGCGATTCGAATTCTACACAGTTGCGCACGGACGACAATATGACGGACGGGCAAAAAATTGAGCTGCTCCGAAACGTAATGCAAAACAATTACGGCCGTTTCTGTCTGTTGGGATATGAGCAACAGAGCCAAACAAAATACCGCCATTGTATCGAATTCATGATCAAGGAGCAAGCGGCGCAACCCGCCGTGAATTTCCCACAAATGAACGGCGTTGGAGTCGTGCCGGAAGGCTATGTTTCAAAAGCGCAAGTTGAAGAGATGTTGCGCAATAAGGATTTGGAAAACAAGTTGGCCAACATGGAAACCCAAATTTCCGAACTGAAAAAGGAAAAGAAGGAGTTAGAAACCCCGGTTAATGAATTTTTCCGTTCGTTGGCTCCCATTGCGTCAACAGTTGTTTCCGGGTTAGTGCAGAAACAAGCGCCAACGGCCGCCGTTGCGGGTTTGGATTTGCCGGAGGACACCACCCCGGATGAGGTGGACGAAAATATTCAAGTTGCACACCATGTAGAACAGTTAATGCAACGTTGGTTGGAAGCGGACCCACAAGCAATCGAGATGTTGGAAAAATTGGTTGTATTGTGCGAAACGGACCGTGGAACCTACGATATGGCGAAAAATATGTTGATTTCTAAAATTTAAAGATATGCTAACCGATTTTATCCCAAGCACAAAAACAATGTTAATCGTTGCCGGAATCGGGGCGGGCGGTTTTCTCGCATACAAACTATATGCGGGCGCACAAGAACGGGCCCGACAAAAGAAGATAGCGCAACGAATCAACAGTGAAGAAGAACGGGCCCTTATGAAGTCAACCGAAAGAACCATTGACGACCAAAGCGCGCAAAGCATTGCACGGGCATTGTACGAAGCAATGGACGGTGTGGGTACGGACGAAAACGCAATATATGATATACTCATAGAACGCAACCGCCTAACGTCCGCCGATATTGTTGCGGTAAACAAGGCTTTTGGGGTGCAGCAATACGGGACATACGGTTCCCCATGGTGGGGCGATGGAGAGGATTTGAATTTGGTTGAATGGTTTTCCCGCGAATTGTCCAACACAAGTTCTTTATATAAGATTTTGCAAACTAAATTCAATCAAGCGGGCATTGATTGGGATTAACCGTAAAATATAAAGATATGGGAAAAAGAAATATTACAATTGACGATATGCGCCAAATCCTTTTGGATTATGGAATTTGCACGGAAGAATATTTGCGCGGTGCTATTTGCGTTGGCGGGATGATCCCGCAAACATTCGAAAGAGTTTTGGAGTATCACACCGGGTATAATTCATTTGAATTGTATTTGGAGGATATGGAGGAGGAAACGGAGGATTAAATATGTTATTTCTTTCCAACAAAATAAAATCCCCTACCCCGGCCGCATTCGAAAGTCGTGTTGTAGAAATTGCAAACAATTTGGGCATAGATCCGAATTGGTTAATGATTGTAATGTATTTCGAAAGCGGACTTAACCCGTCCGCCGTGAACAAGATTAGCGGCGCAACCGGGTTAATCCAATTTATGCCCAAAACGGCGCAAAGGTTGGGAACGTCCACGGACGAATTAAAGACCATGGACGCAATTTCCCAATTGGATTATGTAGAAAAATATCTTTCCGCATACCGGGGCAAGATGGGAAGTTTGACGGACGTGTATTTGTCCGTGTTCTATCCCGCCGCCGTTGGCAAAGAAGATAACTACATTTTAGGTGGTGACAATGCCGAATTGGTGGCCCGTCAAAATAGGATTTTCGACACCAACAAAGACGGGTTAATCTCCAAAGCGGAAGTGACGCAATATATAGAAGGTTATGCCAAGCGGTTGGGATGGATTGAGAAATACAAGAAATTCGCCATTCTCCCAATTGTTTTGATTCTCTTTTGTCTCATTCATAAATTCTAACAACCATGCACAATTATAAAGTCCGTTATCGATTCGAAACAGTCCGCAAGGATTACACCCTACTACACGACCGTTATAGTTGTGTGATGTTTTCCAACGAGGGAGAAACCCCCGTTCAAATAAACGGCAATGCAATTGCAAATCCGGGGGAATCTTTGAAATTTAACGAAGATCCAAATGTTAGGATTGACACGGATTTCAACGTACATTTCGTGGAGGACCCCAACGACCCAACGTTAACAAAACATTGTGTTATCACTTGTTCTTATTACGAACCAATCAATTAATGATATATGGCAATAGACAAAGAAACAAATAAAACGGTAGGCGGGGGCGGCGGAACAGAAATTGAATCCACCGACCAATCCATAACCATAACCGAAACCGAACCGGGTAAAAAGGATTTATCCGTCAATTGGAGTGATATGCCCGGCACGGAAATAACTTCCCCGGATAGTTCCGTGGAGGTGACGAAGACGGCCAAAAATACGTTCGAATTATCCGTTCCACTTGCAACGGAGGAACGTAACGGCCTATTGTCCGCCGTTGGCAAGTATCAAAATGACCATTCGCAACTAATAGAGACTACGGAGCAAGCCGAAACGGCGAACATTGCGGCGGGTCTGTTAATGAATAAGGATCTAGAATTTTACCCGGAAGAGGGGCAAATGATGACGTGGAAGGACACGAACGGGAAGTTGCATTTATCCCGGTACGAACCAAACACACCGAAAAATAACGGGTTCATTCCGTCAAACTGGCGAACGGCGGTATATGACGCAGTGGCGGAATCCATCATTGTTGAATCGAAATCCGGGGACACGGAAAACCCGACGGCGGGCCAATTCCGGGTTGCTCAATCATTTAATGGTGGTTGGACGTGGACAAATTATTTAGACATAACGTCCCCGGTAGAAAATTGGGGGGTTGGCACGGCATACAAAGGGACCGCCGTTTTTATTTCCCGCAACACCTCACGAGAAATAGAATATTCCACGAATGGCGGTGTGACATGGACCCGTTCCAATCTTCCATCTCGAAAAAGATGGAATTCCGTGTGGGTGGATGAGAACGAAAGATTTTGTTTCCACAACGAATCTAACGAAGTTTTTGCAACGACATATTTCTCCACATTTACGGACGTTTCGGCGGATTATCCTACCGGGTGCCGTTGCTATTTCTTGCCGGAGGACCCGACGCGGTACGATTCGGGATCCAAAATATCAAATTGGGTTTGTCTCGTTTATGAACAAATATGGGGAATGTGGCAAAACGTGTTCTATCTCAAAGGAAATAACGGGTGGTTCCGTTATTTCGCGATGGGATCAAGTCAAGCAGTAACCCGACATTTCCCAATCAAGTTGCAGAAGGAAGCGGCGGACGGGACTATTACAAAGATTGACGCGGATTTGTTCGTTAATGACGAATCAAGAGCGTTTGCGCCCATTCTGTACATAAACAGTTCACAAAGATATATTATTTCGGGCGAATCTTCGGATTGGTGGGTGTACCCTATCTTAATTAGCGAGAAAACCAATAAAATATATGCGGTTGCGTCTAACGGTACTAACATATATTATGCCGAAAGTACAATTCCGCAAGGGGGGACGGGAATTGACCTTACAAAAGGAGATATTGCCATTGCGGGTACGCAAGCCGTGAATTTTATTCCGTACGGGGAAGATTCTATTTTTACGTTCGGAGGGGTGAAACACGATGAATCCGGGTTTCGCCAAAGCGATTTTAATTTGTTTCTCACTATTTCGGGCAAGTCTGTAATTGCCACCCCACCCGACTTTTGGCGCGAAATTCCGTTAATTGACGAAAACAAAAACGGCCTATTGCTACAAGAAGGAAACACCGTTAAGACCGCCGAATTAGGTAAATTTCTAGAAAAAAGAACAGTTGGGGCAAACACTGAAATTGGCACCGTACATTCTGACCGTATCACCGAATATGCCAACTATATGTTGCAGAATTCAAACGGTGTGTGTTGGTGTATGGTGGACGTTGCCGACATGGTGGACAATACAACCAAAGTATATTCGGACGAAGAATGTACAAATGAAATAGGAGTTGTTACCAACCATTCTTACAACCCCAACAACCCGTTGGATGTGGAAGTCAATATTGGCGGGACTACGGAAGTGTACGTCATAGACCCAACCAAGATCCCGCAATCGTTGGCGACAACGGCCGCAATCATAGCCGCCATTGAAGCGGCAAAAAAAAAAGTCCCGGTAGCTGAAACAATATGGTTCGTGCATAACGGGGTAGTTTCTAAGGTGCAGAACATTAATTTTAATAACAATACGGGGATGTTTGAAAAAACAATTAGTAACAATGTTGGGGATCAAATAGTCGCCACAACGGACGATCAACAACCGTCCCCGGACTATTCCAACATATCTATTCTATATACTTGCGTGCAAGCGACCGGAACATTTACAACATATATAGGATGTGTTTACACGGACGGTACACGGACGGCCCCTTTGTTAATGATCGTATAAAATAAAAAAAATATATATACTATGGCAACATACGATATTTCAATCACACTAGAAAAGCGGTGCAAATTGTGCAATATGCAACCGCAATATGGTAATTTGAAACAGGCACACGCAAGCCGGGTTCTACGCAATGCGTTTATCGAATCGTTCGCGAAATCCCAAATGGACGCATACGAAATCACCAAAGACCAAATGGGAAATTACCATGTGAGCGAAGCCAAGAAGGATTCCCCAACGATGGTAAGATTGGATGATGATTCGTTGAACTGTTTTAAAGAATTCATTGATGGGTTAAGCGAGAAACAACGGGTGTTTTTCGGGGATGAAACAATCTTTGCAAACATCATGGATCAATGGAACCAAGCACACCCACAAGAAGAAACCACGGAGGGGGGCGAATGATGAAAAAGGAAGATTGGTTATTTGCAATTGGTTTGGCTTCGTTGATTGCGTCCGCATACGTGATGAAAATTGTTAGCAACAAGGAGAGAGAGGAGCAAGCGAGAAGGGAAGAAGAATATTTAAACAAAGAATAATATGGATTTCACCATAATAATAACAACGGCGATTTCCGCATTTACGGCGGTGGCGGGGTTCTTTGTAGGAAAAAGGAAATCCGACGCGGAAGCCACACAAACCGCTTTCGAATCTTATAACGTGGCTTTGAAATCACTACGCGGGGAGATCGAAGCCAACGGGCAAAGATGGAACGAGGTTCGTTTGGCTTTGGAAGCAAAAATTGAAATCCAAGAAAAACGAATTTCGGAATTGGAAAAGGAAAACGCGGAATTAAAAGCGA
>JAEIGA010004531.1_pt1 | contig 21482 bp, 22 predicted proteins | sample 9270691 | NCBI WGS metagenome assembly JAEIGA01 (sample SAMN17057246, study PRJNA624740) | gut metagenome | biome: biome; isolation source: fecal sample | host: Bos grunniens | place: China: Xizang | collected 2019 | reverse complement strand
TTGGACGAAAATCCACCGCCACAACTGACGCTTTTCGATTAGGGGGGCTTGTAAATCGCAAAAAAGAATCTCAACCGCATTAAATCTGCGATTGAGACACCTTTTTATACTCATTTTGATTTTTATCGGACACCAATAATAATTAATAGTGATTCTAATATTGTTAATGATTGAATTGATAAATTTTTGTCGTTTATATTGGGTTTGGATAGGGTGGAATGTGTCAATAAGGAATTTGCCGTTTGTCGTTTTGTAGATAGGAGCGATAGATTCGCCACTATTGTCAACCCGGACGGATTTTAGTGGAGAGTTTTCTTTTTCGAAATCAGATTCAAATAAGTTATATGTATTGCCAAATATGATGACATCGGGGTTATATCCGTTTATTTGTTCAAAGAGTATCTCTTTCCAAATTTTGTATTCATTCTTTAAGGCCTTTTGTGTGGTAGTTTCTCCGGACATTTTATTTACATTGATATATACCGATGACTTTAGAAGATTGACCATCGTTTCGTCAATAGGAGGCATGTCGTCGTATTGGCACCCAGTATTGATGCCATATAAAATTTGAGCCATAACACTCCAAGTTTTGTTTTGCTTGATTACGTTAACGGCGTCATCTTCCCAACAATCATATATTGCCCAGCTACCGTTGTGAGTATTATTGCCATTTTCATCGATTGAATATGCTTCTTTGAGAATCCACATGATTTTTAGTGGAGAATTAGTGTAACCATCTATGTCGTAAATTCCGTCATAGATTGGTTCTGAGTTAGTTGAGGTTTGAGCAAGAATGCTAATTTTGTCGTGACACTCTTTTTGAAAAGAATTTAAATCGGTTGTCATGATGGAATGTTTTTAAGATTTAACTTTTTATTTATTTGAGTGCAAAGATAGAATGCGTCACTGCCAAGTTGTGACAGTGGATGTCGGGCGGTAGATTATTTTGAGGTAATTAAATGTATTTAACAGTTGCTATGCGTTTGCGATTTGAGATAAAAGAATGTTAGTGTGCTCAATGATATTGTTTATGTCAGGTTTATCTTCGAATTTAATGCAATAGAGCGATTGGTTGTTAGGTTTATGCCAGTAAAGGCCATGTTTATACTTAACGCCCTTGTCTAAATCTAATTTTTTGATAATATCGTTGTGCTTGATATCGTTAGGTTTGTCAGTAACAATGTAGAAATAGATAGAATCATTGAAAAATCCTACTGATAACCATGTCGGGCAGTTATTGATTTTTATATTAATGTAATTAGTGTAGTCCTTGTCGGGCTCAATCAAACTTATTTCGCTAATCTCTTGAGATGAAATGGTTTCGTAAAAACGATTATAATTTTTTTTGTGCTGTTGGTTGAGCGAGTATATTATATCCTCAATAGTTTTTGGGTTTCTTTCGGCAATCAAAAGTTGGATTAAAATTTTTTTAGCCTTATCTATATCAGTTTCCTTTAGTGATTTAGTAGCTCTTTCTAAAATGAAATTGGTAAAGTTGTGTTCCCCTGGGGTTTTATGGTCAATATAATAACGTTGGGTATATTTGTTAAATTCTATCTTAATCTCAAGTTTCTTTTCTATTATCCTACGAAGACGATAGAATGTTCGAACGCTAAGCGTATTATTTAGCTTCGTTAAATCGTTTAAGCTAATCACCGAAAGCGAGGTGTTCTCACGCGAGGAGTATTCAAAGATAGTTTTGATAAGCCAAAAATATCTGTCAAGATGTTCTGATGACATGGTATTGAGTAATTGGAATTGTGCAATGTTATGAAACAGAGGTTTTTGGTACAAGGCGTGAACTTAATTCCCAAAGGAGGTATATTGGGAAAAATACTGCCGAAAGTGTGAATGGGTCGCCTGTTGGTGTAATCATTGCAGCTAAAATGAGCAATACGACAATTGCATGGCGACGATAGGTTGAGAAAAATTCGCGAGTGAGAAATCCCATCTTTCCGAGTAGCCAGGCTAATAGTGGTAATTCAAATACGACTCCCATCATTAGTGTAATGATAAAGAAATTATCCATGTAGGAGTCGAGGGAGATTGTGTTAGGGATTGTAGTGCTTAATTGATAGTCGGCTAAAAAGCGAAGAGTTAGGGGGAATACCAATAAATATCCGATGGCTATGCCGAGATAAAACATTATATTCCCAAAGAAAAAAGCCGATTTGATGCCGCGTTTCTCGTTTTCGTATAGTCCCGGGCTGATGAACCCCCAAAGTTGATATACTATAAATGGGAAAGCTAAAGATAGTGCTAACCAGCACGAAGTGGATATGTGAATATAAAATTGAGAGGCGAGTTTTATGTTTATCAGAGTTACTTGAAATGGTTCTGATGTTTCACCTATGGTGTTGCTTAAAATAAAATCAAAGAATTGATATAGAGGGAAATCGCTATTACATGGAGCAAGGATTATGTTGTCGAAAATCCAATGCATTCCAATGAATAATCCGATGGCAATTATGGCTGTGGTGGCAACAATACGCCAAAGCACACCTCTTAACACTTCGAGATGTCCCCAAAAACTCATTTCATGAGATGTGGAGTTGTTTTCGTTGTTCACGATTTATATGAGGCGTTGCAAAGACAACAAGATTAATCTTTTTTCCCTTTGTAGGAGGTGTCGTCCTCTTCGTCAATTTTGTTTAGTTCTTCTTTTGCTTCGTTTAATCCTTGTTTGAAGCTCTTAACTCCTTTGCCAAGCCCACGCATTAATTCAGGAATTTTTTTACCTCCAAAGAGCAAAAGAATAACAACGAAGATAATAATCCATTCCCAGCCTGATGGCAAACCTATTGCAGGTATGAGGTTAAAAATAGTCATATAGAAGATTCGAAATTAGGGTTAAAAATATACTTTTCAGCATGTAAAGTTACAGAAATATGTCGAATATACCATATTTTTGGAGAAAAAAGCGTAACTTTGCACTCCTTTTATAACATATATAGTATTTTTGAAAATGAAAGCATTTGTTTTTCCAGGTCAAGGGGCACAATTTGTAGGTATGGGAAAAGACCTATACGACAATAACCCTGTGGCTCGTGAAATGTTTGAAAAAGCAAACGAAGTTTTAGGTTTCCGTATTACAGATTTAATGTTTGAAGGCACTGACGAGGATCTTCGTCAAACAAAGGTTACTCAACCTGCAATTTTCCTTCATTCTGTAATTTTGGCAAAGACACTTGGTGATGATTTTAAGCCGGAAATGACAGCCGGTCACTCTCTTGGTGAGTTTTCGGCTCTTGTTGCAGCCGGAGCATTGAATTTTGAAGATGGACTCCGATTGGTGTCGGCTCGTGCTCAAGCAATGCAAAAGGCTTGTGAACTCAAGCCATCTACTATGGCTGCTGTGCTTGCACTTCCTGATGAAAAAGTTGAGGAGATTTGTGCCGGCGTTGATGGTGTAGTAGTGTGTGCTAATTATAACTGTCCCGGACAACTTGTTATCTCAGGAGAAGAACCAGCGATTGATGCAGCTTGTGAGCAACTTCTTGCTGCCGGAGCAAAACGTGCATTAAAGCTCAAAGTGGGTGGTGCGTTCCATTCTCCATGTATGGAACCTGCTCGTGCTGAATTGGCTGAAGCAATTGAAAAAACAAACTTCTCTACTCCGGTGTGTCCTATATATCAAAATGTAGATGCAAAACCTCACACCAATCCCGAAGAAATCAAAGCTAATCTTGTGGCTCAATTGACAGCTCCTGTGCGTTGGACTCAATCTGTTCAAAATATGGTTGCTGATGGAGCTACTGAATTTGTAGAACTTGGTCCTGGTAAAGTGCTTCAAGGTCTTGTTGCAAAGATTTCTCGCGAAGTAGCGGTTTCAGGTAAACAATAACAAGAATATTCAATAAGAAGATGACACACAATTGTGTGTCATCTTCTTATTGTAAAAAAAATGGTTGTATTTGAAGCTCTGTTTCTATAAAATTTGTTAACTTTGCGACCTCAAATGATGGAAGAAGTTTTAGGTATTAATTAAGGGAATAGATTATGAAATTGTCAGGTTCTATCGATTTTCAACCGAAGTTGTTGTCTTCGTTGAAGCATTATTCATTATCTAAGTTTAAGGACGACCTCATTGCAGGTATAGTTGTTGGTATTGTGGCATTGCCTTTGGCAATTGCTTTTGGTATTGCATCAGGGGTAAGCCCCACTATTGGTTTGATAACTGCTATCATTGGTGGTTTTATGGTGTCGGCATTTGGTGGAAATACGGTGCAAATTGGAGGGCCTACTGGGGCATTTATTGTAATCGTATATAATATCATTGCTACATTTGGGCTTCAAGGGCTTGCTATTGCAACATTTATGGCTGGTATTATCCTTGTTGTAATGGGGATTTTTCATTTAGGAACGGTAATAAAGTTCATTCCTTATCCTATTGTAGTGGGATTCACAGCCGGTATTGCACTGACAATATTCTCTACTCAAATAAATGATTTCTTTGGCTTGGGATTGACGAATGTGCCAAGTGAATTTATCCCTAAATGGGGCGTTTATTTTCAAAATTTTGATAAGATTGACTGGGTAACGGTGGCAGTGGGTTTTGTTTCATTACTCATTATTATATTGACACCAAAAGTTTCAAAGAAACTTCCCGGGGCATTGATTGCTATAATTGTGGTAACTGTTGCAGTTTATTTCTTGAAAGATTTATTGGGAATAAATGTTGAAACTATCGGAGACCGTTTTGGCTCAATGTCAAATGAGATTCCTGAGCCTCATGGTTTTGAATTGTCAATGGCTACGATTAATCAATTGATGCCATCGGCGTTTACTATAGCTGTGTTGTGTGCTATTGAATCATTGCTTTCGGCAACTGTGGCTGATGGTGTTACAGGTTCTCGCACAAATAGCAATACAGAATTGATAGGGCAGGGTATTGCAAATATTGCAGTGCCATTCTTTGGTGGTATTCCTGTAACAGGGGCTATTGCACGTACGATGACGAATATCACAAACGGAGGTCGCACTCCTGTTGCCGGTATAGTTCACACTATAGTGTTGCTGTTGATATTCCTCTTTTTGATGCCATTGATTAATTATGTGCCTATGGCATGCTTGGCAGCTGTGTTGCTTGTTGTGTCATATAATATGAGCGGTTGGCGTACGGTTGTGGGAATTTTCAAATCACCCAAAAGTGATATATCGGTTTTGTTGGTAACATTCTTTTTGACAGTGATTTTCGATCTCACAATCGCAATTGAAATAGGCTTATTGCTTGCAGTGGTATTGTTCTTGCGTCGTGTTATGGAAAATACCGAAATTAAGGTTTATAGCGATCAGCTTGATATTGCTGAGGGTACTGAGTCGAATTCGCATGAACTTCTTGATGTGGCGAAAGGTATTGAAGTATATGAAATCGATGGCCCATTCTTCTTTGGGGTAGCTACAAAGTTTGATGAGATGATGCGTAGCTCGTCAATGGCAAATAAACCTATTGTGCGTATCATACGCATGCGTAAAGTGCCATTTATTGATTCTACGGGTATTCATAATCTTGAAATGCTCATCAAGTCATCTCAGAATGAAGGCATGCATGTGGTGTTGTCGGGGGTAAAAGATAATGTGCGTCAAGTGTTGCATCATGCTAATATTGATAAGCTCATTGGAGAAGACCATATCTGTGATCATATAACAAAGGCTGTGGTTATGGCCAATGCTATAGTTGCAGAGCGTCAGTAGAATTGCACAAATGTTAAAGAAGTGAGCAAAATTAAACGAAAATTTGTATTTTTTTTGATGCGTGAAAAAATCTTTGAAAAAAAATATAATTTTTGTTTGGTAGTTCAGAAATAAGTATTACCTTTGTACCGTTTTTGAAGCAAAAAATATTGTTTTATTATTTAATCTAGAAAAAGAAAATGAAAAAGTTAGTTTTATTACTTGCTGTTGTATTCAGCGTATCTTTGTTCTCTTGTGGTGGTGCTAACACTGAAGCTGCTGCTACTGATTCAGTAGATTCTGTTGCTGCTGATACTGTAGAAGTTGTTGATTCTGTTGCTGCTGACACTGCTGCTGTTGATACTGCTGCTGCTGATTCTGCAAAATAATCAGTGCTTAATACAAGTAAAGGAAAAAATTAGCTGGCCCAGGGTCAGCTTTTTTTGTGTCCAACTTTTGGGGTGCAGTTCATCATTTTAGATACGAGGGGAGGTGGCACGAAGTGACGGAGGGGTTGATTTTGACACAGCTCCGTTGATGAGTGTAAAATATGCCAATAAGCCCAATAAGCCTTTAATTGGCATAATTGTTCTTATTTATAATCTTATTGTTGTTTGCTTTACTTATTATTTGCGAAATAATCTGTCGATAATTAAAGCAATAGCTCCATCGCCGGTTACATTGCAGGCTGTGCCGAAACTATCCATTGATATATATAGGGCTATCATTAAAGCATTGTCGGCTTCGGTAAATCCAAGAATTGAACTTAACAAACCTAGTGATGCCATAATTGCTCCACCCGGGACTCCCGGAGCAGCTACGATAGTGATGCCAAGCATACATATAAAACCTGCAAACATTGGGAAATCGTAAGCGATGCCGTTTGTGAGCATTAATGCTAATGCACAAGCTACAATTTTTAATGTGCTGCCACTCATGTGAATTGTGGCACATAATGGGATAACAAAGCTTGCCACATCTTCATTTACGCCGGTTTTGATTGCTTGTCTAAGAGTAACGGGAATTGTTGCGGCAGAGGATTGTGTGCCAAGAGCTGTGAAGTATGCCGGCATCATTGTAGCGAGAGATTTGAACGGATTTTTGCCACTAAATAGCGAAGCAATGCAATATTGAAAAATGAGTATGCCTATGTGAAGAGCAAATATTACAGCAATTATTTTTATAAAAGTGAGTAATATTCCGCCCACTTGTCCTGAGATGGTCATATTGAGAAATATTCCGAAGATATATAGAGGAAGAAGTGGAATAATCACTTTGGAAATTACTAAATTTATTATGGTACGAAAATCGTTGATTACATTATTGAGGTAATTTGAAGATAATTTGGCACAGCCAAGCCCTAAGGTAAAAGCTAAAACAAGTGCTGTCATTACATTCATTAATGATGGGATAGAAATGGTAAAATAGGGGGAGAGGTGTGTGTCTTCGGATATAAAAGTCGCGGTTTGAGCAGTGATTAAGGAAGGGAAAAATGTGTCGCTGATAAAATATGAACTGAATCCGGCAAAGAGAGTCATGGTGTAAGCGATAATGACTGTAGCAAGTAGCATTTTCCCTGCACGAGAACCAATGTCGGCAATGTCGGGAGTTACAAATCCTATTATGATAAGAGGGATAATGAATCCTAAAAATTCGCTAAAAACGGCATTGAATGTTATGAAAATACGAGCAATTGAATCGTGAAATAAAAAACCGGCACCAATGCCGAGTATTATCGCAATTAGTATTTGTGAAAGTAGATTTATTTGGGGGAATTTCATTTGTTGTTGATTTAATGGTTCACTTAAGCAAAACTAATAAAAAATTACTTAATCTCAAAATTAAGATTGTCGATGAATAGATATTCTGCAACCGGTGATGTGTCATTCAAAGGTACTTTCTATGATAGTAAGAACCGCACTTGCTTTGACTCTCCATGGGATGAAGACGAAACTATTTCGCCAAATGATGAATTTGGTTGGGACGCAGATAAAATCCTTCCGGTTACAAAATTCCTTTTCATGGAAACTTCGGGCGTAGAGTCAGTTGCAGTTGAAAACGTTAATGTACCTGTTGAATACTACAATCTCCAAGGCGCGAAAGTTGCAAAACCATCAAATGGAGTGTTTATCAAAGTTCAAGGTAGCAAGGCAACTAAAGAATACGTTAAGTAATTGAATATTGAAAATTTAATAAGATTATTCTCTCACAAAAATAATAATCGGGCAGTCCAAATGTGGATTGCCCGATTTTATTTTCTAAAAGGGACTCGTAGAATGATATTCTTTACAAGTAGTCGAATATGCCAAGTGCGTGATTTCTGCATTTTTCGTATCAATGGCATGGAATTGTAGTAGATTTGTGGGAAGATCACAAGGCTATTTTTTATGAATAAATTTTAATAGCAAATGAATACTTTATATCAATAATTTGTTTTATCTTTGTATCGAAATAACAATTAAACAATTGATAATTATGGCAAGACCTATTAAAGACACTCCGGTTGTAACCGGTAAAGATGCCGAAAAATTTGCTGAGCGATTAGCAAACCCAACTCTTGAGACTAAGGAGGAAAAGGCTGCAGCAAAGAAAGCCTTTGAGGCAGTGAAAGCCATAAGTACATTTATGTTGTAATCTTCATGGTTTTTGAAAACTTAACCCACCTGCAATTAACAGCAGATACTAACATAAAGCCGTTTAAGTGTAAAGATTCTGACTTAAACGGTTTTTTAATTGAAGATGCAAAGAACTACTTGGCATCTAAAATGGCTGTTACATATCTGTTTGAAGATAAGGAGAAGAATATTACGGTAGCATATTATAGCCTATTAAATGACAAAATTACATTTGATCCCGAACAGCGTTCTTTTTGGAATAGACTAAATAGAAAGATTGCGAAAAGACTATCCTGCTGTAAAAATTGGTCGATTGGCTGTTGCCGAAAGTTATGCGGGTTCAGGTATTGGTACAGAAATAATTAGATTCATCAAATATATGTTCGCATTTAGCAATCGTACCGGTTGCCGATTTCTTACTGTTGATGCTTATGCAGAAGCAACTGAATTTTATATAAAATGTGGTTTCAATTTTGTTTCTGAAAAAGATAAAGGAGAACGAACACGTTCAATGTATTATGATTTAATAAATATTATAGACTGATTTTGAAAACACTAAAATAAAATCAATCGGGCAATCCACATTTGGACTGCCCGATTGTTGTTCATAATAGAAGTATGTAGGAGATATTGAATCGAGGATATATTATTGTGCGATATAGAAATGTTTAGAATGAATATGTTGCACTGGCTACAAAGCGGTTGTTGCCTACGGAATGGGTATTGATGATTTTACCGTTCTTGTGGTTGAGATCGCCATACCAAGCTGCAGTGTAGTTGTATTCAATACCAAATCGCCAATGGGGGAGATTGTAGGTTACTTCGGCAGTTCCACTAACAAGTTGATCAACGTCAGTGCCAGTTCCATAAACATTACTTACTGCGTATGCAGTGCCTAAATTCTTCATATACCCACCAAATATGCCTACTTTCCATTTTTTGCCCCACACAACGTTTATCCATGAAGTACTTGTGCGAATAGGGGTATAGTATTGTTTGCCAGTAATGGTGTCAACGTTACACACACCATAACCTCCAAGCATCGAGGTTTGAGTGAGGTTAGATGATAGTGTGCTCTTTGCTGCAAAATACCACATGGGAGTGGTGTATTTAACGTGAACTTCGCCTGATACCGAGGTGATGCGTTCATTTACTTTGTAAACTTTATCGCCAACGGTTGATTGTGTACGTGGTACGAGAGAAATTACCTCGGCACCACCACCTACAATTAAATTATTGTTTTTGTAGTCGGCTCCAAAGTGGAACTCGGGAACACAACTGTTTTTGATGTATTTGTTTGATTTCCCATCAGGTCCATTAGATAGGAATTGCGATTGCCACACAGCCGATGCTGTGAGTTGTAGGCTTCTGTGATTGAAACGATAACGCACTTGAGGTGCACGGCTAAATGGTTGGAATGGGGCTCCGGTGTTGAGGTTGAGTACTTGTGGAGAAACTTCGCCAAAGAATGGGTGCCATGTTTGTCCTGCAAGAACTGATGATTTGCCCCAATTGAAGTTGAAATATGCGTGGCGTAGGCGAATAAGTGAAAGTGTAGTGCCCGATCCACGGAAATCAAATTCAATCTTAGCCGATGTTTTTGCATTGCCCAACTTAGGTCCTTTCAAATCCAACCCAAGGCGAGTATATAGCAAATACATATTGCTATTGTCTTGGTCGTTGAGATCGTTGCCGTTAGCGTCTAATTTAGTATCCATAGGATAGCTGTAGAACAAGCCGTCAACGCTTTCATTGTTGTTGCGAGTGTTATAGAACAAATCGGCACGCACTTGACCATATATTTTTAATTCAAAGTCTTTGTCGGTCTTAACTTCTTGTGCTATTGCTGTTGTGGCAAAAAAAGAAAAAGGAAGAAATAAAAGAATCTTTCTCATAATATGATAGATGTTTGTAAAAATCAAAAGAAGCTGTCGCATAATGATGAAACAGCCCCTTTTTGTATAATGATGAGTTTAATTATCCTCCGATAAGTCCGTTAGAACCGAGAATAATAAGCATTACATAGCCAATCACAAGGCCAATAATACCCATGATAAGACCCACTTTTGCCATGTCTTTTTCTTGAATCAAACCGGTTGATTGAGCCATCGCATTTGGAGGAGTACTGATAGGAAGAACCATACCCAAAGAAGATGCAATTGCAACACCAATCAATAATGTAGACACGCCACCAAGTGGAGCCAATTGAGCCGACATGCTACCTCCTGCTACCGCCAAGATAGGAACCAAAAGGTTGGCAGTTGCAGTGTGTGAGATAAAGTTAGCCATAGCATAGCAAATGAGACCAGAACCTACAATTACGAGAATTGGTGACCATGTGTCAAATGGAATAGCCGAAATGATGTGTGTTGCCAATCCTGTTTGGTTTAATGCCACACCAAGAGCAAAACCACCGGCTACCATCCAAAGCACACCCCAGCTGATTTCTTCAAGGTCGCGACGTGTGATTACCCCGATGATACAGAATACACCTACAGGTAACATTGCAACAACGTTTGAGTTTACACCGGTATATTTGTCGAGAACCCAAAGGAGCACTGTCAATGCAAATACTACATATACTGTAATAGAACGCCAGTCTTTTTTAGCTTCACCTTCGATGTTGAGGTTAATCGTTTTTTGTTTGAATGGGAAAAGTTTCAATAATACAACCCATGAAATAAACACGAGAAGTAATGTGAAAGGAATCATAAATGCCATCCATTCACCGAAACCAATGTTCATGTTCATACCTTCAGGGTCGTTAAGATATTTCAATGCGATAGCATTAGGAGGTGTACCGATAGGTGTACCCATACCACCAATGTTTGCAGCAACCGGAATTGCGAGAGCCAAACCGATTTTACCTTTACCATCAGCAGGAAGTGCTTTAAGCACTGGTGCCAAGAAAGTAAGCATCATTGCAGCAGTAGCAGTGTTGCTCAAGAACATTGAGAATACGGCAGTTACGGTGATAAAACCTAATAATACATATTTTGATTGAGTGCCGAAAGGTTTGAGCATCACTTTTGCAAGTTTCACATCTAAGCCTGTTTTAGTAGCCGCAATTGCAATGATAAAACCTCCAATAAAGAGCATGATGATAGGGTCGGCAAAACAAGCCATCAATGATTTATAACTTGTGAGTTTGCCTAATTCTTCAGTAGGAATGCCGTCGCGGAAGAACCATAGACTGCTATCGGAGGTGGCAAACAAAAGTAGTACAACTACGAATGTAGAGGTTGTCCATGCCGGAATTGCATTGAAAACCCACATCAAAGTTGCAAATGCAAAAATTGCGATTACGCGTTGTTCTACCAAAGTGAGACCGTCAATGCCGAAAGAAGTTGTTGGGATAGCCCAAAGAACAATCATTGTGATTGACGCAATAAGGATTTTTGTAAGGCGCGATGCCAAGAACTCTGTTGACATTAAACGATGGAGTTTTTTGCGTTGTAACGCTTCCATCAAATGTGCGCCAGGAAAGCTTTTAAACATAATGTATTATTTTTTTATAGTTTTTGTTCTGAAATTGCGATAAATCTCTGATTTACACCCTTTAACGTTGTCGCAACAGAGGGGGTGTCAAAAACGAGTGCAAAGTTACGGCTTTTTTTTGATTTATGTTCAAATTTTTAGATTTGTTTTCAGTAGAATTGGGTTAAAATATGTGATTTTCGAAACCATTTTGCGTGTATGTGTGTTTTTGCATCAGTATAATAATTTTAGTCTAAAAAGTGTATATTATGGATGCAGTAGTAAATTTGTTTCGAGAATATCCCTCATTGGCGATATTTTTGACTATTGGAGTCGGTTTCTGGATTGGGAAATTGAAGTACAAATCATTCACACTTGGCACTGTTACCTCGGTGTTGCTTGTGGGTGTAGTGGTAGGGCAGATGGATATCCCTATTTCAGGACCGTTGAAATCAGTGTTCTTCCTTTTGTTTTTGTTTGCTATTGGTTATAGCGTAGGTCCTCAATTTTTCCGTTCGTTACGGGGTTCGGGATTAAAGCAAGTAGCCTTTGCGTGTATTTTGTGTGTAGTGTGTTTGTTAGTAACATTTGGCATTGCAAAGATATTTGGATACTCACCCGGAGAAGCTGCCGGTTTATTAAGTGGAGCCCAAACAATTTCAGCAGTAATAGGAGTGGGGGGCGATACTATTGCTACACTTGATGCGTCGGCTGCCGATAAAAAGATGTGGACCGACATGATTCCGGTGTGCTATGCTGTAACTTACATCTTCGGTACAATCGGTTCGGCATATATTCTTGGAAATATCGGACCTCGATTGCTTGGGGGATTAGAAAAAGTGAAAAAACAAACTGCAGAACTTGCATTGCAACTCAATCAAAGTAGCATTGCAAACGATCCTACTTATATCGATTCTAATCGTCAAGTAGTTTTTAGAGCCTATAAGGCTGAATCTGCCTATTTTGATACCTCTCGCACTGTGGCAGAGATTGAAGATTATATTAAGAAGATGAATCGACGGATATTTGTAGAGCGTTTACGTATTGATGGTAAAATCGTAGAACCAGATTTTACTACAATAGTGAAAAAAGGCGACGAAATTGTATTGAGTGGACGCCGTGAGTATGTGATTGAAGATGAAAGTTGGATTGGTACAGAGGTTGCCGACAATGAATTGTTGTCGTTCCCTATCGAACAAGTGAGAGTGATGATTACAAAGAAAACCGTTGACGGCATTACTGTTGACCAACTTCGTGCAAAATCATTTATGGCAGGCATTATCATCAAAAGCATTAGTCGAGGAGGAGTGGAAATCCCGGTACTTGCTCAAACCGAATTAAATGCAGGTGATATCATTACGATCAATGGACTTGCTCGTGAAGTTAACGCTGCAGCTCCACAAATGGGTTATGTTGACCGTCCAACAAATAAAACCGACCTTGTTTTCGTGGGACTTGGCATTGTAATTGGTGGTATTATTGGAGCATTGACATTGCACATAGGAGGAATCCCTATTAGTTTGAGCACAAGTGGTGGTGCATTAATCGCTGGATTGGTATTTGGGTGGCTTCGTTCAAAACGCCCAACATTCGGGGGTATTCCTCAACCTGCATTGTGGATTCTTAATAACCTTGGCTTGAATATGTTTATTGCAGTAGTAGGTATTACAGCAGGTCCTACATTTATTCAAGGTATTGAAAAAGTCGGTTTTATGCTCTTTATTGCAGGTGTGCTTGCAACTTCAATACCATTGTTTATCGGATTATGGATGGGGGCAAAGATATTCAAATTCCACCCCGCAATCAACCTTGGCTGTTGTGCCGGTGGTCGCACTACAACAGCAGCTCTCGGAGCAATCCAAGATTCACTCCAAAGCTCAATCCCGGCAATGGGATATACGGTAACATACGCCGTTGGTAACACGTTGTTGATTCTTTGGGGTGTGGCAATAGTATTGTTGATGAGCTAATCTTTTTGAAATAATAGATTAAATAAAAGCAAAATGTAAATTAAAATTTAGTTATGGAAAGTAAGAAAAACACAGGCTGCAAAAGCCAAGACAAAAGAAAATTTGAACGTGAACTTGAGAAAATGAGTCCGTTTGAGATAAAAAATCGTCTAATAGCTATGGCACAAGATGATGCACGCAAATCGTCGGCGACATTCCTAAATGCCGGTCGTGGTAACCCAAATTGGATTGCCACTGCTCCTCGCGAAGCATTCTTTTTGTTGGGACAATGGGCTTTGTATGAATGTCGTCGCACAAAAGATGTGGGTGATGGTATTGCCGGGATTCCTACAAAAGAGGGTATAGGGGAACGCTTTAGGACTTTCCTTGATGCACATCGAAATGCCGATGGAGCACAGCTATTGCGAGGAGCATTTGAATATATCATAGTAAATCATGATGCCGACCCTAATGATGTGGCTCATGAGTGGGCTGAAGCTGTAATTGGCGACCAATATCCTACACCCGACCGCATTTTACATTACACTGAATTGCTTGTGCGTGATTATCTCGCTAAAGAAATGGGCGGTTGCCAATGCGATGATGATTGCGAATGCAATGATGGTAAAGATTTTGGTTGTGAATGCAAAAGTAGGGTTTATGATTTGTTTGCCGTTGAGGGTGGCACTGCTGCGATGTGTTATGCTTTTGATTCGTTGTTTGAAAATAGGTTGCTCAAACATGGCGATACAATTGCGATAATGACGCCGGTGTTTACTCCTTATCTTGAAATTCCTCATCTTGAACGATTTGGTTTTAATGTAGTAAATATCAGTGCCAATAAAATAGAAGAGGACGGGTTGCATTATTGGCAATATCCCGATGAAGAAATCGATAAGTTGCGTGACAAAAAGGTGAAACTCCTTTGCGTAGTGAATCCAAGCAATCCGCCTTCATATACTCTTTCACAATCGGCACTCGATCGCATTGCCGATGTAGTTCATAAGGATAATCACGACTTGATGATTGTTACCGACGATGTGTATGGCACGTTTGTTCCTGATTTCAAATCGTTGATGTATCGTTTGCCTCACAACACAATGACCGTTTATTCGTTTTCTAAATATTTTGGGGCAACAGGGTGGCGACTTGCTGTGATTGCACTTAATCAACTTAATATTTTTGATGCTCTTATCGAACATCTTTGCGATGAGGATAAAAAAGCGTTAATCACTCGTTATGGTTCTCTTACTCTTGAACCTGAAAAGATGAAATTTATCGACCGTATGGTTGCTGATAGCCGATTGGTGGCTCTTAACCACACTGCCGGATTGTCAACACCACAACAAATGCAAATGTCGCTCTTTGCTGCATATTCACTTCTCGATAGGGAAGATGTGTATAAGACTCGAATGCAGACGATTATCAATAATCGCCTTGAAGCATTGTGGAAAACAACCGGATTTACACTCAAACCCGACCCTTTGCGTGCCGGTTATTATTCAGAAATGGATATAATGGTGTGGGCTAAACGCATCTATGGCGATGAATTTTGTGAATATTTGGCAAAGAACTACGAACCACTCGACTTTGTGATACGCATGGCAAATGAAACGGCAGTAGTGTTGTTGAATGGCGACGGCTTCGCAGGTCCCGATTGGTCGGTACGCATTTCGCTTGCCAACCTCGATCGTAAATCTTATCTCAAAATAGGAACAGCCATTCGCTCAATTCTCAACGAATACCACGACGAATTCCGAGGGAAAACAGAGAAGTGAAATAGATGTGTTAGAGAGTCTTCTTAAGTCAAATTATGCTAATCGAATTATGCGATTAGCATAATTTGTGTAAATATTGGAGTGATGCCTTGTTATTATTTGTAAATCTAAACAAATTTGTTTATTTTTGCGTTATGAATAATATGATAGAAATACTGAAAGGTGTACATCCTGGAAAATTTTTGCAACGCGAATTTGGGATACGTAAAATTAAAAGTGGTCAATTTGCTGAGTCAATAGGGGAGTATCCGCAAACATTGAGTGCAATTATTCGAGGTCGAAGGGCTATGAATACGCCATTATCTTTACGTATAGAAAAAGCTCTTGGTCTTGAAGAAGGGTTGCTAATGACGTTGCAAATTTATTATGATATTGCTGAGGAAAAGCACAAGGAGGTGAAAGTAGATAGTCCTGACTTGTCAAAGTTTCGTTCTGCATTATTTTGGGATACGAAGGTTGAAGCAATCAACTTTTTAGAACATCGTAGGTTTGTTATAAATAGGGTGCTTGAACGAGGTAATGAAGAAGAAGTTTGTGAAATAATACGTTTTTATGGACGAGATGTTATTATTTCTAATTTGAGTTTGACTTCAAAATCTCCTTTTGAAAATAAAGTGAAGCAAAATCTAAAGAAATATCTTAGATATGATGCGTAAAAAATTATATATTACAAACTGTAAAGCCCATATTGAGTAAAACTCTTAGGCGATTAATGGAAATGGAGGAGCTCTCTCAATTTACTCTTGTTGGAGGTACGTCATTATCGTTGCGTTATGGGCATAGAATGTCTGATGATATAGATTTGTTTACCGAAGCACAATATGGTACAATTGATTTTAATGGTTTGCAACAAGTGCTTCGTGAAAAATTCCCATATTGTGATGGTGATTGTGGAGATGTGATAGGCTTTGGAACCTCATATATGATAGGAGACTCAATAGATAATTGCGTGAAGTTAGACTTATTTTATACTGATCCATTTATAAAGCCAATTGAATATTATGGCGAAATACGCATGGCTTCAGTTGAAGATATTATCGCAATGAAATTAGATGTTATATCTCGTGGAGGTCGTAAAAAAGATTTTTGGGATTTGCATCTTCTTAAAGAACAGTTTAGTGTGGTCCAAATGTTGTCAATATATAATAATCGTTATCCTTATGGAGCTACTCGAGAAGAATGTATAAGGGGGTTGAATGATTTTACTATTGCAGATGGAGACCCGGATCCGGTATGCTTACAAAATAAAATATGGCAGCTTATAAAGCTTGATTATGTAGAATGGATTGAGCAACTAAATAACGAAGTATCTTAAACAGATAGAAACAGCCTCGCTCAGTGATGGGCGAGGCTGGGGTTTGTTATGAAAAAATTAATTTGTTTAGTTTTCTTTTACTTCGTAGTATGGGATATCCACTAACTTTATATGGAATCGTAATGCACTATATGGCAAGATGCTTCCCGACGTTTGAGCTCCGTATGCCATAGTGTAGGGGATAATCACTTCACAGCTGTCTCCTATGTGCATGTCTTCAAGTGCAACAGTCCACCCTTGAATTACATTGTTGCATTTAGTGCGATAGAGGCTATCGCCGTATGATGCGGTGTTGCCGTAAGATGAATCAAATGATTCATCGTTATATAACCACCCTATATATTTTACATCAACAGTGCTGGTGTAATATGGCGAGGGATTATTTGCTGTCAACATGCGGTCGTTGAAGTAGTGAATTAAAATAAATTGTGATGGATCCCATGACGGAACGAGTGTGGTGTAATATTTTTCGCCATTCTCGTTGAGGCGTTCTTTTTGCTCGTTTACCCAAGTGTCGTTTGCGTCACGCCATTCAGCATAATCTTCCCATAAGTTTTCGTCTTCAGAAGAACAGCCAATAGCTATGATTGCAAGGGTAAATATGAAAAAGAATGGTAATTTCTTCATCTTGTCAGTAGTTTTAATTAACCCAATTTGCGAAGAAGAGCATTGAGGCTCACATTGTCGTGAATCAACTTGTGAAGGTCGGCAATGGCAACACGAGATTGAGACATTGAGTCGCGTTCACGAAGTGTAACTGTGCCATCTTCGAGTGTTTGGTGGTCAACAGTGATACAGAATGGAGTACCGATAGCATCTTGACGACGATAACGTTTGCCGATAGAGTCTTTTTCTTCGTAGTGAGTAGCGAAGTCAAATTTGAGGTCGTTAACGATTTCGCGAGCTTTTTCGGGGAGACCATCTTTGCGAACCAAAGGCATAACTGCACATTTCACAGGAGCCAATGGAGCCGGCAAGTGAAGCACTACGCGAGTGTCGCCACCTTCAAGTTTTTGTTCTTCGTAAGATGAGCAGAGAACCGAAAGGAACATGCGGTCAACACCGATAGATGTTTCGATAACGTAAGGCACGTATGACTCGTTCAATTCAGGGTCGAAATATTTGATGTTTTTGCCTGAATATTTTTCATGTTGTGAAAGGTCGAAGTTTGTGCGTGAGTGAATACCTTCAACTTCTTTGAATCCGAATGGCATTTCAAACTCGATGTCAGTAGCAGCATTGGCATAGTGAGCGAGTTTGTCGTGATCGTGGTAACGATATTTGTGGTCGCCTAAGCCGAGAGCTTTGTGCCATTTCAAACGTGTTTCTTTCCATTTTGCAAACCAATTGAGTTCTTCGCCTGGACGTACGAAGAATTGCATTTCCATTTGTTCAAATTCGCGCATACGGAAAATAAATTGACGAGCCACGATTTCGTTACGGAATGCTTTACCAATTTGTGCGATACCGAATGGAAGACGCATACGACCGGTTTTTTGCACGTTGAGGTAGTTTACGAAGATACCTTGAGCAGTTTCGGGACGAAGATATACATTCATAGCGCCATCGGCAGTACTTCCCATCTCAGTTTTGAACATGAGGTTGAATTGACGCACCTCTGTCCAGTTCTTTGTACCAGAGATAGGACAAACGATTTCTTGGTCGATGATAATTTGACGCAATTCTTCAAGATTGTTATCGTTAAGAGCATTGGCAAAACGTGTGTGAAGAGCTTCGCGTTTAGCTACTATTTCTTGAATGCGAGGATTGGTTTCGCGGAAAAGAGCTTCATCAAAACTTTCTCCAAAACGTTTGCTCGCTTTAGCTACCTCTTTTTCGATTTTGTCGTCCATCTTGGCGAGCTCTTCTTCGATAAGAACGTCGGCACGATAGCGTTTTTTTGAATCTTTGTTGTCGATCAATGGATCATTGAAAGCATCAACGTGTCCCGATGCTTTCCAAATAGTGGGGTGCATGAAGATAGCAGAATCGATACCCACGATGTTGTCGTTGAGTAAAGTCATGGCGTCCCACCAATAACGTTTGATATTGTTTTTGAGTTCGACGCCGTTTTGACCATAGTCGTAAACAGCACCTAAACCATCATAAATTTCACTTGATTGAAAAACAAAACCGTATTCCTTGGCGTGTGAAACGATTTTCTTAAAAACATCTTCTTGTTGAGCCATAATATTTTATAATTATTTTAGAATCTTATTTTTTAACCTCGCAAAGTTACACATTTTTCTCGACACTATTACATAAAATGAGTTAATAGTTATAATACTTATGTCTAAACGATGAAAAAGAGATAAAAGAATCGGGAAAAAGACGATATATTTGTATAATTAAGGTGGGTTACGGTGGTATTTTGACACTACAACTAATTTTGATGTCAATTTAATGTTTTTTGTAAAACTTTTGTTAATAATTCAAATATATTTCGCGAAATGAAGAACTTTAGTAACTTTGTAAGTGTATAAATATTAAACTCGTTGTATTATGTCGTATTTATTGATTTTTTTGTTGATTTCGTTTATCGTGTCATCGGTAGGTTGGTATTATTTTATCTACTTTTTTAGTATTGGTTATGGATTGTCAATCTCGGCACTTTCGGTGGCTACGGCGGCAATGTTTTGGAGTGAAATGTCTCTTCCTGTTGCGATATTGTGTTGTGTATTATTTGTATATGGAATACGTTTGGCGTTATACTTGTTTATTCGTGAACGTAAGTCGGCATCGTATAAGAAAATTCTATATCAGCCCGAAAATACTACACACAAACCCATGTTTGTGATGTTTATGATATGGATATCGTGTGCATTGCTCTATGTGGGGCAGATGAGTCCTGCGATATTCTACCTCAACAACCTTAAAGAGAATATGGCAGTGAACGAAGTGTGGGCATGGATAGGAGCTGTGTTAGCAACAATGGGTGTGGCTATAGAGATGATAGCCGATGCTCAAAAGAGTGCAGCAAAGAAAGTGAACGCACATCGATATGTTGATACAGGATTATATCGCATCGTGCGTTGCCCCAACTATTTCGGTGAAGTGTTGATGTGGACCGGTAGTTTTGTGATATGTTTCGGTGCGTGTTGTAGTGTATGGCAATGGGTTGTTGCATCGTTAGGATATATTGGAATTGTGTATGTAATGTTTAGTGGTGCACGTCGTCTTGAACTACGTCAAACCGAGGTGTATGGCTCAATGCCCGAATTCCAAGCCTACATCAAACGCACCCCACTCATATTGCCTTTCCTCCCCATCTACAGCGTCGCTCGTCACACCTGGCTCAAAGGATAGAAAGTAAGGGGGTGCTTTTTTAATGTCATTTGTCGATAAATGACATTAAAAAATAATCGATAAATAGCAAAGTACTCTCTTTGGTCCGACTATTATTGTCATTATTAATAATTAGCCTAAACAAAATGAAAAACTTGTTGCTACTTTGGATTTTAGTCATCTCGATTGCATCGTTTGTTTCTTGCAATAATAGGGATAAAAATAGAGTTGTCGAACAGCCTGGTGAATGTACACAAACGACAGCTCAAAGTTATGAGAAACTTGTATTGGAATGGAACACTTGGTTGCAAAATAATCGAGAGGACTATCTATATTTATTTGAATCGGTGTCACAAGAACACGAGAATTTGATAAATAACCTCTTGACATTATTTTATAAGGGCGACGAAGACAAACGAAACAATGTTGCGATGATTCAAAAAATGCTTGATGATTTTTGTCCGGTTAGTAAAAGTGACGATAAAGTTGTGCAATATAATAATTTGGAGAAGCAAGTTTCGACTTTGTTAGACATTGATGTTGAACTTGAGGGATATCAAGTAAGACGCAAATCGGCATTAGCAAGATTAATGCATAATTTTAAGATAAAATATTATGAAGAGAAACTCTTGAATTCAATTAGTGACGAAGAAACAAAAAACCTTTTTAGAACTGAAATATCTGCATGGCAACAATATTTGCAATCGACATCTGATGCATTTGAAAAAATTGTTTTAGGTAAAGAGAGTTATTCTTTCAAATATGTGTATGGGAACAACTATGAGTTTGATTTGATGAATGAAAGATATAAAACGCTTGTATGTTTATATTTGAAGGATTATTCAGTATGGGATAATGATAATAAATGTGGGCGAGATGAAGTCGCAGATGAATATGATAAAATGCAAAAAAAATTACCTAAAGATCAAAGTATAAATCCAGAATATCATTACTCATATAACGAACAAAAGGAGGCAATACTATTAGATGAAGAATTATTTCAACAATATCTAAATGCCCATATAGCTATCGCTATTAAATTAGGAATATCAGACGAAGGTTATATTCTACGTCATAAAACAATATTGATGGATAAAATGCTTGAACACTATAATAGCATAGAGGCTATACGTTTCTAACAACAAGTCATACACCGAAATTGTATAGAACAATTCACTTTTCGATGCAGAAAGTGTAGATGATTATCAATCAGCTATTTAGCACTCTAAAAGGTACAACCACTCATTTGGCAAGTCGTTGAGAATGTGTAAGTTAGTGATTTTCAACGCACTTTTTGCCTTGTACCTCCATTTTGGAATGTAAAAGTAAGTGTAATTTCTTGAATATCAAAACCCGAGGTACAAAAACTTGCAAAAAATCGCATTTTTTA
>JAEIGA010004530.1_pt1 | contig 21484 bp, 20 predicted proteins | sample 9270691 | NCBI WGS metagenome assembly JAEIGA01 (sample SAMN17057246, study PRJNA624740) | gut metagenome | biome: biome; isolation source: fecal sample | host: Bos grunniens | place: China: Xizang | collected 2019 | reverse complement strand
ATAACTCTCTAATCAGATTTTCTTTACCCGATAACTTGTATTTTTCGGGAGAGTTCTTTTTCCCTTTTGGGCGACCAAGTATAACCCCTTCAGCCTTTTTACGTGCTAATGCTTCTTTTGTCCGTTGGGAAATAAGGTTACGCTCTATTTCAGCAGATAAACCAAAAGCAAAAGCCAAAACCTTACTCTGTATATCCTCTCCCAGTCTGTAATTATCCTTGATAGTCCATACTCTACATTCTTTTGTCATACATACGTTGAGGATTTCCATTATCATAAATAGATTACGACCAAGACGAGACAATTCCGCACAGATAATCAAATCATCTTTTTGAATTCGTTTTAGAAGAGTTCCAAGTTGCCTTTTATTATAGGCTTTTGTGCCACTGATGGTTTCTTCAATCCACCCATCAATTTTGAGATTCTCTCGCGCGCAGAAATTGTTAATTTCAAAACGTTGGTTTTCTACTGTTTGTTTGTCACTGCTAACCCTAATGTATCCGTAAACCATAATTCTAAATGTTTATTATTCCATCGCAATGGCGAAGGATTCCATTTAGAAATTACTCCTTTTGCTTCTGATTGTATTGTATAGACCCCCAAAAACTGCAACTGTACATTGTAGTTTTGGGGGCAAATCACAATCATTTAAGTTTATGCAAAGGTAGAGATAAGATATTTAGATTCTTTCTCGGTAACTCAGTTATTTTTCAATTTACCGACCAAGAATCGTTTATATCTATAAAATATCAACCTTGGGAAATAAAAAAACAACGGGAACTTTATGGTATCAATTCATAGAGTTCCCATTGCTGTATTACAGATTATCAGTGAAGTATAAATCTTATTTCGGTTCAAGAGTGGAACCCGATTGGTTTCACTCTTTTTTGTTGTTATGTGTTGCTTACTAATTATAGCACATTTGAAAGGTTGAACTTAGCAAATTCAAGGTCGTTCATAGCGCGTGTAGCAAGACTCTTGTCAAGTTTAACAGCTTGACGAAGGTTAGAAGTAACCATTTGTTCGTTGTTAGTGCGAGCACCAAGCACAGCCATTAGGTAGTAAGTTGTAGCGTCTGGCTTTTCGATTGAAACAAGTGTGTTCTTAGCTGCGTTGTAGTCCTTAGCAAGGATTTGAGTAAGAGCAGCGTTGTTAGAATTAGACTTGCCAAGAGAAACCTTAGCAGCATTTAGATCGCCCTTATTGATGTAGTAAACAGCAAGTGCGTCGTTAAGTTCTTCAAGACCTGCAGCGTTACCGAACTTTTCGTTAGCTGTATCGAAATCGTTGTTAAGAAGAGCGATAAGACCTTGGTTCATTTGAGTCTCCTTGCTGTTAGCGTTAAGGCTTGTAGCCTTGTTGAAGTTGCGCTTAGCAGCATCGAAATCGCCATCAACATATTGGCAAACACCAAGGTTGTTGTAAGCGCGGAAATCGTTAGGGTAGATGCTTGCAGTCTTGTTGTAGATTTCAGCCTTCTTGCTGTTGTCGTCGGTAAGAGTAGCAGCGTAAAGAATTTCTTCTACAGTAAGTGTCTTAGGATCGTTAGCATAAGCTTCCATAATTTCCTTGTCGCTCTTACCGATAACATCGATTGTAGCCGATAGGCGAGAGTAACGAAGTTGAGGAAGGATTTGTTGAGCAAGTTGGTCGAACACAGAAGAAAGGTTGCGGATTTCGCGTTCGCGTTCTTCTGGATCCTTATACATTGAAAGTACGCTTAGGATAAGGTCCTTGTCTTGGATGTCGCTTTCGGCAACAAGGCGTTGGAAACCTTCCCAGTCTTCAGCAGTGAAGTCAGAAGTTAGAGCGCCGAAGTCAGAAACTTCGTTTTCCTTAAGAGCTTGGTCAAGATATTTCTTAGTGCTGCTTTCACGACCTTCAGCGATGCGAGTGTTAAGCTTAAGACCACCTTCAGGAGAAGCGTAAGAAGAAATGTTGATTTCCTTGATTTCGCGACGAGCATCTTCGTTAGCTTCCTTCACAGCACCATTGAATTCCTTCATAGCTGCAGTGTTGATTTGGTTAGCGCGCACATTAGTTTGGTTGATAAGGAACATGATGTCGGCTTCAACCTTTTCGGTGATGATGCGTTGGAACATATCAGGAGCGATAGCAGGCTTCACCGTAGCAGCATCGGCAAGAGTAGCAGTAGCAACCACGCCATCAGCAACCTTTACGCGAGGAAGAACATAAGTCTTGTTGCCTTGCTTAACATCGAAAGCAAGCCAAAGGTTGCTCTTAATCATTTCAGGCAAATATTTGTAACCAACAGGAAGAGCAACAGTAGCGCCAGTTTCGTAAGGAACAACTTGAGCATTACCTCTCACCTTTTCGCCTTGGAGAACGAGTGGAGTACCAGCAGTTTCTTGGTCACCATAAACCAAATAAGGAGTAACTGTCAATTCAGCGTTCTTTTGGAAATACTTAGCAGGAATTTGACCAGTAACAGTAGCTGGAATCATTAGTCCTTCAACTTCAAGTGGAGAAGGATTCACGTTGAAATTGTCGCTTGAAAGAGCAGTAAGTTGCTTGCTACAGCTTGCACCCAACAATAGGATAGAGCTAAGCGACAATGCAATAAAACATTTCTTGTTCATTTTAAAAATTAATGTAATTAAATGTATTGTTTTGATTTTAATAAGATTCAATTCATATATTATGCAAAGATATTGATTTATCGTTAATTATGACTTATGGGTTAACATTTTTTTTATAATTAAAAGCCTTAGTTTGTCGATAAAATGATAATAGAGGCTGTTGAGGGTGAGTTTGTGTGGTTGGTTGGGGCTTATTTTTGCAAAATTTCGCATTTTGTCGTAACTTTGCAAATTGTTTGAAAGGTATAGATTATTAAAGTAAAAATTAGAGAAGAATTATGGCACTTCAATGCGGTATTGTAGGACTTCCCAATGTGGGTAAGTCAACTCTTTTTAACTGTTTGTCGAACGCAAAGGCGCAATCGGCTAATTTCCCATTTTGTACAATCGAGCCAAATGTGGGCGTTATCACAGTTCCTGATGAACGATTGAATAAATTGGCTGAGTTGATTAATCCTCAAAGAATCGTACCTACAACGGTTGAAATCGTAGATATTGCAGGTCTTGTGAAAGGCGCATCAAAGGGCGAAGGCTTGGGAAATAAGTTCCTTGCAAACATTCGTGAAACAGATGCAATTATTCATGTACTTCGTTGCTTCGACGATGATAATATTACTCACGTGGACGGTTCGGTAGACCCAGTGCGCGATAAGGAAATTATCGATTATGAGCTACAACTTAAGGACCTTGAAACAGTAGAAGCTCGCATCGCAAAGGTTCAAAAACAAGCACAAACAGGTGGTGATAAGAATGCAAAGCTTGCTTATGGCGTTCTTACTCGCGTGAAAGAAGCTCTTGATCAAGGTAAGTCGGCTCGCACAGTAGAGTTTGAATCGAAAGATGAGCAAAAGTGTTTCCGTGAATTGTTCTTGCTTACAGCAAAGCCAGTGTTGTATGTGTGCAATGTAGATGAAGCGAGTGCAGTGAATGGTAACAAGTATGTGGAACAAGTGCGTGAGGCAGTTAAGGACGAAGGTGCAGAAATTCTAATTCTTGCAGCTCGTACAGAAAGCGAAATCGCTGAATTTGAAACATACGAAGAACGCCAAATGTTCCTTGATGAAATGGGTCTTGAAGAATCGGGCGTAAACCGTCTTATTCGTGCTGCTTATAAGCTTCTTGAACTTGAAACATACCTAACAGCAGGTGTGCAAGAAGTGCGTGCATGGACTTATCGCAAGGGTAGCAAGGCACCACAATGTGCTGGTGTAATCCACACTGACTTCGAAAAGGGCTTTATCCGTGCTGAAGTTATCAAATATGAAGATTTTATAGCATACGGAAGTGAAGCTGCTGTGAAAGAAGCTGGTAAGATGAGCGTGGAAGGTAAGGAATATGTCGTGCAAGACGGCGATATCATGCACTTCCGCTTCAATGTGTAAAAGAAAGAATATTGTTTATACATAGAAAAAGAATCTGTTTTGAAAAGCTCAAAACAGATTCTTTTTTTTATAGATACTTTAATGCGAAATCAAAGTATTATAGATTCTTTAGAACCAATTCGGCAGCCTTAGCTGAAATCACTTGTTTGCCAGCATATTTACCTTTGTTTTGAAGTGTAAATAAGAATTTGTTGTAATCGTAACCAGTAGTGTGAACATTAGTTCCTGAAATAGAAGTAGAGTTCATTCCTATAGCAGCAAACATGTTGGTAGCTACTTCGTCGGTTGACGCATGATTGCGATATTTATTAAGCAAAGATTTCAAATAGTCGGCATTAGCTTTTGATGTGTAATCGGCAAGTAGAGAAGCTACTGTTAGAGATTTGTCAGCGTCCTCTAATGCGAGCAATTCAGCAACTGAATCAGATAGTTTTAGTTTGCCACCTGCCACAAGTTCGGCAACTTGTGGCAACAAAGTCAAAGCAGCGCTTTTTTTCTTTCAAATCCATAGGAGCAAGTCCCAAAGAATCGGCCTTTGTACCAACATAGTGGAAATATTCTTCACGGTATCTATCTGGGATGATAACCGATTCGCCTGGCTTGTAGGTTGCTGCACTTACAGGAAGGACACCTTTAGCAGGAACGCCACCAAATACCACTTGTGCTGCTGCGAAATTGTTTGATTGAGTGTTGATGTGGCCAATAACCCAAGCTGTGAAGTTTTGATAATTTGGCACATTAGAAATAGCATAAGGAGAACCAAGATACACAGCAATCATAGGTTGCTCAGCCGCCCATTTGGTGATGAAATCTATTTCCTCAGCCACCATTCCGTAATTTATGTAAGGACGAAGGTCAACACCATTGAAACCGAAAATTACAAGGTCGTGATTGCGAACCTTTTCACGAGCTTCTTTCAACTCAGCAACAGAAGCTTTGTCATCTAACAAGATTGTATCAACTTTCCCGTATCTATTAGCCAATACACCAAATTCATATCCCAAATGTGGTTGCTTGAAACCTACATAAGCAACTTTCTTGCCTTCAAAAGAAACTGGGATACCATATCCAGCAGAATTATCGTTGAAAAGAACAATCATTGTTTCTTTAGAAACCTTGTTGATTAGATCCAACTTTTCCTCCATTTGTGGAGTCATCACTTTTAGATCAGTGTACTCATTAAGTCGGTCAATATCAACATAAGGGTTGTATCCCTTGTCGAAGACGCCAAGACGAGCTTTTAGAGTAAGCATTTTCTTGACTCTCATGTCGAGGCTCTCCTTAGTGATTTCACCGTTTTTAAGCGCATTCTCGATAACTGTGATTGACTCCTCAACATCCTCAGGCATAAGAAGGATATCCACACCAGCCTTATAAGCAGCCAATGGAATGTCTTTTTTAGCAAGACCACTCTCCTTAGATACGCCGAACATATCCAATGCATCGGTGCAAATTATACCATCAAAGCCTAATTCCTCTCTTAGAAGACCTGTAACAATAGGTTTTGAGATAGACGATGGAGTACCTGTTGGGTCCAATGATGGAATGCTCAAGTGTCCAACCATCACCATATCGACACCGTCAGCAATAAGATGCTTGTAAGGGTATAGTTCAAGGCTGTCAAGTCTTTCTTTTGTATAAGGTAGCAAAGGTAATGCTAAATGCGAATCTACATCGGTATCGCCATGACCAGGGAAGTGCTTTGCTGATCCAGCAACACCCGCATCGCGCAAACCACGCATCATAGGAATACTATATTTAGCAACTACCTCTTTTTCTTCAGCAAAGCATCGTGTATTTACAATATGTCTTTCAGGATTGTTGTTAATGTCCAATACAGGCGAATAATTCACTTGCATTTTAAGAGATCGACATTCCTTACCAATCAATCTTCCTACTTCATAAATCAACGAATCGTTGCTAAGAGCTCCCATTTGCAAGAAGCGAGGGAATGCTGGGACCTCCATGTAGCGCATACTTACTCCCCATTCGCCATCAATAGTTACAAGCATAGGAATTTTTGCCATCTTGTTCAATTGATTCAAGCGCTTCATTGCTGAAACAAACGATTTTTCGCCGAGAGGAATGACACCACCAACTTTCTCTTTCTTAACAAGACGGTTTTGTATTGCTTGCTTTTCCTTACTATCGGCCGAAGTAAAGTTTATAACCATGATTTGAGCAATCTTTTCTCTTGTAGAAAGTTTGCGAAATACAGAATCCACCTGCTTATCGATCTTTTCTTGCGATGGGTACTGATATTTGTTATTTGCACACAATGATGCTGGGACAAATAATGAGAACAATAAAACTGCAATTAATGCACTTTTAAAATGATTTTGAGATAAATTCATATGATTTATGTTTTATAAGTTCAACATGATAAAATGTTTTCAATCACCTTAATTGAAAACTATAGCAAGTTATAAAAAATATTGTAGAACCACAAGAAAGAAGTAGAAAACATTTCCTTAGAGTAATTCGAGATGCCCAATTTTCTGGCATTAAAAAAAAGTTGAGGTCGCCTTGGTGGGGCGACCTCTTATGTTCACGACTTAATCTTGCGTAGTAGATAGCGTGGAATGAATGATATGTGTAGCAAGATGGTGGTTAGTGTACCATAGTTCTTACACATAATATCAAATCGTTCTTTGAGCGACTTCTTGTGGTATTTGTTGGTGAGACCATCGGTGAGGAAGCTCACGATAGGGGTAGCACCCAGATAAGCGTTCTTGCGAGATACCTTTAAGCACTTGATGCACCAGTCGTAGTCGGCCGAGAAACGATAAGTGAGGTCGTAGAGAGGCACAATAGAACGACGAGGGATAAATGCTTGGTGGCACACGAGCATACCTTGCTTAAAACTCTCTGGAGAGAGGTGAGTGGGCGCCGAAAGATGGCGCATACCTATGACTTCGCGCTGATTATTAACGATTTGAGTTTGTCCGTAGATGATGTCGACATCGTCGGAAGCAAGCGCTGCAATGCGATAAAGCGAGTTGGGCGAAGCGAAGCTGTCGCCAGCATTAAGGAAGATAAGGAAATCGCCTTGTGCGCGAGCTATACTCTTGTTCATTGCATCATACAGCCCTTTGTCTGGTTCGGAATGAATGATCATTTGTTCAATGCCAGCATTGCGAGCCGCATCGAGAGTATTGTCGCGTGAAGCTCCATCTATGATGAGGTGCTCGAAATCGACAAATGTTTGCTCCTTGATACTTTGCAGAGTGGGAGGAAGCACCTCGGCAGCATTGAAAGTAACTGTGATGATACTGAAAAGAGGTTTTTTGTTAGCCATTGTAGTAAAAATGTTTTTGCAAAGGTAGCTAAAAAACGCGTAGGCTCGTAGGGGTTGGTGGCTATAATGTCAAAGAAATTGTGTTTTTTTGCAATTGTTGATAAAATTATTGGGAAGAAATGTGTTTATATTAAGGAAAAAGATTAATTTTGCATCTACTAAGTTTAATTTTTAATAATTTTACAACTATGGCATACGTAATTACTGAAGATTGTGTAGCTTGTGGAACATGTCTACCAAATTGTCCTGTAGAAGCTATTTCTGAAGGCGATATCTACAAAATCGACGCTGATACTTGTATCGACTGTGGTACTTGTGCTGGTGTTTGCCCAAGCGAAGCTATCGTACAAGGCTAATCCACACTACATTCAAGTGTGAATATAGGCGGAAACCAATAGGTTCTCCGCCTTTTTTTGTGTTGTAGGTGCAAAAAAAGTGCTATTGATTGCAAAAAAGTGAAGGTTGTAGGTGAAAAATCAGTATCTTTGTAATTGTAGAAAAAAGAAAACTAAAAAACAATATATTACTATGAGTAAAGAAACTGTAAAGAATCTTGAGGCGTTGCGCGAAGCAATGCGCAAAGTGAATGTGGGAGCAGTAATTATCCCAGGTACTGACCCTCATCAAAGTGAGTATGTTAATCCACATTGGAAAGTTCGTGATTGGGTAACTGGATTTACAGGCAGTAATGGTACAGCAGTGGTGACCATGAATGCAGCTGGATTGTGGACCGATTCTCGCTATTTCCTACAAGCAGCCGACCAACTTCAAGATTCAGGCTTTGATTTGCATAAAGAAGATATTCCAGGTGAAGCTACCGTGACTGAATGGCTTGCTGAACAAATGGAAGAAAATGAAATACTTGCCGTAGATGGCAGATTGTTCTCAATCGTAAAAGCTAATCAACTTGAAGAATTCTGTGGCGCAAATGGTTTCCGCTTTGCAACCGATTTTGCTCCAGCCGATACTATCTGGACAGATCGCCCAGCTCGTCCTATGTCGAAGGCATTTGTACACGATGTGAAATATGCAGGCGAAGAAGTGGCAAGCAAGATTGAACGCGTGCTATCGGCAGTTGAAGCTATGGGTGCTGATGCAATATTCATACCTGCACTCGACGAAATAGCATGGACACTTAATGTGCGTGGTGCTGATGTGGAATGTAATCCACTTGTAGTATCATATTTGTATTTGTCGCGTGACGAAAAGGTATTGTTTGTCGATGCTGAAAAGATTGATGCTGAAGTGGCAGCACACTTGAACTTGGTAGGCGTGGAATTGAAGCCTTATGATGATGTTCAAAAGTGGTTGAACAAGGAGGTGAGCATGGGAACAACTGTGCTTCTTGATCCAAATAAGGTGAGCGACACACTTGCTCGCGCATTGGAATGCTATAAGGTGTATGGCGCATCTCCAGTAGCTCCATTGAAGGCTATTAAGAACGAAGTGCAAATAGAAGGAACACGCAAGGCTATGGAACGCGATGGTGCTGCTCTTGTGCGCTTGTGGCAATGGATTGAGAAGATGGCTCCAACTGGCACAATCAATGAAATGGATGTGGCAGAAAAGGCTATTGAGTGCCGCTCGGTGAGCGATATGTATCGTGGCGAAAGTTTCGGAATGATTGCAGGTTACAAGGGGCATGGCGCGATAGTACACTACTCAGCATTGCCTGAATCGGCTTCAACATTGAATGCTGAAGGCTTGTTGCTTGTGGATTGTGGTGGTCAATATCTTGACGGTACAACCGATATTACTCGCACAATGTCGCTTGGTAATCCTACTGCAAGCGAAAAGCACGATTACACTCTTGTGCTTAAAGGTCACTTGGCAATAGGTCGCGCAATATTCCCTGTGGGAACTCGTGGTAGCCAACTTGATGCTCTTGCTCGCATATATCAATGGCAAGAAATGATGACTTATCTACATGGTACAGGTCATGGTGTGGGTCATTTCCTTGGCGTTCATGAAGGACCTCAAAATATTCGTTTGAACGAAAACCCAACAACATTGAAGCCAGGTATGATTACAAGTAACGAACCTGGATTGTATAAGGCAGGTAAGTATGGAATCCGTACCGAAAACTTGGTGCTTACAGTTCCTGCTGGTCATAGTGAAGAATTTGGCGACTTCTTGAAATTTGAAACTCTAACATTGTTCCCTTACGATAAGAATCTTATCGACTTGACAATGCTTAGCGCTGAAGAAGTGGCTCAAGTGAATGCTTACCATGCCGAAGTGCGTTCACGCTTGACTCCTTATCTTAACGAAGAAGAACAAGCATGGCTTAATGCTCGCACCGAAGCAATCTAATTATAAATCATTAATTCCCCAATTATGGCGATAATAAAATCAGTGAGAGGATTTACTCCCAAGATAGGTAAGAACTGTTTTCTTGCCGACAATGCGGCGATAATAGGTGATACTACGATAGGCGATGATTGTAGTATATGGTTTGGAACAGTGCTTCGTGGCGATGTTAACACCATTACAATAGGTAATTGCGTGAATATCCAAGATGGTTCAGTGCTTCACACATTGTATCAAAAGTCGACTATCGAAATAGGTAACCATGTGTCGGTGGGACATAATGTAACTATTCATGGCGCAAAGGTGCATGACTACGCATTGATAGGCATGGGAAGTACGCTTCTCGATGATGCCGAGATAGGCGAGGGTGCAATTATAGCAGCAGGAAGTGTTGTTACTGCGCGCACCAAGGTGGGTCCTTACGAATTGTGGGGTGGCGTGCCAGCTAAATTCATCAAGATGGTGTCGCCTGAGCAAGGTAAGGAAATCAACCAAAAGATTGCACACAACTATTTGATGTATTCAACTTGGTACACAGCTGAAGACGCAAAAACAGAAATCCTATAATATTTATTTGGAAAAAGCGGAAAAAAGTCGTATCTTTGTCCCGCTTTTCAAAAGACACAGTGTGTTTACCACGCTTAATCAGCTGAAAGAGGCTGCCCGGATGGTGGAATGGTAGACACGAAGGACTTAAAATCCTTTGGCTATTGCAGCTGTGCGGGTTCAAGTCCCGCTCCGGGTACTAAAAAGCCTGTTAATCAAAAGATTGACAGGCTTTTTAGTTTTTATTTCTAATTAGTGCTTGTTGAGGATGATTAGAGCAGCGATTACGCCAGGAATCCAACCTAAACAAGTAAGAAGAAGTACAATTAGAATAGATCCACAACCTCTGTCGTAAACTGCAAGAGGTGGGAAGATGATAGATAGAAGTACTCTGATTAGTGACATAGTGTTATAGTTTAAGTTATTAATTTGTTGATGCAAATTTAATTTGATTTTGCTATAAATGCAAATAAAAGGGTGCCGATGTGTGTGTTGATGTGAATTATTTTTTGTAATTTCGGCGCGAAAATCTTAAAATCAGAGTAAAAATGAAGATTAAAATTGTTTTATCGTTATTGTGTTTGTGTTGTGTGTTCGGAGGTTTTGCTCAGAATACTAAAAAAGATTGGGCTAAGTTCTATCGTTATGAAGCAAAGAATGATTCGTTGAAGAAAGCACCAGCGGTGGTGTTCATGGGCAATTCGATTACTGATATTTGGGCAAAAAAGCGTCCTGAATTCTTTGCAAAGTATAATATTGCTGGTAGAGGCATTAGTGGACAGGTGTCGTCGCAAATGCTTGTGCGTTTCCAAAGTGATGTTGTGGCATTGAAGCCTAAAGCAGTGGTGATTCTTTCGGGAACTAATGATATTGCATTGAATAATGGACCAATTAAGCTTGAGCATGTGTTTGAAAACATCGTGTCGATGTGTCAAATAGCTAAATACAACAAAATTCAACCTATTATAGCATCGTTGCTTCCTTGTACAGTGTTTAGCTGGATTCCTGAGGTGAAGCCTGCCGAAGATATTAAGAAGCTAAATGCGATGTTGAAGGAATATGCTAAGAAAAATAAGATTCCTTATGTTGACTATTACTCAGCACTTACCAATGAGGAAGGTGGATTGTCAAAAGAGATGAGTAACGATGGCTGTCACCCTAATGTTGAGACTTATGAGATAATGGAAGGCATAGTGTTGAAAACCATTGGCAAATATGTGAAATAAATAAGTTGGTGGATAAAAAATAAAGGCGAGCTGATGGGCTCGCCTTTATTGTGTAATATGGGTTGTGATTATAGCCACAAGAATGTAGCCACACTTTGCTTGCCAAGATAGAATGCGCGTGCTTTCACTACCTTAGTGCCTGCAGGGATTGCAACAGGAACAGTCCATTCAGGAGAGTTTTCGGTAGGTTCGCTGCCATCGAATGTGTAGCGCACCACTACGCCAGGATATTGCTTGTTGGCAAGTAGTTTGCCGTCCTTGGCGATGATACCAGGTTGTCCGATGCGGAAATGAGCACCGCGTTTAGCCAATGAAGGAAGTTCCTTTAGACCGATTTGAGCATTGTATTGAGCACGTTGGTCAAGATATAGTTTGCTATCTTCATTGTCGTCGCCCCATGCAGGAACGGCATTCCAACCGCGTTCTACAATACCCAAAATCTTAGGGAATGTGTAGTATTGTACTGTGTTGTAGCCACGAATAGTTTCGGCCCACAATTGACCTTGAATACCGATGATGTTTTCCTTCTTCACGATAGCTGGTTTGCCATTTTCGATAGTAGCAAGATTGTTCTTCTTGCCCGAAATGTCGTAACGAGCCGAGCGATACACCTTAAGAGGTTGAGCTTCCCATGATGCAAATTCGTCGACCACGCCACCCCAGTTGTGACCAGGTTCTTCTTGATGACGGCTATACATAAAGTCAAGATAGAAGTTGTTGGCGTTACTTAGGATCACTGGGTAGCCATTGTTGGCGATGTGGTAAGGGATAGAGTCGCGGCTACCGATAGTTTGCCAACCATTAATCATATAGAAGCGCTTAGAAATCTTGTCGTGGAATTCTTTAGGGTGCTTCATAGCCGATTCTTGCCATGCTCCAGCCTTGATGCCTTTGTAAGACATGTATTCGGTGATCTTGTCGAGGTAGTATTCTTCGATTTGACGCACTTTGCTGTAGCCATTAGTTTTCATCATTCGTTTGATGGCAGGAGAGTTGTTCCAAGCACCGTCGGCCACTTCGTCACCACCAAGGTGGATTGTTTTTAGTTTCACGCCAGCCTTAGCATACATAGCATCAAGTTCGTCGATGACGAGTTTTACGAAACGATAAGTTCCTGGAAGGGCAAGATTGAGTACATTGTCGCTATAACCTTGAGCCGACACATAGCTTGTAGTATCTTCAGTGTCCCACACGATAAATTCTTCAGCCTTCTTGCGGTCGGTATTGATGTATTTGTTGTAGCGATTCTTCATAGAATAGATAACAGCGCGAGCATGACCTGGAGTTTCGATTTCAGGAATGATTTCGATGCCAAGATTGTCGGCATATTTCACAAGTTCTACAAATTGGTCGGCTGTGATATAACCATTGGCAGTAGTGCTTAGGTCGTTAGGGTCGCCATTACCAGCATAAGTTTGCATAAGGAAGTCCTTTTCGTCAAGAGTCATACCCTTGCGAGAACCGTAAGAAGTCAATTCAGGCAAACTTGGGATTTCCACTCTCCAAGCTTCGTCGTCGTTGAAGTGGAAATGGAAAATGTTGATCTTATAAGAAGCAAGGATGTCAAGCAAGTCCTTGATGCTTTCATAAGGAGTGTAGTTGCGAGAGATGTCGAGCATCATACCACGGTGGTGGAAATCAGGATAGTCGGCAATAGTAACTTCCTTAAGAATGTTTGTGCCATTAGAGCGTTCAAGAGCAGCAACAAGAGTCTTTACACCATTCAACACACCTGCAGGCGAGTTACCTTCGATTTTTACACCTTTCTTAGTTACTTTTAGAGTGTAATATTCGTGGTTTTTGCTCTTGTCGTAGCAAAGAGCCAATTCTACATTGAATTTAGCCTTGTCGGCGATGCTGATGCCACACTTTTCAAGTTTAGTAGCAAGATAGTTGTTAGCCTTGTTCAAAGGAGTGCTAAAAGTAGTAGAAATTGTAGCAGGAACTTTTACATCTTTACCAAGACGGCTCATACTCTTAAGTGATGGAAGAATGTCGTACACGCCAAGATTGATGTTGCCATCGGCAGGGTTGATAGCAGCATTCTTGTCGTACATATATTTTCCGTCAGGGTAGTTGACATATTGTTTGCCTTTAGCAGCCCATTGTAGAGGGTTGTTCATAGGAGGGCGAACAAGTTCCACGCCCATAGGTTTGCCACCATGGAAAGCAAAGTGACCACCATCAGGACCAAAGTGTACACCTGGGTGTGCACCGTTCAAGATCAAGTCGATTACGATAGAATCGCCTGGAGCAAGAGGCTTGTAATTTTCGTTAGGAGTGAAGTAATAGTAACCTTTCTTTACGGTGTTGATTGAAAGAGGAGCACCTTCGCTCAATTTCATAGCACGAGGGAATTGGTTGAAAAAGAACGACCAATTGTTGCCAAGTTCTTCACCGCTGATGTTGGTAAACACATATTTGGCACTGTATTTGCCAGGTTGCGCACCATTTTCGCCCATAATCCATTTAGCCGAAATTGGAGCTTGAGCCACTGCGTTTGCGCTGAAAGCAAACACTGAAGCAATCATTGCAACTTTAAATAGTTTTTTAAGCATAAATGTTTGTTAGTTTGTTGTTTAATTTGTTCACAAAGTTACGCAAAAAATAATAAAACTCAATGAAATGCTTTAGAATGATAAAAAAAATAGCAAATAGAGTTTTATAAGGAGTGTAACCGAAAACGGCAATCCACAAATGGACTGCCGTTTTATGCTATCGTGAAAGTTTCATATCACCATTTTTGACCCATCCTAAACTCTTCATAATAGAATGGAAGAAAAGGCTAAGTATGGCTGGTGCGATGAAGTACAGGATGATGATTTTGGCTAATAGGATGCCATGGTCGGTGGTAGTAGCCATTGTGTCCCAACAGCCCAAAGGACCAACCAAGCCTGCCGTACCCATACCTGCACCAGCTGCATTGTTGGTCATCTTAAACCACATAGTCGATACAGGACCCAAGATGGCTGAAGCCAATGTGGGAGCAAGCCAGATGATGGGCTTGCGCACTATATTACCAATCTGTAACATCGATGTACCCAATCCTTGTGAGATGAGGCCTCCAATTCCATTATCTTTATAACTGATTACGGCAAAACCTATCATTTGCGCACAACAGCCTGCTGTGGCAGCACCTGCAGCTAATCCTCCAATACCGATAGAGATGCAAAGTGCAGCCGAACTGATGGGAAGTGTAAGCAAGCAACCTACCGACACGGATACAACAATACCCATTATTAACGGTTGAAGTGTGGTGGCACGATTGATAATCTCGCCTAATGACATTACCCACTCGTTGATGGGCGCGCAGCAATATTTGGCAAACAGACCACCCACCACTACTGCCACCATAGGTGTAACAATGATATCTACAGCAGTTCGCTTAGATACGAGCGAACCAGCTTCAAGCCCAACGATGGAAGCCAGATAAGCACCAATAGGACCTCCGAACATGTAGCCGAGTGCGCCGATAGCTACGGTAGAAATAGTTACCAATGGATCGCGTTTTAGGCCGTAGGCAATAGCCAGACCAATGGATCCTCCGACAACGGGAGCCGATTGCAATAAAGAGGCAATGTCACTAAGAAACTCCATTCGAGGGAGAAGTGCTATCTGCTTGATGATAAGTCCCAAGATGAGTGAACAGAAAAGCCCCATTGCCATATAACTGAGGGCATCGACTATGTAGGTCTTGAAGTATCTGCCTATCACTGATTGCTTTTTCTTTTTCATTGTATAGTGGCTTGAAGTTAAATGGGATAATTGATAGCAAAGTTAATCATTTTCAAATAGTTTACACATTAAACACTATGAAATTTCTTATTTTGCTCCCTAAAAATAGTAAAAACGCAATCGGAGATAAAAATAGAGCTATATCAAATGAATGATGTAGCTCTATCGGTATTTGTTGAAAATTGGTGTTTATGATTCGGGAGAGTCGTTGTGCTTGTTTCGGAAGGCCATTGGAGCAAGACCTGTGGCTTTTTTGAAGTATTTACCGAAGCTTGATTGATCGCAGAAATTGAAATCGTAGGCTATGCGTTGCACCGATGTACCCGACACGATGAGCGCATTCTTGATTTGTGCAATTACGGCGCGTGTGATAACCTCTTTTGCCGTCTTCTTCGTCTTCTTGCGACATATTTCGTTGAGGTATTTAGGAGTGATGCACAACTTATCGGCATAGAATGCCACATTGTGCTGAGTTTTGCAATTATCGGATAAAAGTTTCAAGAAATCGCGGAAATAATTGTCGGTAGTTGAGAAAGAACTGTTAGAAATGTTGTTGAGCTTGTTTTCGTGCTTTGACATTTCGGCAAGCGCAATGAGCATACAACGAATGATACCATACACAAAATCGGTGCTGCGTTCGAAACGGCTCTTGCAGTCCTCGTAGGCATTGAGAGTGCTAAATAGGTTGTGGAATACTTGCTTGTTGCACTCGTCGGTGAGAGGCTTATAAGGGTGAGTAAAGATGTTGCTAAGATATTCGGCCTTAAATCCGATAGTGGAATCGATGATTAGATCGTTGGAAAATAGGATAACCGATGATTGGAAATCGTCGCTTATATCGGTAGCTTGGAATGTTGTGTTGCTAAACACGCACAACACGCTATCTTTATGTATTGTATAGGTGTTGTTATTATAATTGATTTTTGCTGATCCTTCCGAGCAGTAAATCAAACATGGGTACGGTATAATGGCAATGTCGGAATTGCTTTGCGTTATGGGCTTCGTTATATGAAATATTCGATAGTTGAGCCCTTCTTCGAAATGAAATTTGTCGCTATACATAGGTCTTTGAATAATTTAGTATTCAAAATTAGCATATTTTCTTAAAGGAAAGAAATAGAGTAGAAAAACAAACCAATTTTAGGGAAAAATGGGATAGAAACAGTTGAGTCTTTAAAATCGTTGCATTGTGGATAGATATTCTAATCAATTTTGTATCTTTGCAAATCAAACTATATTAATAAAAACGATATGGCATCGAAACTATGGGAAAAAACTGTGCAAGTGAATCACGATGTGGAAACTTACACAGTGGGACGAGATAGAGAAATGGATATGTACTTGGCGCGTTACGATGTGCTTGGTTCGCTTGCTCACATAACAATGCTTGAGTCGATAAATCTGCTCACAGCCGACGAATTGGAACAACTCACCGCTGCATTACGCGAGATATATGCCGAAATTGAGGCAGGAAACTTCACGATAGAAGATGATATTGAAGATGTGCATTCGCAAGTGGAGTTGATGCTTACGCGTCGACTTGGCGATGTGGGTAAGAAGATTCATTCGGGACGCTCACGCAATGACCAAGTGCTTGTGGACCTACGATTGTTCATAAGAAGCGAACTTGAAAGTGTGGTGGAACATCTTACTGCGCTATTCAAGGCACTTGTAGAACAAAGCAATAGATACAAAAATGTGCTTATGCCAGGATATACCCACTTACAAGTGGCAATGCCATCGTCGTTTGGTTTGTGGTTTGGTGCGTATGCTGAATCACTTGTTGATGACCTAACAGTGCTACAAGCAGCATACAAGGTAACTAATCGCAATCCGTTGGGTTCGGCAGCAGGTTATGGCTCATCGTTCCCACTAAATCGCACAATGACAACGCGTTTGCTCGGGTTCGAATCGCTCGATTTTAATGTGGTGTACGCGCAAATGGGACGCGGAAAGACCGAACGCATTGTGGCTCAAGCTCTTGCCAATGTCGCTGCAACAGTGGCTAAGTTGGCTTTTGATGCTTGTATGTATAATAGCCAAAACTTTGGCTTTATAAAGTTGCCAGATGAATTTACTACTGGTTCGTCAATCATGCCACACAAGAAAAACCCAGATGTATTCGAATTGACTCGTGCAAAGTGTAACAAATTGCAAGCGTTGCCATATGAAATCACATTGATTACAAATAATTTGCCATGTGGCTATTTCCGCGACTTGCAAATGATAAAAGAATCGTTCTTACCAGCATTTGCCGACTTGAAGAATATTCTTGTAATGGTGACAGCGATGGTGAGCCAAGTGAAAGTGAACGAAAAGATTCTTGATGACAGTCGTTATGACTTGATGTTCTCGGTGGAAGAAGTGAATCGCCTTGCAAGCGAGGGCATGCCATTTCGTGATGCATATAAAAAGGTGGGGCTTGATATCGAAGCAGGCAAGTTTACTCCAGTGAAAGAGGCTAACCACACTCACGAGGGCTCGATAGGTAACCTTTGTAATGATAAGATAGAAGAAATGTACTGCTCGATGCTAGATCAGTTCGATTTCGATACATATCACAACGCATTCGAAAAGTTGTTGGGTAAAAAATAAGGGGGAACTACTATGATAGATAATAGCTATAAAGCAAGCCAAGACAGATATGCCGAAGGTAAGATGACATATCGTCGTAGTGGTAATTCGGGAATAAAATTGCCATTGCTATCGTTGGGTTTTTGGTGGAACTTTGGTGGCGTGGATAGCTTTGAAGAAAGCCGTGCAAAGATTCGCTATGCGTTCGACAATGGGATAACATGTTTTGACTTAGCAAATAATTATGGTCCTCCATTCGGGAGCGCCGAAGAAACTTTCGGCCGAGTGTTTGCCCAAGATTTGAAACCTTATCGCCACGAATTGATAGTAACCACAAAGGCTGGATATAATATGTGGGACGGCCCTTATGGTGTGGGCTCGTCGCGCAAGATGATGATAACAAGTCTTGAAGAATCGCTCAAGCGAATGAATCTGGACTATGTGGATATATATTATTCACATCGTTATGATGGCGAAACTCCTGTTGAGGAAACAATGCAAGCGCTTGTGGATGTGGTGCGTCAAGGTAAGGCTTTATATGTGGGATTGTCTAATTATCCGGTAGATGTGCTGGCAAAGGCAGTGGCATATTTGGAAGCCGAAAAGATTCATCCACTTATCTATCAAGGAAAGTATAACATGATGGTGCGTGATGTGGAAAAAGAGCATTTCGCATTCTTGGAAGAAAAAGGAATAGGTTTCACAGCATTCTCTCCAATAGCTCAGGGTGTGCTTTCGAACAAGTATCTCAATGGAGTGCCTGCTGATTCGCGCGTGGGCAGAGGTCGATATTTGACCAATGCAAATGTTACGCCCGAAATTATTGAAAAGGTGGCAAAGTTGAATGAATTGGCGCAGCAACGAGGTCAGTCGTTGGCGCAGATGGCTGTGGCTTGGATTTTGGCACACCAACCAGTAACTTCGGTAATTATTGGCCCTCGCACAGTGGAGCAGTTGAAAGATAGTCTTGGTTGTGGAAATACCTATTTCACCGATGAAGAAAAAAGTGTAATCGATTCAATTTTGCTATGAGCAAATTGAGCTATATATATATAATGTGTGTAGCGGTGGCTATGATGGTTGCGTCGTGTACGAAGATAAGCGATAATCAGTTGCCGCAAGCACCTGTGAATATCAATTTGAGCAAGGCAGGGTATTGGCAAACTTATGGCGTGGTTGCGCCAGGGTCGTACCGGATGTTTGTAAAGAATGAGCGCATACCATCAAATTATCCCTACAATGCTAATACTTACACAGGCTATGGCGGTGTGCTTCTTGTGTGCGATATATACACTGCTAATCCGATGGCATACGACTTGAGTTGTCCGGTAGAACGCCGTCCCGATGTGAGAGTGTCGATAGATGGTAATAGCTATGATGCAGTGTGTGGATCGTGTGGCTCGCATTACGATGTGATGGGAGGCTGGGGAACACCACTTTCGGGTAAAGCCTTCACTCAAAAAGTGGGAATGAACCGTTATAATGTTGTGAAAACGGGTAGTGGCTACAATATAGTGAATTGAGACTCATTGAAGTTTGAGGCTGCATTTTGCTAACACAAGTCATTTCTTGTATTGAATGATTTTTGAAAAAAATATTGGTAATAAGCGATAAATTGAGTGCAGATTAAGAAAAAATATGTATCTTTGCAGTCGATTAAAAATGAGAGGAGGTTGTGCTTACCCCTATTTAGAAAGTTAATTAGTTGACATATAATTAGATAGACGCATCATCATGGTGTGTTTTCGTTTCGAGTAAGACTGACTTGAAGCGAAGATGAATAATGGTGGAAACTCAAATAAGCAAAGTAAAAACATTAAAAATTGAAATAAAATGATTATCGTACAAGTAAAAGAAGGTGAAAACATCGAAAGAGCTCTAAAGAAGTTCAAAAGAAAATTCGAAAAAACAGGTATCGTAAAGGAATTGCGTAGCCGTCAAGCATTTGAAAAGCCATCTGTGGCAAATCGTAAGAAAATGATGAAGGCTGTTTACGTACAAAAGTTGCACCTTAACGAAGATTAATTGAAGATTTGATTCGCGAGAAGCGAAAAAATCGGAGATAAAATTTGGAAAATTCGACGAAATGATGTAAATTCGTAAGCGTAATGAAAAAACACGCTTACCATGTTAGTCGAATCGTTCATAAAATATATACGGTATGAGTTGAATTATTCAGCTTGTACCGTTTTGTCTTATAATAACGATTTGAAACAGTTCAAGGAATTCTTGACTGGAGGAGCGAGTGAGTTTGATGCACAGAGTGTTACTACCAATGATGTGCGAGCTTGGTTGGCTAATGTGGCGTCGAGTGGTTGCTCGATGCGTACGGTGAAACGCAAATTGCAGGCTGTGCGTGCCTTTTATAAGTATTTGTTGCGTAAGAACGTTATCGAAGCTAATCCTGCGATGGAGGTGGAGACAGCAAAAGTACCAAAACGATTGCCCGATTGCGTGAAGATGGAAAATGTGGAGCGATTGTTTGATAAAGTTGAACGAAGTGACGACTTCGAAGAAGTGCGCGACAGATTGATAATGCTGATGTTGTTTACGACAGGCATAAGACGAGGTGAATTGGTGGGTTTGCGCGATCGAGATGTGTCGGCAAATGAACTAAAGGTGCATGGGAAGCGTAATAAGGATAGGATTGTGCCTTTCGGACCCGAGTTGAGTGAAGAAATTGCTAACTACCGTGCAATACGCGCAGCTCAAGTGGGCGAAACTGAGATGTTTTTTGTGAGAAGCAATGGCGAAGCTGTTTATCCTACGCTTGTGTATCGCTTGGTGTATAAGGAATTGAGCGAAGTGGGAGGATGTAGTAGATATAGTCCGCATGTGCTTCGACACACATTTGCTTCGGCGATGCTCAACAATGGGGCACAATTGAATAGTGTAAAAGAGTTGTTAGGACATGAGTCGCTTGCTGCAACGCAGGTGTATACTCATATAACACATAGAGAACTTAAATCAAATTATGAACACGCTCACCCACGAGCATTAAAAAAAGGAGGATGATATGGAAGTAAGAATTAAGTCTATCCATTTTGACGCTACTGAAAAATTGGAATCGTTCGTGAACAAGAAATTAGAGAAGTTGGCTCGCCGCAACGAAGAAATTGCTGAAGCTGAAGTGACTCTAAAGGTAGTGAAGCCTGAAACAGCTATGAATAAAGAAGCAGGCGTGAAGTTGATTCTTCCAGCATGTGCCGACCTTTTTGCCTCAAAAATTGCTGACTCATTCGAAGAAGCAGTGGATTTGTGTATTGAGGCGTTGGAACGCCAGTTGGAAAAAACCAAAAAGGATAAATAATAAATAGGTGAGATAAAAGATGTGGGGCGAAGCAATTCGCTCCACTGTTTTTGTGGAAAAAGAAGATTTTCGCGAAAATAATGGCGAAATTATACATTATTATATAGCTAGAAAGGGTGTAAAATGAAATATTCGTAATTTTTTTAGAAAAAAAGATAGCGGAATGTTTTGTGAATTAAAAAATATGCGTAACTTTGCACCCGCAATGAAACCAAAAGGGTTTTTAAAACGCCTCTTTAGCTCAGTTGGCCAGAGCACGTGATTTGTAATCTCGGGGTCGTTGGTTCGAATCCGACAAGAGGCTCAAAAGTAGGGTAGGTAGGTAAGTGGTTAAAACGGGCAGACTGTAAATCTGTTGGCTTGCGCCTTCGGCGGTTCGAATCCGTCCCTGCCCACTACTTTTTGCGGAAGTAGCTCAGTTGATAGAGCATCAGCCTTCCAAGCTGAGGGTCGCGAGTTTGAGCCTCGTCTTCCGCTCAAGAAAAAATGATGCCTGTGTAGCT
>JAEIGA010004529.1_pt1 | contig 21484 bp, 35 predicted proteins | sample 9270691 | NCBI WGS metagenome assembly JAEIGA01 (sample SAMN17057246, study PRJNA624740) | gut metagenome | biome: biome; isolation source: fecal sample | host: Bos grunniens | place: China: Xizang | collected 2019 | reverse complement strand
GTAGTTGAGCATTGTCTTTTCGTCTGCCGTACCATCCAGTATCGTCTGATGGAAACCTAACTGTCCGTGTAGTGTACTCGTAAGGTATTCTATCTGCTTCAATAGATTGTTCTCGACAGGACGATTCAATTGAGTGATACGCTCAGTACCGTCGGTATAAGCTATACCATACTTAGAACCAGCCAACTGCATTTCTATATCTTTTCGCCTACTCTCGGCTTGCTGACGTCTTGCTTCGGACTTTATGACATATGGCAATTGAATAATCAAATCCAATTTGCCGGAACCACTTTGTTCGTCTATGTAGTCAAGCAATGTGAGTTTCCTCACAAGACGCTGCATAGTAGAGTTGCGTTCGTTGATGACCGCATACAAAGGGTTCTCTATAATCGCGACTGCGCTTTTGGCAAGAATTACGTCTTGCTTAGCGTTCTTTCGATCGTTATGTACTCGAATCTTGACGTGATCAGGGAACCACTCGATTATCTTACCGACTCTGAGTGATTCGATGCGATACGAACCAGTCTGAGGATCAACGTCCGTATCCACGGGGACTATGGCCACGCATCCTTCATCCAGCATTGACATTACGACATCTTGGATAAACGCTCTGCCAGTCTGGTCCTTGTTAGCTTCGATAGTTAGGCAGTCATCCAAACTAGAGTTCATAAACTCTTTGAATCTGCCATTCTCGTCTAGACGGACATGCCGGATTGATATGGCCGCTACGTCCAAAGCAATTCTGTTATAAATTGACGTGACTATGGTTCGCTCGTTTCCTCTGGTGAATACGAAGCGATCGGGTCGAGTGGAGTAGCTCGCACCATAATCTCGCCAGTTGATTGTAGGGTCGCGATTGTTTATAAAGGCATTCCAGCCATGCTGGAGTCTATCTATAAATCCCATTTTGATTTTTCGCTCCTTTATTCAAAAGCTTCTCTGTTTAGTTTGTAAGCGATGAATGCGTCCATCATAGAAGCCACAGCGTCTATCTTATGGTCGTATCGTTTCTTGAGTAATTTACGGTTACCGTTCGTATCCTCGAGCGTAATACAGTTACCCATGCAGAACGACATAAGATCTTCGTCGAAAAGGAGATTACGCTTTTCGGACAGTTTCTTCAATTCCCCCAAAGGAACCGATTCAGTCTTTGCGCCCTGTATTACTTTTTCGATGCCGTATGAACCATTCTCGGACTCCCATCTCTCGACAAACTCTCTGGCGTTATACGGGTCGAAGCCGAAACAGCGAACGTCATAACGGCTATCGATTATGTACTTATCCAGGTCGTCATAGACTTCCATCATGTTAAGAACTGTACCGTTCAACACGACTAAACTTCCTTCATTCATGAATTCGTCGTATTTCATACGCATGGCTCCAGGTAGTTTCATGAGCGTTGTTTCCGATATGTAGTTTCGGGTTTTGACTCCGAAGTACTCATTTGGCAACGGAAACAAAAACGTGAACGAACAGAAGTCATCGCCTTGTGATAAGTCTGCGCCCATAGCGCATGGCATTTCCCAATACTCTCTTCGCCTATGAGGAATAGTCTCTTCGTACGTGAAGTAATAGGTGTAGCCCTCCATAGGTATACCGAATCGCTTTGCTAGAATATCATTTCTAGCGGCGGGGGCGTTTTCGGCTCTGTCCACATCCAGCTGGTAAGTTTCGTATGTGACCGTCTTACCGAGGTTTGGGTTGGCTTTCAACCACATGTCGGGCTTAGCAACTTCATCGACATTATCGAGTCTGTACCACCAAATGGACGTATGAATGTTAGGGTATTCGCCCTTGAGAATGTCCAACAACTCCATTTTGATCGTGTCGCCACTACCGTTGCGGACTGTACCTTCCGAGCTTATAGCGATGATAAGCCAGTCGTCATTCTTAGAAGCGCCCTGTTCAATAGCACCGATAACATCTTCTCGAACGTCGCCAGAAAGCCATTCGTCAACTGTAGCAATCTTACATCTCATGCCCTGAAGTTTATCGATTGACATCGGGCGAACTTCGAGAAGTGATCCAGTCAAGAAGTTTTGTATTCCTTTTTTGGTCGATGCGAGTTGCGGGCGGTTGGCTTTAGAACCAGTGGTGTTTTGGATCGAGCCATTGGTCATAAATTTGAAGAATGGTCCTCTTGAACGGGTAATAGAGGTTCGAATCGGAGACATTACTTCTTCCGCCTGCTTCATCGTTGGCGCTGTGGTGATTTGATGAGTGGTGGAAGTATCGATGTTTAAGAAATAGTTTTGTATGAACGATGCATACATCGATTTAGCTGCGCCACGACCAACAATCAAATATTGCTTATTAATCAGGCGTTTCTTTATCGATTTTTTCACGTAATGTCCACCACGACCTGTTTTAGAGGGGACATATACGCTTCTCTCTACGAAATAATACCATCCAAAAACTTGCTCGCCCCATAGCTTGAAGCTATCCAGCAGATGAACGTCTTCCCCGTCTGTTAGAGTTAGCTCATTTTCGCAGTACTCGATCCAGCCATCGATAGCTTCGTCGTCATAATATACGCCGGGGTTTGCTATAAGAGCATCGATGCGGTTCATCTCCATAGAGACGTATTCATTTACTGGTATCTCGCCACGCATTACCGCGTCACGAAACAAACCATAATATTTAGGCGTAGCGGTGTTCGATAATGCTATGATTGATCACCTACTTTTCCAGAATTTATCGTTTGGCCTATTCGTTAACGATCGTCAAGTAACGAATTTAAATCATCGTCGTCCAAAATCCAATCATCGTCGCTTAAAGGGGGTACGTGGTCATTCCCATGTTTGTTGATGACATTGGCCACAGTCCGGGTAGTCTTCGTGGGCTCGCTCGTGTCATCGTCGTCAAAAATCCAATCATCGTCGTCCGAACCACCATCGTCGGTTTTAACCTTAGAAGGATTTCTGCCACCATGACCTGTTGGTTTATCTTTAACGACTTTCCAACCAGAAGTACCGTCATCATACTTAGTAGCACGTTCCTCGGCACGAGTTTGGTTAGGCGTAGAAGAGTCATCGCCATCGTCGTTGGCGACGGAATCAGAATCATTCTTAGACTTGGAACCCTTGTCATTCTTGGATTTATTAGCGGTACGATTATTATTGTCGTCGTTACCGTTAGTCTCGTCGGGGTCGACACCATCTTTGATAGTCTTCCGCCATTTTGACTTCTGAGCGTCCTTCTTAAGCTGCTGGTATTCCTCGTCGGTCAAATCTTCGAGTTCCTGTTTCTTCCTAAGACGACTGATAGTCTCATCGATGTCCTCTTTCGGATTCTTAAGATCCGCGATCTTCTTCTTGTAGTCTTCGATATCGAATTCGCGTTTGAGTTTAGTGAGCTCGTCCACTTCAACGCCCATGAACTTCTCAGTGAGTTTGTTAAGCGATTTCTCCAAGAAGTTTCTACCAGCGTTAACGGTGGCCGGGACCATCGCTTCGTTAATGAATTTGCTCACGAAGGCTTTACCTGCGGACACTTTTTCTGGTCTGAGCTGGCGATAAGTATCTTCGAGACGTGCTCTAGTAATGGCTTTGTTCAGTTCCTCGTCGGTCATATTCTTGACGTTGTTTTTGGTTCTAGCTTTCGCTTCGCGTTTGGCGTCCCGCTTAGCTGCACGCTCTTTCTTCCATCGGCTGAGCGTACCATCGCCATCCCCATAACGTTTTCGTCCAGCTGCGGTGAGGGACCCGTCTGTGTTCTGGTAACGTCTTCGACCCCATTTCATACCTTTTATGCCGTGATGATAAAGTTCTCCATCAACGACTACATAAATGTTATCCATCGGATAGCACCTCCTCTGTTTCTGCTTGTACATTCAAACACCACTCCAACTTATTCGATTCGTTTTTCAGGGATTCAAGAACGAACGAACTCGTAGGCGGGTCAAATATTTTCTTAACCTCAAGATATATGTACTCTTTGGCGCCTTCGAGATCCTCAGCCCCGAGTAGGAGCTCGTCCCACGTATTTAAGTCGTCAACTATTCGAATCGGTTTTGCTGGGCCGATTCCCAACTGACTCAAACGCATAAGCGCCTTATTAATATGCACGATAATCGGCACGTCGAAGTCTATACATTCCTCCGTGATGCCGAGCATGAGTTTAATACTTGTCAAAATTGATTCCATTTGATTTCACCTCCTATTAGTGTTTCCAAGGACAGGTGTCGTGTAAAGTTCTAACAATTGGACCTTTAATCAAAAGGTTTTCGTCACCGTAATGAATGGCATCGTGGGTGTTTTTGTACGTGCATATCAAATACTCTGGATTAAGAAGCAAGTCGCTCCGAGTTAGAATATCCGTTTTATTAATGGGGTTCATATGATGAATGAGAATTTTTCCGAAGATTTCGCGGTCAGATATGCCTAAGTCACAACCATTGTCGCGTATAATTACTTTGTCTCGAATTTCGCGCCATTCCTTTGATTGATAGAATAGTTGATTGAGATATCGGTCGAAACCGAATGTCTCCTGACCAACTACGCCGCTAAGTTTTAAATAGCGGAAGCGCTCTTCGAAAGTCGGTAAAGTGATCAGCTCAGAATATGTCCTAATAGTCATCGCAATCATCCTGACCGCTCTGACCACTATAGCGGCGAAAGGCATTAATGGCTTGCTGGAACATTTCTTCGCTTCTTTGTTGCGATTGCAGGCTCTCTTTCTTGGCAATGATCATCTCGGTTTCAGCTTCGAGCCTTCGCTGTTCGAGTCTAGCACGCTCCGTGCCCATCTTAAGGAAGTGAGTCGTCTCCTGAGAAGATGCGGTGCCGTCGCGCAAACGCTGTTCGACCAAATCGTAGGCCAAAGCGATCATTTGTTGCTCTTTAGCCTCAGGAGTTAAGGGCGGTCTAGTGCTTAGAGGGTTACTATAGGTGCTTCCTGTCTTAACTTTAGCCAACCTTTCAGCCTCCTCTCAGTCGTTTTTCATATGGTTTCGCTAAGGTTTTGCATATGTTTAGATAGCGTTTAAATGAGCCTACAAGGTCACTGGTTATTATCACTTGAAAGGAGAGGAAAACCGACAACAAACATGGCACATTACAACAAAATATAGGAGGGTTGCGCCTTGTAGACTCGTCTAAACGCTATCTGAGGGATGGAAAAACTGCTTTTTGGAAAGATACCCCCGGGAAAATATCAAGGAGGGCGGCGATTTGGGGAGGGGGTGCAGTTTTGGAGACCCCCCCCTATGTCCTTTAGCCGTTATACAGTTGTGTTTGATGCTTTTCGTGTTACTTTTATGTAAATATTTAAAGGATTGAAACGAATTATTTCGTCAATCGCTCTATTTATTTCATAATTTACTTCTTCATCAGACATTTCTTCTGACAATTCTGCAATTCTTGCAAGATAAGAACAAGTATTGTAACCTTTTTCGATGTCAAACAACCACCAAGAAGTGAATTGCTCAAATGGATCGAAAGGATTGTCAATAGTTGTCAACATAACTTCCTGAAACATTGTTAATTCACTCCTTTCAAATACTTAGAAATAGTAGAAGAAGACATATGCATTGATGCAGCAATCTGTTGTATTGTGTATCCAGAAGCTTGCATGTTCTTAATCTTAGACATCTGTGCAGTACTTACTGTAGATGTGGTACGAGGCGTTGCTCTTTGTCTAAGTACATCAGTATCCGCATTATCGAGTATTTTCTTTAATGTGTTCTCATGTACAGCACCGGCCTGTATGGCTTCCCATTCTCGATCTGTTATTTCTATATTTCTTTCTTTTCTAGAAATAGCATCTACCTCTTTACGGTATTTGCTTATGGCGAGCTGGGAGGCTTTTTTTATATCGGCGGGTTTCATTTTCTCGCCATGTTCTTCTTCATAGGCCTTCTTTTTAGACTGGACTTCGAAATTCGCTCTACGCTGGGCCTCTCTCTGACGAGGTGCATTTAGTAGGGCATCATTCAGTTTTTCGTCAAGGGACTTGACTTCACTTGCATAGGCCGCCTTGGCAGAGGCAGAGTATGCTATTTTGCCGGTCTTTACTTTTTCGAGACGGGCTTTGTTAGCAAGCGCCTTCATGTCGTTGGCATAATCCGCATAAAGTATTTCCATGGGGTGTCTTTCTTCTGACACGAGACTGTACGCGTCATCTGTTTCGGCCATGCGGGTACTTTTTTGCGTCTTATACTTGGTGGTAGTGGTTACTTCACCGGTGCGCTTGTTTGTTTTTGTGACCTGGTATTCTACATCATCGGCTATCTTATATACGAGGGACCCTTCAGGTTTGGAGGGGTCATATAACGGGTCACCCTTGATGTTTACGTGTGGAGTACCCTGTCTTTTAAGCACGGGGGTTTCGCCTTTGGAACGGGACAGGATTGTAGATGCGCCGCCAGTGCGTTCTGTACCATCAGGACCAATATGTCGTTGATAGTCTTTCTTAAGAGCAGCAATGTTGTTGTCAACTTCGCTTTTCTTGTAGTCAAGACCGTGTTTCTCAGCATCGATAACAACCATGCTATGGCGAACGGCTCTCGCAAGTTCGTCAGGACCAGCTCCTGCCAGAGTCATGTCCGTAATAAGGTTAGAGATGACACCCATCTCGGTACCAGTATTACGCATAACTTTATACTCTCGACCTGTACTATCGAAGCAGTGCCTTACACCGTTCTCATCTTTATAATCCCTAGCTGCGCCATACTCGGTCTTAGGGTCGAATCCCTCAAGACCTTTAAGCGGAGGAGTGGAAGTGATCTTGACTCTGCCCGCTTTGTCATGTGTAGGAATGCACATAACAGTATCGCCATCAAAGTCTGCACCGGACAAACGCTCTGCTACTTTGGCATTGATACCAACCGCATCAGTGATGTCTGTACCCAAAAGCTTTTTGGCCGCAGCATGCTTATTGTTTACTGTGAGAATCGGGATCTCAAAGGTGCCACCATGAGGATATCGGATAAGAGCAAGTTTAGTACCGTTCTCATATTTGGGTGCATAGACTTCGGTGTCTTTCAATGTATTGATCGGAATTATTACGTGATACTTCTGCCCAGGCAATGCCGCTGCTTTGAGATGTACAGCTGCAGAATCACATTCGTCTGCGAACTTATCGAGCAAGTGCTTTTTAATTGTAGGGTTAGTCAGAGAGCACAACTCTTCGAACTCTGCAATCTTGTCATCTTTAGCTATGCCAAGCTGTTTCTTCGCCATGAATCTCGACTGTTTACCGAGGAACTGAGACGGAAGAGCATCGGCCCATTCTTCCCAGTCGCCTTCGTCAGCTCTTTTATTGATAAGACCGAGCTTCTTCTTACCAGTCTTGGAGTCAGTATACCAATACTGTCCGCCTTGATCCGCATCTTTGATAAGAGATCCGAAAGGATTATCGGGATCATTTTTAATCTCCTTAAGTACCTTTTTCAGCGGAACATCGGCTTTCTTATTCGTATTAAATACGACGTCGACGCCATCAGGCATGTCATCAGAATATAACGCCATACCTTTTATGTAATGAGTTTTGTCTACCATTATACGAACCTGCGCATAACGGGATTCGCCTAACGACAGATCTTCTACGCCTCTACGAATCTCGACGATACCATCTTTCTCGATACCGCCTTCTTCCGCATAACGAATCTTGAGACGTTTTGAATCAAGGCTTTCGGGATAATGGAATTTCTTTTCGAAAGTAGCGCCATTATCACGAGATATGTATTCTCTAAGAGAGTGCACCTGGTCATAGTTATAAATATCTTTATGCGGGGTGCCAGGAGGACAAATAACCGTCTGGTTAGTCTGCTTACCGGGATTGGTGACCTGCGGAACGCCACCTTTGTAAACCGGATACCCTTCCTCCTGAAGAATGGTCAATGCGGCATTAAGTTTTTCGGATGAGATATTAAGCTCGCGCTCAACACCTACGCCTACATCTATCATGCCTCGCTCATCGACCTGTTTTTTAATGAAGTCCGCGGTCTCTCTAGCTTTACTAGCTCGAACCTGATATGTAGGATCAAGTATCGAACGAACCGTAGACTCGGGAAGATTAAGCTGTCTACCGATTTCCGTGTAACCGAGACCATCATCTCGCAACGATTTAGCTCTTGCATATTCATACAATTTACGCTGGTCGTTTGCGATGGTTACTTGGGCTCTGAGTCTCGAGCTGGAGGGTTCGCCTTTGTCATTGACAATACCCATAAGCTCTGCGATTTCTCGCTCAGTTTTGCCCTGTTTTTTGTATTCCTTGACGCGACCCAAAAAATCAATATTGTGTTGATAAGGGTCGTCGCCACTACCCCATGGATAGCGACCGGAACGTCTAGGCATACCGTAATGCGCTAAGTCTTCCCCTTCGAGAATGGCTTGCATTTCTTCTAATACAGAACTCATACCCTTATCAATCCTCCTCTTCTAATTTTCTGAATATTTTGTCAAGGTGTACGATTTTATCCATAATCGGAACTATTTCTTCCGCTGTAGGATTGTGACACACGACTTCGTTGTTCTGATAGAGTCGCAACTGGATTTCGATGTCACTAGGCTTAATGTGGTATTCCAAACAGAAAAGAGCGGCGTAAACTTCGAGCTGCTCGATAGAAGCAGGTTTCTCACCGGTCTTTAAGTCGTGAATTCTAAGAACGCCATTTCTATAGCAAATAGCATCGGCAGTACCAAAGAAGCGGTCGGAGTAGAATAACACTACTTCTGTCGACATCTTGAAACCGATGGCATCATTAATATAGGCACAAATTGTCTGTTTCGATCTAGGCTGTTTCATACCGAGATCGATAGTGTCTTTGGCCCATTGATGCAAACGAGTTCCCATTTCTGCGGCTTTTCTGTTAGCATAGACCTTCATTGCTTTCTCATCGTCATAGCGCAGCCAAGCCGACTGACTAGGACTAAAAGTAGCATGAAGACCACATAAGTTTCTGTGATTGTTAAATCGCATGGTTTGTCTCGCCTCCATTCGTAAAATATCCGTGAAGCGAGTTCATCACTTCATCTTTGTTTTCGGGGTATATGAATTTGGCGAAGGACATTTTATCCATACGGTCAACATAGTATTCTTGGTTTGGTCGCTTTGAAGCAGATCCTGTTTTTTTGCATTCTAAGGCCGCCCACTTGTCTTCATGTAAAACGACAAGATCGGGTATTCCTTGAATATAGCTCGAATCATTCTTCATCACAATGCAACCAGGAAAGGTGTCTTTAATCTCTTTAATGAGTTTTGCTTGGAATTTGTTTTCTAGCATATTAGAGCTCCTTTTCTATGTTGTAAAATGCAAAAGAATATGTCAGAGCCAGTAATGGCCATTCTATTCTTCCTCTCATAAAAGGGCATGTAAATTTCGCGAATTTTTGGAATAGTTTGCAAAAAGAAAAGAGAGTGTTTAGCTCTCTTTAATATATAAGTGTTACGCGGGCCATTGAAGCTGTGTGCTTATCTAAGTCTTCGATTAATTTTTGCAATTCGTTTTCCATACAGATACAATCGAAATACACTTTGGTCCAGGTATATCCGTTGATTTTACTCTCATGATATCCATCGATAGTATGCGCAACGTTGTGCCGGTCCAATATGTTGATTATCGACTGTTTGTAGTGTATATCGCATCCAATCTTAAACTTGCGTTTAATGAACAGCATGGCTATCACCTCCTTTCATTAAATAGAGTGCAAATATCGCGCAAAAAGAAAAGAGGATGGTTAGTCCTCTTTAAGTTTTTCCTTTAATCTTCTCATTTTAAAGTCCATTGCCATTTTAAGTAATGTAGGATTTTGCTTAACAATGAGTGCCATATCATAAGCCATTCGCCACGTACTGTACATGATTACCATTCTTTGATTTTTCGCGCATAATACCCTTGCGTATTTAGGTTTAGGAAATGCGAAATTGATTAATGTCGTTTCGCTTATCGCAAACTTATCACCAAGTCTTACTGCGAATAATTTATCTTTATGTATCCATGTTCGTATAGTTGATGGCGCAACTTCTAATAAGTTGGCTACCTCTTTAACTGTATAAATCTTATCCATAATTATCCTCCAAAATATAAATTTCTTTCATAAAGGACGATGTAAATAATGCGAACAAAAAGAAAAGAAGATGCTAAGTTTCCTTAACACCTTCCTTTACCTTTAGGTTTTCTCGTTTATTTTCTTAGCGAGTTCCACATTTCTTTTGGCTTTGATTTTTGTCACAACAAGATCCGTGACACCAAGAATGGTGGACACAATAATAGTTCCGGCTGTCAACGCAATGGTAGCTTTTATAGCTCCTTGCAACTGAAGGGCCTCGTAAACGTTAATCGCTTCCTTTACCGCTTCCTGGTATTCCGTTTCTGTGTACATTTTCTGTTCCATAATAAAGTTCTCCTTTAAAAATATAGTTATTAACCTTCCGGTCATAATATGGGTTGTAAATTATGCGAGGTAAATATACTCAATCCATATACCTGAACTCTTCGAGAGAGCATTCTAACACTCTCGCAATCTTGTCAAGGTTATAGAATCCAGGTTCGGACCTACCAGTCATGTATCTACTGATCATCGCTTGAGATATGCCGGTTCTTGCAACAAGCTCGTTCTGACTTACACCTTTGATAAGCATGAGTCTACGAAGTCTTGCTGAAAATTCGCTACGGCATTCTGTTTCGGTCATGTTGCTACTATCTCGAGGAAGTGGTCTAGCGGCACCGTCGAAGTCGTCATACAAATATGCGCTGCCATCTGCCATACGAATGAATAACTGGGATGGACCGCATTCCACAACTTCGGTTGCTTCGTCCATCAAAAAGGGGAAACTTGCTTCTGCATTTCGTTTAAGATACTCTACCATATGTACTCCTTTTAAAAATCAATCTGGGAACCGAAGTCAATCAAATCATCTACGCTACACTCTAAGGCATATGCAAGATTAATGAGTGTTGTAGCCTTCGGTATTTTGGTTCCGTTTATGTAATTGCTGATTGCGGCTTCTGATAAGCCTGTCTCTATGGCGAGTCGTTTTTGTGTAAACCCAGCATCGTGCATTACTCTTTGCAGGTTTTCACTAAACTCGTAAAGCCATCTAAATTCAGTCATTTTTACCTCCTAAATATGATAATTCACCGTAGTAAATTCGGCTTAAAAACTCTATATATTTTTAAAAATATATACTATAGTATATATTTTAACTTTTTATATATAAGTAAGAATAAAAAGTGGGTTTTTGACCAGAGCCTAATTTCTCATCGCAAAATCTTCGAAAAATGGCCTTTTTTATATACTTTTGTATATAGAATATATACTTTTGTATATAAAATATTACTTTTGTATATAAAAATCGCTGCCCACTTTTTTCTCAAAAATTGACCAAAAGCCCACTTTTTTTGACCAGACCCATTTTTTCGTCGTCACAAAATTGTTCGTGGCCAGATTTACTTTAGTAAAGTTGACCAGAAATTTTCATAAAAAGAAGAGCGCTAGTTTATCTAACGCCCCACTTTTTTCACTTATAAAAGTTATATTATGATTCGAATAAATGTTTCACATCGTTCCAGGATACAAGTTTTATTCCAAGCACTGCTCCGATTATCGCATGTACGTCATCCTTATTTTCAGGATATCGTTCATACAATCTCGCGCATGCATCGATAACTGTCGCCATAGAACGGCTAGTGTCATATGTTTTCTTTTTCATAATAAAGTTCTCCTTTAATATTATATTATTTCATTAAAGGTCATGTAATTATCGCGTTTCCTCAAAAAAGCATCTCGGAACCCCGTAATACCTAGCAAGTTCCTCACGCAAATTCTCGATGATGCCATCCATAACATCCGGTCTCTGTCTCGCAAGACATAACTCTTCAGCGTGAAGTCTAGCCACATAAGCGTTATTAACCCTTTCCAAAGCTAACTCGTCGATCGTATGGCTAGGCACAGGCAACGCCATCATAGCCACCATACGCTTATTCGGACACCAGCGTACGTACGCGCACTTCTCACATTCCGGCGAAAGTTTACTTAAACTCATACCAGCCTCGCTTACGGCACAACTTCAATGTCAAAGCCGGGATTCGTATGGAAATATAACTTGTAATGATACGGATTGGTGTTCGTGCCCGTAATATCCTCAACTACGTACATCGTATAATCATTCAAGTAAATATAGTTCTTCTTGTACTCGTTAGGACCCACTTTACAAGTGATTACGAGCTCGTTAGCAGTATTATTGCTGACGTTCATATATCCTTCCGCCTCAAGAATTATAAGGTCTGTACGCGCGTTATATACAGTGATTCGTCTCATGCACTCGAAATACTCAGCCTGTATAGTGAGGTTATGATTCACATTATCGGCTTCGGTCCACAAGTTGCCGCATCCCGCAGAAGCTATAACTATCACAATGATGCAAACGACAGCTGTCAATATTTTGATAAAATTTTTCACATTAATAAATCTTTTCATTCTAAATTCCTTTCTCTTCTCCAGGCGTCAATGTCAACGCCCATGCCTTTCAATATTTCTGTACAAAGCCAAGGATTATCCCCAGCTTCAAGTTCATACCGATCCACCAAAGCATCCATCTGAGATATAAAGTCGTCATATACCTCTTTAAGCTTCTCCGCATCGGCGTTAAAATGTTTAGCCACGAGCAATAACACTATCGCATCGATCTCCGTAGTGTTCTTTCGATCGTATTCAGCAAATGCCTTTCCAATCTCAATATCCATGGCTCTTTTTTCAGCGGCAGTCAAGTCTGCTCCAATTATTCTTTTACCAAGTTTTCGGATGTACATAACTCTTCCGCCTCCGCAAATATCTTAATGTTAGCCTTGAAATCTTCAAAGCTACCACTATTGTTGATTATGTAGTCGTATGTATACTCGAATACGTTAGCGTCTGCCATATTACTAAGAATAGGCTCAACTCTATCATTCGTAATCAAGATTGTCTTAGCTCCGAATTCGTTCTTAGCTCTCTCTATCTCGTCCGGCTCACGAATATCGATCAACAAGACATTGTACAGATCAACTATCTTGAAATACTCAACCTGAGTACGAATATCTCGGAATGCGAAATCACTGTATTCGCTAGTCAAGCATTTCAAATCAGACAAGAACTTTCTATCTTTCTCGGTCTTACCGCCTTCCCAACCGCAAAATTTAGCGAGTCTCTTAACTTTGTCGACTGAAGATATCTTCATTGTCGAAACAATCTCCGTCAAAAACTGGGCAAATGTATCTTTACCACATCCGCCCATACCATTTACTATGTATATTTTTTTCTGCATATGTACCTCACGTTCTCTTTTTAAATCTATTTCGCTTGATTGTAGCCATTGCACGGCCAGCTCTTCGTTTATCTGTACGTTCGTAGCAATACCCCAGTGCCGCCCGTTCAAGGTCGTCTATTTCTTTCTTACGAGCATCCTCGGCCTTCTCCGCCAAGTATTTCTCGCACGTCTGATGACAAGTAGGCTTCCTATCCGGACAGTTATAGCAAACTCGTTTTCGTGCCATTATGCGTGCTCCTTAATATATTCGATTACAGGTTTCAATATCCCGCATATAACCTTAAGCGCACAAAATATACCGAAGCATATCCAATACGCAGCACCGGCTTTTATCGTTGATCCTATGATTGCGAATAATATAATGCTCATCATTTTCCGTACTCCTTCTCTAATTCGTCCAAAGCCATCTGGAATATAGTCTCGAGACTGTAACCTACACCGTTCGCATAAACGGCCAATCCTATAGCTACCCATTTAAGTGTCGCCTCATAATTTAACTCTTCCGCATCTGCAGCTTTGCCTAGACAATCGCTAGCCATAGCCAGCTTCTCGAGATCGCTTGCATTCAGCAAGTCGAGAGCATCAATCACTTCTCTCTGAAACTGATCAGCTGTCATTTTGTTTTCCTCCTATTCTTAAGATATAATTCGTAATAATGCTCATTAACAAATGTGTCGGTCTCCCATATAGGAAATATCCCAAAGAGCCAGTCACGATGTTGTAAGCGATAGACAGTCTCAAGCCAGCGATATTCGAAATCCATACCGCCTTCAACCCGAGCCTTTACCGGAAATATAGCAAAGCGTTTAACTACTCGTTGGTAGTGGTTTTTCCATCGCATCTCGTTTCTCCTTCTTCATGTTTTTTTTCTGCCGTATCTATTACGTATGTAAGTACCGAATAAATAGTATCAGCATGGTCTACGTTGACAGATATTAATGTATTGTTCAATACCTTAGCGACTCTCCATTGAAAGTCAATCGCATCTCGAATCGCCTTAAGTTTTTCGAGAAATTCATCTTCAGTCATTATTCACACGCTCCTTTCTCGCATTCTTCCATCTATTAAAATCTCGTATGACATCCTCCCTCGATCGTTCAAGTGGCTTAACCGGTTGTTCCATCAGCTTCATCAAAAGTGTAAACGCCTCGTCTTCTCTGAAACCAGCGGATATAAAGCATTTGTAAGCCGTCCTACACTCCGTAGCCAGTGTATAATAATATTCCCCAAGCGCGTTAAGTCTTTCTTTTTCCGGATCAACTGGTTCGGCAGCATTTACAGGTTCGTCTTCGATGATTCGGGTGTGGTGGCTGTCTACATAGGACTTGGTGAATCCACATACTGCCCCTTCAGGATCTCTCATAATATAATCGCCGTAGTTTACGAAATATTCCATATTCGTTTCCGAATGGAGTTTGGCGCGCGTGTTATGCCAGTCATCCTCACAAAGAACTGCTTCATTTTTTGTAACTTTATCCATAAACCAATCCGGAATAGGATCAATACCGATTCTGAACGCTTCGAATATATTATTGTTATATACATATTTCATTTTGTTTCTCCTTCATTAATAACATCAATATGACAAGATTTCATAACTTCCAATGCTGCTTTATGTCTCTCGGGATTCGTACCAGCGCAGCAGCTAGCGTCGACTATGATGTCTGCTTCAGGGCAAAGTGTTCTGAGCAGCAGTGCATTCGATACCACACAAATATCCGTACATACACCTATAACCTCGATGATCGGAGAATGTCTCAAGTAAGTCAGATGCTCCAGATCCCTAGCTCCGAAAGTGCTTTTAATGAGCACACTCTCGCCCCATGCAGGCGTAATAACGAGTCCTCTACCTTTAGCGTCATCCCACATGCAATGTTTTATAGGTAAACGTCTACCTTCGTGCGTGTCCAAATAACCGGGTTCGTGACAGTCTTTTGTGAATACCACGTCTTGAAAATACTCACGATACTCCTCTATTTTTTTCTTAACATTCGGAACGATAGCTTTTGCTTCCGGCGTGCCAAGCGGACCGTACACAAAATCGTTCTGCATGTCTATTACGATAAGTGTTTTTTTCATTTCGTTTTTCCTTTCAGTATTTGGTTACCTTTGTATTTGGCAACTTTGTCTTTCACAGCTGCACTCCACTCTTCTTTCATGTCGTCAGTTTCGGCAGCTACAAATTCAATGGTGAAAAATACGTTTTTACATTTTGGTTTAGGGCATTTATACTGGCGATAACGTTCATTCCAAGACATATCAACGCCTTTCATAACGCTCGCCCTAGCCCCGCATTTAGGGCAGTTCATCTTTAACCTCTTCTTTCGGTTCATGCTCTTCGATAAACTCGATAAGAGCTATAAGATTTTCTATTGTGAAAGGGACCGACACTGACTCGTCGTATGATTCGTATATTGGTTTAGCATCTCTACCATCTTCGAACCACGCGCCGCGTATAGACGTACCCCAGTTAATCCAGCCTTTTTTATTAAGCAGCTGACAAACGACAATATAAACGACGTACATTGACTCGTCCCCTATAAACTCGTAGGTCTGTTTATTGAGAATAACTTTGCATATGTAAAGTATCATCTGAACAAAGAGCTTATCGAGATCGCCGTCGTATGTGGTCAGATCGAATATGCGATCCGCTGCCCATTCGTATATGTCTCGGTCTTCCAAACACTCAACATAGTACGCGAATTCTTTTTCGTATATCTCTTTAGCGGTCATTCCTTCTCCTCCATCTCCATATCCCAGCATCTCTCGCAATCGCCATGCTGTTGCCATCCGCATTTGTTCAACGGTTTGTTTGTGGGTGCTCCCTTGAAATATCGTCCAGGGCATCCCTTAACACCGCCAACGAAGTAATCGTCTACGAGTTCAGGTCTCTCGATCATGATTTTTTCTTTGTAAGTCATCTCTTGTCCTCCACGATATGTTTACCGATTTCTTCTATGGCACGTCTATAGTTTTTCATTTTGACTCTCGCGTTCTTGCCGTGTTTCATAAGCCATACGAGCTTCTTGTTTGGGCAATTGTACATAACCCAATACCATAAGCCGGACAATTTGAACATGGTTATCTTTTTAATGGTACATGTACCGACGAATTCGCCATTCGTATCAAGAGCCATCACAATGTTTTTACGTACATATGCCTCTACAGCATCTCTATCCGGTACAAAGTTTGTTATAGTGATATCTTTAGCCGTACCGACATACTCGCCGTCGATATATACTTTACAATCGTTCTTTTCCCCAAAAGGCATATCATTTTTCCTCCTTAAAATACTTATTCCACAAATATTCAATAGCGAATTTGGCCTGAGCTTCCGTCATATCGCCCAAAACTACCATCATATCTTCCTGGAATGAAGTAGTTTCTTTCGTAGTAGCTTCGGGGATTTCTCGGTTCCAACATTTTGTGCAGTTCGCGTCGGATGCGCCTATACATCCTGTCATGCTGTTAAACGGCGCGTTTTTAAAATGTGTTCCAGGGCATCCTTTTACTCCGCCCCACGCATTATAGTCTATCTCATACGGTCCTATCTCTGTAATTTTCTCTCTGTAAGTCATCGTTTTTCCTCACCTTTCAAGTGTTTGCTTTCGCAATATTTTAAAATTATCTTTTCCGCAGCACATACATCTGTCTGCCATGTACAACCCCGCGGTCTTCGAGCAGGTTATTCGCTTTAAGCATATTTAACCCTCGCAAACCCACGAGCTCGAGTATACAACCCTCATAAATCAAGCAGAGCCCTTTACACTCTGTCTTTACGGCGTCGTATATTTCGTCTAAGTTCATTGGTATCACCCCCTACCCATGCGAGAATAAATATAAAAGAAAGAGCCTGAGTCGAAACCCAAGCTCTCGCTTTTTTTAATCTTTACTTTTCTTAACGAGAAATACTCGTTCGCCTCTGATAGATACTTTGATGTTGTGCATCTTGTAGTGTTTTATCGAGCTGCATAAAGTCGTTTGGCAATTCTTTGCGTTCGAATGAGGGTAATCCTCAATTTCTACGCAATCGTAATCGCTCTCCGCGAATTTAGTCAAAATCTCGAAGTTTCTACTTTTAGACCACAAATCTTTTCTGAGTTGTTTCTTATCATACGGTTTAATGTGCATATTGTTTCTCCTTTAAAATAAATATTATTTCATAAAGGAGTTTGTAAATTTCGCGAACTTAGTTGAATATATCAGAAGGAAGTATGTATTCGCCGTTGCCTATTACATCCGGCAGCTTGCCATCCCACGCATCCGCAAGAATTTTATTAAGAATATCTTCCGTCAAAGATTCAGCAATAGTTCTGTTCGCCTCAGCCTCAGCTTCTGCAGCAATCTTAAGTGCCTCCGCTTTAGCCTTAGCGATATCAATTTCTGCCTGTGCCGCTTTGAGTTTGGCCGCTGCTTCGGCCTCAGCCTGAGCTACGATTTTCTCGTTTTCATATTCGGCTTTGAGCTTAGCCTGCTCTGCAATCATTTTATCCTCTACCGCCTGTTCGAAAGCGTCAGAAAAATCAATATTCGTGAGTACAACCGTCGCAATATTCACAAAGTATTCTTCACCGACAGCCTCTTTAATGGCTGCTTCAACTGCGGGAGATATAGTAGCTCTATTAGCTATAATATCCATAGCTTTGTAGGATGAGAGTACAGATTTGGTTTTCTCTATAGCTACGGAGTTGATTCTGCTCTGAAGAACTTCGAGAGATCCGTACTGAGTAGCAATATCAACAACTTTATCGCTCATGATGTTGTACTGAATCGTCATCTGGACTGTCATTGTCTGTGCGTCAGAAGAATATGCTGCTGTCTCGCACTCGATGTTCTGAACTTTCGTGTCGTATTTAGTATAAGAGTTAGATATCCAGAGGTCATAATGCGTGCCAGCCTCTTTAGTTCCGGTTATTTTACCGAACTGTTTAACGACTGCAATCTCGCCCGTATGCACCGTATGGAAGCTGAAGGGGACGATGAAGAAAGCGATAACGAGCGCGATACACGCTATAACCGCAATCGTTCCGCCTACGTTATAATCTTCGTCCAACCAATGAGCGGCGAGGACACCCGCTGCAACCGCCATTACCGCGATAATAATACCTGTAATAATTCCAATAGCCATAATATAATTTCTCCTTTTAAGTGTTATTTTTTTTTAATAAATTTGTTTTGGTTGTTTATCCCACTTCACATACTTGCGCTCGTTGAATTTCTTTTTATTCATCAGAGCTTTTGTTATCGCCAGGTCAATACCTGAACGTGTGCGTAAGTGATAGTAATATAAATCGGTATATGGAGTATTCAATCTGTCGATTCTTCCGGCAGCTTGCTCCATAACTTTGTATGAATAGTTTTGCGAGAAGAAGACCATAGTGTCTGTTTTTACACAGTTCCAGCCCTCACAGCCTGCGGTATACTGAACTAAATATACCCAGCTGTCTGTATCAGGAACTCTTTCGTGTTTATGCCCATTCCACTCTGCTACAGTGACATCCTCACCAAAGTACATTCCTCTGAGAATATCTAATTCATAGTCAAAGTTATAGAACACTATGATCTTCGGATGCTGCTCGAATATCTCCAGCAAAGCTACTTGTCTGCTCTCGTCCGTATTCACTATCCTCCGTAGAACATAGCAAAGTCCAGAAGCTTGTTGTATAGGTTCATCCTTATAAGGGTCCCAACGATACCGTATCGCATCTTTATACTTAGGAATACTATACTTCACAAGGACATCCTCATGATGTCTTACTGTATTCCTATTGAAGTCCATATCGATGAGAATATCATTGCGATACTTTAGCAGCTTACCTTGATTAATATATTTCTCAATCTTCGGATAGCCGCCATAATATGACTGAACCACATGTTCGTCAAAGAAAGCTGTTTTGTTTTTGTAGAACCCGTTGGCGATAAATACCGGAATATAGTCCTTCCACTGGTCTCCTGGAGTGGCGGATAGCAATATCCATTTATTCCTTCGGGCAATTTTATAGAAAGCTTTTACCCAAGCCCCGCTTCCTACTAATCGCTGTTCGTCGAATATAAAGAAGCCGCCATAGACATTGGAATATTTTTTAATATTATTCCAAGAATCTACGACGACTCTCATATTCTTATAATATGCAACTTCGGGATCAGTAGTAAGAAGAAACCATGGTAATTCAGCTTCCCATTCGAGTGTATCTCTCTTACGCGCAGTCGTGATTATGTACAGGTCTCTCGGGTTCGTCATAGGAGAATATCCATCAGACCAATCGCCTCCGCATTCACGGAAGTAATAGGCTAATGCTGTCCTAGACTTACCCGAGCCAACTCCGCCCGCGAGAATACACCCGTTTTTCATCCGATTAACGGCATCTTCTTGGTAATCTCGTAGTTGTATAGACATTATTTAGTGAGCCCCTTAATAAGTTATTTCGCGGTCTGTGCCTGCGCCAATTTTTGTGGCATAAATCTTTGTAGGCGTTACTGTGAACACATCAAAAGATTGTTCCGTTACCGTTCCCTCAACACGCTCATTTTTCAGCGCATCGGTGTTTTCTTCTTTGGCATCGCATCTCGTTCCGATGATATTAAATCCGTTGGAGGTATTCACCGAGTCGATATGCGTGTGTCCGTGGAAGTAGCCAACAAACGTGCCTTTTGCATCTGTGAAGTCAACATTCACCGAAACGGCATCATAACCGTATTCGCCTGCATAACTGCCGCTGTATGTTGTTTTGTTTACGAACGCACGCAAAACGCCGTTCATAACATCTTTGTCACCAAGTTCTTGTGTAGTCGGAACGTGAGCAAAAATAACGATTTTTGTTTTCTCCTTAACTCCCTCGACAAGAGCTTCTTTTGTCAAGAAGTCAAACTGCGGCTGTGTAAAGCGCATAATCCACATTTTAGGATAAAGCTGTGTTCCATCCGCCTGTAACTCATAGTTGTTCTGCTGGGTGTTCAATCCGATGTAACGAACATTATTCGATGTATCGTCAATATAGTACGCCGTTCCTGTTTCATCAAAATGAACATCGCCAATCGTGCCAACTTTGCGATATGCAAACTCGTGTAACTCTTGAGGGGTTAAATTATGAACATACGTCTCTCTGTCTTTTGGCGCTTTGCCGCTGTTGTTATATGTGCCGTCGCCATCACGGTCAAGCCAGCCGTATGAACCGTCGTGATTTCCCTGTTCCATTAGCAATCTATCACGGATAGGAGCAAACATTGTTTCTATGGCTTCATTTTCCGCGAGTAACGCTTCTCTTGTGGTGAGACAACCTCTTGTCTGCCAGTCACCAACATGAATAGCATATTTAATATCAACTTCATCCATTAACCTTTTCGCAAGAACAGGCGAAATTTTACCGAGGTTAGATGGATAATGCGTATCTGCGAAAAGAACGAACGAAAAGCAATCTTTGCCGTACTGTCTATGAAGATTTTTTATTGTAGATATTTTTTCATCAATATGAGGCTGCCAATAGTCAGGAATTTCGGTTGTTCCTATATTTTCGATTTTACCTTCAAGCGCTTCAACTTTTTGAGCCGTCTTCGCGCTTTTCGCCTTTTCGGATTCAAGTTCTACAGTTAACCCATCAATGCGATTTTCAGTGTCCGCTGACCAAATTGCTTTTCCCGTATTAGTCCAAGCATATTCTTTTACTATAGTAGGCTCTTCAATGTCATCATTTACCGTGATAATAACTTGGCTTGCGTCCGCAGGCGTAGGTATTGCGAAACGAATACTGTGAACGGTGAAATTACCCTCCGTGCCAATGGAATATTGATAAATTCCATCATCACTAACACCATCAAATGTAAGTACTGTATATCCGCCAAGCGTGAGATTTGTATTGTAATACCCCACATTTATGTTAACGCCATCACTGGCGGTTCTTGTAACTTGATACCTGTCCTCTCCTCTAAATGTTACACCTTTGATATATATTTTATCGCCATTGGTGCATTCGATGTCATTAGTTATCGTCGATGGTTGACTACTATATTCTGCGGAAATACCACTTGAACTAAAACGATAACCATTTACCCATTTTGTTGTATCGGTGGTATTATTCGGCAAAGGCTCGGCTTTGTTTATATATCCATCTGTAACCTTTTCGGTATACATCCACGCGAAGATATAACCAAAATTGGGGCTTTCCTTATCAAGCAACACATACATTTTTGTTGTGTCTGTCATAGCTTCCAATGTCTGCGCAGGCTCGGGCTT
>JAEIGA010004528.1_pt1 | contig 21488 bp, 10 predicted proteins | sample 9270691 | NCBI WGS metagenome assembly JAEIGA01 (sample SAMN17057246, study PRJNA624740) | gut metagenome | biome: biome; isolation source: fecal sample | host: Bos grunniens | place: China: Xizang | collected 2019 | reverse complement strand
TTCTGATAAATTTGCTTTTAAATATGTTTTCAAATAAGACAAACCAATAGGGTAAACCGGATATGGTTCACAAAATCTATTAGCTGAAATTAAAACTATTTTTTTCACTTTCAATCGGTTAACTCATTTGCCTATTACAACGCAATAGACGTATTGTAAAGTACAAAGATAAGCAAATAAAAATTAAAAAACAATATGAGAAAAACATAAAAAAAACGGAGTCAACTCAAATAAAGAGCGACTCCGATTATATTTAAGAATAGGGCAGGTTTTTAGAATACGTAACGTGCTGAAAGCGCGATAGCACCTTTCCATAGACCATTGGTATAGAAGCCTGCATTTCCGTATGCACCCCATACACCGATAGTAGGACGATAGTCGATAGAAAGTTGTAGAGGGAACCAGAATTGGTATTCAACACCAAGACGACCAGCTACACCACCGAAGCCCCAAATTTCATTGAAACCTTCAAAACCTACAGAAGCACCTACACCTGCATACCAGTTCCATTCACCTTTGTGCTCCCATGGAATCATAACATCACCAGGGTTGATCCAATCGTAGGTAGCAGATGCTGATAAACCAAGGAAACCTGGAAGACCTAACTCTGCTGAAACCATATTGCTTTCACCTAAAGCGTGTTGGTAAGAAACTTCAACACCATAACCTAGACGAGCACCAATTGCACGTGGTTGAGCAAAAGCTGCAGTAGCCATAGCTACCATAAATAATGATAAAAGTACTAATTTTTTCATGTTCTTAAAAATTTAAAAATGTTCAAATGTTATTACGAGTGCAAAAGTATGTATTATAATTAGAATATTAAAATTTTTAACAAAAAATCTTTAGTACAAAAGAAAGGGTTAGCCAGCAATTTGACTAACCCTTTTACTTTCAGATTTTTAAAATGTTACAATTTAGTAACAGAAGAACGAACGGTCGTTTGGTGCTTTCTCCATAAAGCGATATGAAAGTACCACCTCGTGAGAACCGCCAGAAACGTCTATTAGAGAAGATACGTTGATGTCGTAGCTATATGAGATACTAAATCCTTCTACCGACCCACCAATCATAATCTTGATTGCATCATTGTTTTTAAGACCTTCTGGTGTATAGAATGGCACACCACGATAACCTACCCCTGCCATAAAGTAGCGTCTGTGATACATCACGTCTATATCTATTTGGTGAGCTTGTCCTTGCCATTGATATAGGGCTGCAATGGTAACGTCGTCTTTGGCATCGTATTTTCCTAGACCTTTTGAGATAGGAATCATACCTGCGGCAAACACACTAAGTTTGAGTGGGTTTGTAGTTTCAGCTTGTTCCATAAATGAAATCTTGTTGCCAAGCAAGTTGTCGGCATGCACACCACCAAAGAAATATGTGTGATAGAAAAGTATAGACACGCCTGCATCAAATCTCACCAAAGAATTGTTGACAGGATTGAACGATGTGGTTGGAAGAAAACTTCCGTCTGGCGCAATTTGGTCTGCAAATATCATTTTATCTACGTCAATTATTCTATAGAATAAACCTAGTTGAAGACCTGGACGGAAATACCAATCTGTGGTAAGTTGCACAGTATAGTTATACTGCAGGTTGAACTCTGTTTGAGAAAGTATGCCTGCTGCATAGTTTGAGTAGGCAATATTTGCACCAAACGATGAACGCATAGGGTGGAAATATTGGTCGTAACCTACCACTGCTATGTGACCGCCTTTCAACGACGAGTACAAATTTCTATATGTGGCAAATGCTTTGCCTCCTAAGTTAAAACCCGCAAATGATGGTGCTACCATTGATGCGGTAGCCCATGGTTGCGACAACAAGAAGTCTTGTGACATGGCACCTTGTGCCAATAACAACACACTTACTAGTGATATAATTCTCTTTAACATTGTTCTCATTATCTTATCAACATTAAATTACCTGAATATTGGAAGGCTTTTCCATCTTTAAATCTACCTTCTGCTCTATATAAATACAAACCTTGGGCTGCACATTGGCCTAAGTAGTATCCGTCCCAACCTATGTATTGGTCGTTAGATTCAAATACTTTATTGCCCCAACTATTGTAGATTTCCAATTTGTAAACATCTACGTTGCGTCCTATTGGATAGAAGACGTCTAGTCGTCTTTCACCTTCTGAGTAAAGACCACCGTTGCTGCTTTCTACATTTGGTGTGAATGCTGTTGGGAATACTAGGTAAGAATCTTTTCCTACTTTAATGTAGTCTTCCATTACCAATGTATCTGCACATAGGTTGATGTCGCTCACGATATATGTGACATCGTATAAGCCGTCTTCAACATAGGTGTAAACTGGGTTTGCTTTGTCTGATGAGCCACCGTCGCCAAATAGCCAGAAGTGATTTACTCCACCTTCTGTTTCGGTGTAGAAGTGTGCTTCTGCGTTTGGCACATAAAGTTGTCTTTCTGCTACGCTGAATGCTGCTTCTGGAGCAGGCAATACTTTCACTTCACCTTTAAATGTATCTACTCTACCGTTGGCACTTGCTGTAAGTTTTACAGTGTATGTGCCTGGGTTTTCAAAGATGTGAATTGGACTACGTAGGTCTGATGTACTACCATCGCCAAATTCCCATTTGTAATCTGCATTACCAATGGTGGTATTTGTAAATTGTACTGTAAGTGGAGCACAACCTTCTGTGGTTTCCATGTTGAATGAAGCGATAGGTTCGTCTACCATACGTATCTTGATTTCGTCGTATGCTACACAGTCGTAACCTTCAAGTGTCCATCTCAATGTATTGATACCTGTTGCAAGACCGTTTACATAAGTATTTGGATTGTGTGGGTCTTCGATTGTACCAGAGCCTGCCACTACGCTCCAAGTACCTGTAACATCGGCATCGTTTACTACCCTAGCAGATAGGCGGAAACTTCCTGTGGTAGAAACACCGTCTGCTCCTGCATCTACTAGTTTGTTCAAGTCGTGTGACACTACTTTCACTTCTATTTCATTGCTACATTGTGGTGAGTAAACTTCCCAACGAATGATGTTTGTACGTTTGTTGCTCAAACCAGAGATAAGGGTTTCGTTGCTGTTTGGATTTTCAATTTCGCCATCACCAGCAATTAGTGTCCAACGTCCCATACCAAATTCTGGTTTTGGAGCACGAAGTGTCATAAAGTCTTCGCAAATGGTTAGTTCGCTAAATTCTGGTTCTGTAATACCTGGGTCTTGGTTGGTCACTGTTACGATGTCGTAACCTACGCAATAACCGTCGCTTACATTCCATGCTAATTGGTTGTCACCATACATTAGTCCTGAAACTTTTGAGTTGTTAAGTTCAGGTGATTCAAAGTTGGCATAACCACTCACTAGTCGCCATTCGCTAGATACTGCACCTGGAGTTTTGGTTGCTCCAAGTATTGCTTCTGCAGAACAATCTGTAATAAAGTCGACACCAGCTTCTACGTATGGAAGTGGACGAATAACAAGATTTGCTGTGATTGGGTCTGCTTCTGTACAAATATTGCTTGGCACTACAGACACTACACTAGATAAAGCATATTTGTCGATTTGTACCATGATGCTACGTGTTCCTTGTCCTGATAGGATATGATAACCTGTAGGCATTACCCATTCATAGTTTGTAGCATTTGCCACTTCAGATACTGTAAGTGGGAAAATAGACTCGTCGTCACAAACGAATGGTGGAATAGTGATTTCTGCACCTGAAATAGACATTGGTTTGTCTACTTGTACGTTGATAGCAGAAGAAACACCTTCACCACAATCATTTACACCCCATACCTTCACTGTACCGTCTTGAGCATTGTGAGAGACTTGTACTTCAATTGTGTTTGAACCTAAACCACTCACAATATTGAAACCTACAGGAAGTGACCATTTGTATGAGGTAGCGTATGGGATTTCTGATGTGCTAAATGAGGCAACTGAACCTCTACATACCATATTTGCACCTAAAATAGAAGTTGCATCTTTTGGTAAAAGTCCCATTTGTACTTGTTGTTGTTTATCCAATTTGCTAATGCAACGTTTTCCAGATTTAATACTTTCAAATACGAATAGGTTTTCTGGTTTGTTTGGATAAATATCAAGAACTTCTTCCGCTTCGGTCATTTCGTGTTCATACTTAAGTTCGTTTAAGTAATAAACCAAGTGCCATGGTGCTTCGCCAGTGGCATGAAGATGCACTTTTAGTGGATTTGGTTCACAAACGTATGGGTCGATATTTACCTCTAAGTTTGGATAAGTGTATGCTGTAATATCTACTGAATAGTCTACATCTACACTACAATTGTCGTTGCTTACAGATGTGATTGTGTATGTTTTTGTACCAATTTGAGTAGGAGTGATTTTCAAGAAATCTCTGCCTACATTGTATGGACCATCAACATAGTCTAGGTTGCCATCGGTGTAATGAATAGTCCAAGGACCTTTACCTGCAAAGATAATGTCGATAAGGGCAGATTCGCCAAGACAACAATCTTCTTGTGCAGATACTATGGTGATAGCAGGAACTTCGTGCACGTCTACTTGAACGCTTTCTCCTAGCACTGCTTCACAACCATTTGCATCTACAACACTTATTAGTTTAAACTCTGCATCAGACAACAATGTGTGTTTGTAAACATTCTTTTCTTGACTTGTGTTTACAGTAAAGATTTCTGTGCCATCTGTGTATTCAATAGTCCATGGTGCAAGACCGTTTACGTCTATTTGAATATCAAACTCTTCTGCACTACAAATATTTGAAGGACCGCTTATGCGAGCTGAAATTTCGTTTTTAGCATTGATTTGATATTCTTTTTGTATTGCACAACCATTTGCATCTTCAAAGTCTAAATAGTATGTACCTTTTGGTAGGTCTGTTTGGTCTTGTTCATTTACTTTTACATTGAAACCAGACCATGTGAATGAGTAAGGTTCTATACCACCTGTCACTTCAATGTCTATTGCACCATTTTGGTCGTTAGAACAATTGTTGTGAGTAAGATTTGCCTCAACAATGATTTCGTCTGGTTGTGTGATTGCTTGACTAAACTCACTTGCTTTACATCCGTTGGCATCGCTTATTTCTGCTGTATATGTGCCAAGTCCTAAGTTGCCAATGCTTTGAACTCCAGATTTTGCAAAGTTTGGTCCTCTCCATTCTATTGAATATGGAAGTGTACCACCTGTTACATGGATATTGATATTACCTTTATTTTCGTTGAAACAATCCAACTCAGTTTTGCTTTCTAGTAGTGTCCAAGCAAGTTGTTCTTTTTCTGAAATAATGTATTGACGTTTGGTTTCTGCTCCTTTGGCATCAATAATTTTAACATCATAAACACCTGCTTCCAATCCTGTTACTTGAGGTGATGTGGTTACATTTGTATAACCATTTGTTGCACTCCATTCAAATGTATAATTTGGAGTTCCACCACTTACTCTAAGTAGGATGCTACCTGTTTCACCTGCACATTTAATATCATTTATATCTGGAACTACAGTTAAGGTTTCTGGTTGAGTTACCTCTATTCTTTCGGTGATTGTACAACCTACTGCGTCTTCAATAGTTACATTGTAGTAACCTGCAACTAAACCGTTCAACACTTTACCTGTAGCTGGATTGTGTGGGTCAATTGTAGGACCAGACCAAATATATGTAAGTGGGTCTGTACCACCTTGTGCATCTATTTCAATAAAGCCATCGTTGCCACCATGAACAGTAACATCAGTTTTGTTTATTAAAACAATTTGCATTGGGGCTGAAGATTGTATTGTTACTTTGTCTCCTGCCTTACATCCATTTTTGTCTTCAATGAACACTTCGTAATCGCCAGCACCAAGGTTTGTTAGGTGAGCGCCAAATCCTATTGGATTTGCAGTGTCGTAATCCTTGTTCCATAGATATGTATATGGAATAGTACCACCTGTAACTGTAACGTAAAGTTCGCCATCGTCTACTCCACCGCAAAGTGCAAAGTCGCTTGGAAGAGAGGCTTTCAACTCTGCTGGTTGGTCGATAGTTTCTTCTTTTACAATTTCACAACCTGCTTCGTCTTTTACAGTAAAGATATATTTGCCTGCATAAAGTTGAGCCACATCTAGTGTAGTGGTTGAGTAAGTACCGCCATCAAGTTTCCATTCGTATGAAAGGCTACCTGTACCACCAGAAACTGTTGCGTGAAGTTCGCCAGTTCTATCGTTGTAACATAGCACGTCTTTAGAAGATGTTGCCACTAACAATTCTTCACGTTTTTCTAGTGTAAACACTTTTTCTAAAGTACAATTTAAGTCGTCGATAACTGTTACTTTGTAAGACTCACCATTGTATAGGCTGTATTGGTTTTGGTCGTTAATCTTGTCTGAAGGAATACCTGCACCTGTCCATAAATATCTATAAGGAGCAGTACCACCAGATACATTAATTTCGATTTGAGCAACGTTTTGGCCGTAGCATTTATTGTCTACGATAGATTCTGAAAGTGCCAATTTACCTACAGGACCTTTGATTTCTTGTGAATAGGTATCGTGAGCACAATTGTTGGCATCTGTAAGTAAGATACTGTATGTACCTGCAGGTAGATTTTCTACTTTGTCTACATTTTCTGCTGTTACACCTACCCATTTATAATCGTATGGCATTGTACCTCCAGTGATTTCTACTGTGATGGCACCTGTTGCATTGCCGAAGCAATCTACAGATAGTTTTGAAAGTTCTGGGATGGTATTTACTTCAATTGCTTTTGGTTGTTTTACTTCTATTGTCTTTTCAACTTTAGCACCTGCATCGTCTTGAATTGTAAGTTTGTATTCGCCAGCAGCTAGACCGTCTACTCTTTCGTCTGTATCAGCTAGTCCTTCCCATGTGAATGTGTAAGGACTGATACCACCTTGTATATTTGAAAGAATGATGCTACCTGTGTTTTGACCAAAACATCTTACATCGTTTACTGTAATATCAAATTTGATTACTTCAGGTTGTTCAACTTCGATGCTTACCATTGCAGCACATTGGTTTTCGTCTGTTACTGCTACTGTATATCTACCTGCTGCAAGATTTGATACAATTTCTTTGTCGGCATTGTATGCAGGGTCTGCAGGGTTGGTTACTATACTTGGACCATCCAACCATTGTATTTTGTAACCAGAAGGTGCCATTGTGCCACCTGTAATATCTAGGTCTATAATACCATTTGATGCACCATGAATAGTCACATGACCTACATTGTAATTTATTTGTATTGGGTCTGGATTTTTAATGTGAACTATATCTGATGTTACAGCGCAACCATTTTCATCTTGTACTTTATATTGATATGTACCTTCTTTTAGTTTTGTTTGTGAATTTGAAGTAGTGATTGGGGTAGAATTTCCTACTTCATATAAAGCGTAGGTATAGATTTTACTACCACCTTCTGCAAACACTTTAATAGTACCATCATTTTCACCATGACAAGTAATATTTGTAGATTCTACTCTAACTGTTACTTCTTCTGGTTCTGTGATTTCTTTTGAAGCTGTAATGGTACAACCAAGGTTGTCTTTTACTTCTACAGTATAAACACCCTTTTCTTCGCAAGTAATGCTTGGAACACTAGGGAATGTGGCACCTGCAACAGAACTTGTCCAAGTGTAAGTAACAGGGAACTCGCCTGTAACTACAGCATTTATTGAACCATTTTTAGCGTCTTTACATTGAATATCTTTTGCTTCTAAAGTAAGGGTTAGTTCTTTTGGGTTTGTCATTTCAAATGTTTCTTCCCAAATACAACCATTGGCATCGGTAGCTCTTACTGTATATTTTTCTCCTGCTTTTAAGCCTTGTTGGTCTTTTGCTGTTGGATTCACTCCTACACCTTGCCATAGATAAGTGTAGCCAGTTGTACCACCCTGCATTTCAATTTCTATTTTTCCATCTACACCATCGTGACAGATGTTTTGTACAATATTTGCATCTTTAAGACCAAATTCAAGTGCTGGTTGAGTTACTTCTACTTCATGTTCGTATGTACAGCCATTTGCATCTTCCACATTGATAGTGTACATCATAGCTGGAAGATTTATAGCTTTTTGGTCGTTTTCTAGTTTTTCTGGTGCTAGACCTAACCATTCCACTTTGTATGTACCTGTACCAGTGCCACCTACTATATCTAGAATAATAACACCATCTTCGTCGCCATAACATTTGTTTTGAAGTTCTGAACGTAGAGAAGTAGTAACATTTAGTGCTGGATTTTCAAATACAACTAATTTATCTTCATTTGTGTTGTTGTATTTATCTGTAATTGTATATTGATATGTGCCAGCAACAAGACCATCTATTTCTCGTAAATCTTCACCTTCTTTTACAGTATCTCCATTTTCATTTTTCCATACTATATAATAAGGTGTACTTCCTCCGACAATATCCAAACTTATCACACCATTTGCCTCACCAAAACACTTAGTATTGTAAACAGTGGCATCAACAATGATGTCTGAAGGTTGACTAATATTTACTGCTAGAGTTGCGGTACAACCTTTTGAATCTGTTACTTTTACTGTGTATGTACCAGCAACTAAGTCTTTAAGGTCTTCTAAGTTTGCTTGGTTGTTTATTGTGGTATTGATACCGTTACCAGTCCATTCGTAGATATATTCATCTGAAGCATCTGGTGTACCACCTTCTACTGTAATGTTGATTTCACCTGATGCTTGTCCTATTACTTGCACATCAAGTTTGCTGTCTAGTTTCACAGTAAGTGGATGTTCTGGAGCTATTACATCGGTATATTTCTCTGCTACACAACCGTTCTTATCTTTTACATGGATTTTATAATGACCATTGCCCACTGTAGCAGTAGCATCTGGACTTACAACCACATCACCTAAGCTTGGGTCTATCTTTATCCATTCATATTCGTATGGACCTACACCCGCACTTGTTGGCACCTGAGCATTTAGTGTAGCATTTGTAGCACCGAAGCAGTCTACATCTTTTTGCTCAATGTTTACTGTTAGTTCGTTTGGTTCAATTATTTCAAAAGGAACTTCTTTAAAACATCCAATATTATCTGTTACAACATATTTATAATTTCCTTTTCCTAAAACTATTGAAGAAGATGCTTGGGTAACCTCAGCACCAGTATCTTCGTTGTAGAGTACTGTTTTATATGGAATTATACCACCTTGTTCTGTACCTGTAAATTTACCATCGCTTCTACCAAAACATGTAATATCAGTAGTAGTAACTGATGCATGAAGTGGAGAAAAGGTGTATTCTTTAGAAAGTTTTAGCGAACAACCAGTTGTGTTTGGTTCTACTGCCATCACATACACAGAAGAGAATGATGCTGTAGGAACATCAATTGCAGGGAACCTGATTTCTTGTCCTACAGACGTAGACTCTATAGAATTGCAAAGCACATCGTTAACATACAAATCGTATCTAATGCCTAATTCTGTGTTTTCTAATTTTACTGCTGTTTTATTTACTAAAGGGTCGCAGAAAAGAGAAATATCTTTTACTTCCTCAATTTTAGAAATACGGAATGTTTTGCTCTTATTTGTTTTACATACAATATTACCATCTGCATCATAATACTCGTGATACATAGTTACCGCATAGGTATCTTCTGGAAGCATATATGGGAATAATATTGCTGTTCCGTTTCCTTTGTCTACAAATGCATCTGGAAACTCTTGAGCATGTGAGAATGTAAATGTGGTATTTGCTGGTAGATTTGCCTCAATGTCAAGTCTCAACACATCGGCACAAATAGTAGCACCATGATTATAACCACTGAAGTCTGAAGCTTCATTCAACACCTTGAAGTATTCTGTGGTTTCGCTTGTACAAGTGTGAGTTACACCTTGATTGTCATCATATTCTTGTACATAATAATATGTAATAGGATATGTGGAATTTACTGTGGTACCATCAATATCAATAGAAGCTGTACCATTATAATTATCTGTTAAAGTAACTGCAGATGAAGTTTCAAAATAAACTTTATCTCTTGTATTTTGTGGAGTTGGGAAACCATACACATCAAAAACACCATGAGGTTCGCACATAAATTCGTCTACATTGATAGACATGCCTACCACACCGCGCACATTGAAACTTGTACTAGATTTACCAACACAACCATACTCATTGGTTACCTCATAGTCTATATTGAATACACCTATGCCAGATTGTTTTGTATCAAATACGTTTCCTACCAATGTTTCCACAGGAACAGATTCGCGAATATTGATAGTACCACCTGCATAGTTTGGCACAATAGAAATTTTTTCTCCATAGCAATAGTCGCTTTGCATAAGGAAGTCTATTTCTGGTTTTGGGTGCACAACTACTTCTTCTTCGTAAACATCCTTACAATATGCATCCTCGTAGATATATCTCACAATGTATGTACCCGCACCCCAACCTGGGTCGAACATTGGGTTTGCTTCGATTGGAGTATTAGTTAAAACTAAAACACCATTTTGGTTTTCCACCTCTACATCACCTGTTGTTGGACGACCAGAGGTAAAGGTAATTAACTGAGGAGCATCGCCCGCACAATATTCTTTTGGCATCTCTAGCGAATTGATACGAGTAGCATCTATGATTTGGAAGTTGACTGTTTCACTATAGCTACAACCTTGGTGTTCAATAGTATATTTTGCTGTGTGAAGACCAACTTTACCCAGCGAAGGATTGATGTATATTCTACCTTGATCTCTTTCTTCAGACACCTTCATGGCTGCATCCGAACCATTCAAGATAAAGTTACCCATTCTTGCGTCACTTTGGATTACAGCTTCTTGTAGAGAAATACATAGAGTATCATTTGGACCAACGTGGAAACCTCCAGAGTAGAAATAATCAGTTTCTTTGGCATTTACTTTGATTTTTTTGGTTTTAGAGCCCATACAACCAAATTCGTCCACCACGCTATATCTGATATTGTATATGTTGCCAGCCACAATACCTTTTAGGTTTGATGTTGCTTCTGGCACACCTGTGGTAGGAGTCACAATTGCACCACTAGGTGCAGTACCACCACCTATAGACTCACTACCAATAAGGTCCCATCTACCAGCGGCTAGTTGTGGGTATCCTTGCAATGGCACACCTTGTTTTGGATTTGATACGCTTGGTTGACAAAATTCGTATGGACCATCTCCCCAAGGACGGTCTAGAGCAGGAGCAATAGTCCAGTCTACTTCTTTGTTTATTGCACTCACATATACTGTGAATGTAGTATCTTGTTCACAACCAGAAACTACATCTTTGTAGGTATAAGTAACCTTGTAGTCTTGAGTTTGAGAAACTGCAGAAGGTACAATTGCATTGTTTTGGATAAGACCTACAGGTTCTGAAGTAAATTGACCCATACCTGGCACACCAGCAAGTGGAGCATTAGGGTCGCTAGAACAGAAATAATAAATAAGGCTTCCATCTGTATCTGTGGTTGATTTTTGCAAACCACTAATGGTGAAAGTTTTCTTATCAATAACTGTCAAGTCGTACTTACTTAGTACTTCACAACCTTCTGGAGTGGTAATTTTTAGTTCTACATGTTCATCTTGTAGAGCTTCCACTGTGATACTATTTGTTGTAGCTAGGTTTGTCCATTCAAATGTAGCACCAGGTTCGTTGTATGCCACAGAAAGTGTTACTTGCTCGCCATAACATACATCTTCGTCGTTTTTGCTAGAATGAATTTGGAAATCTGCCATGTTAGACATATTCATATCCAATGTAGGATAGTCTAGTGGGTCGTATTCTCTAGAACAAATATTGTCTTTCACTTTAGAAACTTGGAACACTGTAGCACTTGTAGGGGTATATGGGAATGTGTATGTGCTTCCAGTGATTGTAATATCTTGTGGATTTGCATTGTTTTCTAGAAGTGTAAATGTGTATGGAGGCACACCACCAGAGATGGTTACTCTCACATAAACTTCTTCGCCAGGACAAGCTTGTTGTCTATTGTCTAGAGTAAGAGTTGCTTCTGGAGAAGAAACCGCTTGCACCACAACTGTGCCATCCATGTATTCTTCGCAAGTGTTGTAGCCAATCTTTCTAGCTTTTACTCTATAGCGTCCTGCTTCCACATTGAACCATTCTAGTGGAGAATTGCTACCTGAAATCCAACCACCTTGCTCAATGCCATCTTTCATCAGCATATATTCTGTACCTGAATCCGATGCAACTAACTTAATATCAATTCCGGTCGTAGCAGAACCTTCGCAATATGAGCCACCTCCCTCTAGAGTATATTTTGTAGGTTTGTCTACTTTATAAACCCAAACTTCATCTTCGTTGTAGCAATCTTGCACAGCATTTGAAGATGCTCTCAATGTATATTGCTTATCTGCTGTTACATTTGACACAGTAGGAGTTGCAATATTTGGATTGTACAGACCTTCGGTTGGAGTCCAAGAATATTTCACACCTGTAACACCACTGGTACCAATTTGAACACTATTTCCGTAGCATACAAATTTGTCATCACCAGCATTTGCGGTAGGACGTTTAATAACTTCCACTTTAGCCTCTGCAGTAGCAGGACATTCAGGAGCATTTTCTATGCTTAGAGAAGATGTTAATTTGATAGTAGTATTTTCACTTAGAGAACTCAATGATAAGTCTGTACTACCACCTACATAGTTTGAAACACCATTTGTAATTGTTTCCCAATAGTAAATTTCTTGAGATGGTTTTGCCTTTGTATTTGTTACTTCTACCGAACCATCTTCACAAATTGTAAATTTACTTGGACTTAAATTGATTTCTGGTTTTTTGAAAACATTTACAGTAACAAAATCTTCTGAATAACAAGATGTTGCATTTTTATTTGCAACCTTTAGTTTAAATTCTGTATTGTCGTAAAGAGGAATTGTTGTAGTGGTATATGAACTAGAACCAGTAACCCTTCCGCTAGGAGTCCAAGTATATATCACATTTGGGTCTACAGGCAGATTTTCTGCAAGTACTGCATTGTCTCCATTACAGATGTAAAGGTCTTCACCTGCGTATGCTTCAGGCACAGCATCTACCACAACTTTCACTTCAGTTTTAGCACTCACACAACCTGCAGGCGACATTTGTGCCACCCAATATGAAGATTCACCCACTGCATTTTTATCGAAATAAATTGGAGCCACAATAGGTGAAGCTGTTGCAGAAGGAGAATCGTACCAAACTAGAGAATAAGAAGCAGTTACCAAAGAAGCCCATTCACCTTGTCCCTCCACAGCACAAGCCTTATAACCATGCGAAGTAGGCGATGTTGGCACAACCTTAGCCTCTACAGAAACAGGGTCTGATACATTTGTACAAGACTTTCCATCAACTGTATTTGTCACTGTCACAACCAACTCATATTTCACTCTGTCTGAGTAGTTTGTAAATGAATACACACCACTGGTAGGAGTAACAGTGGCACCATTTATCTTCCAAACTTGTGTATAGTTTGCTGGATATGTGTTTTCTAATGTAAATTTGATTTCTTTACCACAATCATGTGTAGCAGTAATTTGTGGTTTTGCTGGTTGCTCTACATAGTAGCGAGATGCAGATGCAGAAGAAGCTGTTGCTGGGTCACCTACCTCAGAGGCTGTCACCGTTAAGGTGTACTTCACTCCATCTTGTGGATTGTTCACTGTGTAAACCCCACTAGCAGATGCCGAGCCCGAACCAGTATTCAACGACCAGTTGTAGTTTAGCGACGCATCAAAATTTGTAACTGTGAAATACAAGTCTCCTCCACAATCCATTGCATTTGCCACCACGTTTGGTGTTGGGACTAAAGCAACAACTGTAGGAACGTCTTGCGGATCGACTTCACCAGATTGTTCACTGGTTTGTTCTATTCCACCTACTTGGTCCAACCCACTCGTCTGGTCTGAACCACTAGAAGCTTGAGCAAAAATATTCATGCAAATTGCCCAAGAAAGAGCTAACAAGCAAAATCTAGATAGATTTCTCTTTTTCATATATTTGACTTTAATATTTTGACTTTAGTATAAGTTTACAAATATAATGAAAATTTTCATAAATATCTGAAAAACAAACAAAAAAAAGAGTTAGACCACAGCCCAACTCTCCTTTATCCCATACGGTTATCAACACTTCTCAACCCTGCTTCATCTAAAGTTTAAAGTTATTTTCATTCACAAAAGTCTCTATATGTCTTGCTTTTTTCTCTTCATACATTTCGTAAATTGGCACCATAATAGCAAACTCAATAAGTCCGCCAAGTTCTTCACACACCGCATAACCAAAAGACTTCATTTTATCTGACAGTGCCATATATGTATTCACAAGTGGTGGAATATTCACACCTCTTTCACGCACTTTTCCATTTAAAATCTTATACTCATCTTTGAAACTTCCACCTGCAAATAAATCTGTATATTCCGCAGCAAAATCTGGTCTTGCAAATGGTTCAATTGGCTCTACCAAACACTCCTCGTCGGCAAAATATTTATGAAGAAATGTAAAGATCAACTCACGCGCCACCTCGTCGTAACTTGGATATACAGTAACCTTACCAAAGAAGTATTTCATATCAGGTCTAAGCACCGTAATAGCACCTAAACCATCCCAAAGATTATCTAAAGAATAAAGACTCTTCGAACCCATTTTTGAAGCCTGATAATCTGGATGCACAAACGAACGACCAAGCTCAATGGTATAAGGAAGATATTCATCCACAAATTTTTGAGAAAATTTATACATACCAGCGGTAACCAAGTCTGGCTGACCATTTTCATTTATAGTCACTTCATTACCAAAGATAAGTCTATAACCGCCTATAATTTCCTCATTTTGAGGGTCCCATACAAAAAGTTGCTTATAAGGTCTCTCCGCCCAATCAAACGCATCCATATCAAACATCTTTCCTGAACCTGCCCCACACAGCCTAAAAGCCAACTCTCTAATACGAGCTATCTCTTTCATTACATTTGGAGACTCAGACGCAGTTGTTAGATAGATAAGATTTCCTGCTTTATTAGTAGTTCTTAAAAGCTTATCATCTGTCAACTCTGCCTTAATTAAATCTCTGTCGATTGGAATTGATAGATCTTTCATAATTATAAATTGTAAACTTTATTTCTTATTTCTTGAGCCCACTCATAAGGAGTTTTAGAGCCATCTAAAGACTGATAAGAAATTGGTTTGCCTATTGTGATTTTAATGGTTTTATGCATTTGCTTACGCAATTCCCTCACCAAAAGCGCCATCTCAACATTGAACTTAATACCAAGTTTTGCTCTTAGTTTAGCAACGATATAGAAAAATTTAGAATTTATTGCATCAATTCTAATTGGCACTATATCTCTCTTGTACTCAATAGATTTCGCAACAAAATTTTTCTTCCATTCTTCATCCGCTATCACGCCATTTTTCTTTCTAGAAACCTTTCCCGCCGGAAAAAACATAAGTTGAGTATCAGAGGCATATGCTTGGTTTATTTTTTCAGACAAACTTCTGCTTTGTCCGCCTATTTTGTTCACTGGAATAAGCATATCTTTTATCCCCGTAAGCAACATCAAAAAGTCGTTTGCAGGAATTTTAAGCCCTTCTGGATAATGTTTTCCAACCACCGAAGCCACAGACACTACATCTACTCCACCTAATGGGTGATTACAAACAAACATATAGGGAGTGCCAGCCTTTGGCAAATTTTCCTCACCAACAACATCCACTTTTATGTCTAGTTCATCCACTACCCCTTGCATAAAATCAACTCCCTCTTTATCTCCAATATTGGCCATGTGTTCGTTCAACCAATCTTCGATAAGTACCCAACGAATAAGCGCCACAAGAAACCTATTTGGCTTGCGGTGCATTTTATCCTCCAACATTTTACGCAAATTGACTCGTGTAATCATATCTAAGATGCAAATATAAAACTAATATTTTATTTTTCAATACTTTTTTAAATAAATCTTAACATACCCACCAGCAAAAACCTTCGCAACAAATAAAAAATTTTCACACCCTTGTTAATAACTTTGTGGAGAATTATGTCTAAAAAAGTTGCAAAATGTCTAAATTTCATATAATTTTACACCATAATTATATTGGAGATAAAAGAATGCGACCATTAACAGGAAATATAGACGGCAAATTAGACAGCAAGGGCAGAGCGTTCTTGCCAGCCTCTTTTAGACACCAGCTGGATGGTTGCACTTCATTCTACATAAGAAAAGACGTATTTCAAAACTGCTTGATACTATACCCAGAAGCCTCTTGGGAAGAGACAGTGTCTGTTCTACGCCAACGCTTAAGTCCATGGAACAAACGAGAAGATCAGATTTTTCGTCAATTCGTTGCCGATGCAGACTACATCGAACTCGAAGAAAATGGACGTATGCTACTCCCTAAACGTCACCTGAAAAATTTAGATTTACAGGGTGAAATTAAATTCATAGGCAAGTTTACAAACATTGAAATTTGGCCAATTTGCAAAGCCGAAGAAACATTCGTAAGCGAAGAAGACCTTGCTAACGAACTAGAAAAACTTATGAATAACTCTCTATCGGAAAAATAAATTCCGTGCGAATAATTTACAAAAACTAATCTTTTATTTGTATTCGTAAATGCAAAACGAAAATACATATCATATACCGGTTCTTTTAAAGGAGAGCGTAGATGGATTGGTTACCAATCCAAACGGCACATATCTTGACCTTACCTTTGGTGGTGGAGGTCACTCTAGGGAGATACTATCTAGACTAGAAGAAGACGGCAGACTTTTTGGTTTAGACCAAGATATTGAGACACTTAAGAACGCACCAGAAGACCCTAAATTTACATACATACTATCAAACTTCAGATATTTAAAAAACTTTATGCGTTACCATGAAGTTGAAGAAGTAGATGGAGTTTTGGCAGATTTAGGAGTCTCTTCGCACCATTTCGATGAGGAAAAAAGAGGTTTTTCGTTTAGATTCAACGAAAAGTTAGACATGAGAATGAATCAGTCTGCCCCACTTTCTGCTATTGAAGTATTAAACGAATACTCAGAAGAAGCTCTTGCCGATGTATTTTACTACTACGGCGAGATAAAACAAGCAAGAAAACTTGCAAAAAAAATTGTGGATGAAAGAAAAAAGCAAGCTATTACTCACACTTTTCAACTTGTTGAGATAATAGAATCTTGCCTAGGCAAAGACAAGAAACAGCTTGCCCCAATATTCCAAGCACTTAGAATTGAAGTAAACCAAGAAATGGAAGTGCTTAAAGGAATGCTAAAAAGCGCAGAAAAAGTACTTACAAAAGGTGGTCGCCTTGTTGTTATCACCTATCATTCACTTGAGGATAGACTTGTAAAGAATTTCATGAAAACAGGAAACTTTACAGGAGAAAACGAACAAGATTTCTTTGGAAATAGCAAAGCACCATTCAAGTCTGTGGGCAAAATGATTGTTCCTACAGCAGAGGAAATTGAAAGAAACCCTCGTTCTAGAAGCGCAAAATTGCGCATCGCGACCAAATTATGATAAAAAAAAGCAGAAATAGGGTAAAAAACATCATTAAAGAGAACGAAGATTTAAACGAAATTAAAAAAAGTTCCTTTAAAGATTTATTGACAGGCGAAATCCTGAACAGGAGATTTATACAAAAACAATTTGCCCTTCTGTTTGTCATCCTTTGCTTTACATTCATGTACATGGAAAACAGAATGAAATGCGAGCAACAATTGCTAAAAATAGATAGACTGAACAAAGAACTTGCAAACGAAAAATACATTTGCATGGTAACAGAGGCAGAACTCTTAGAAAACAGCAGAATAGACCAAGTAAAAGAAATAATAAAAAAACATAATCTAAACCTAGAAGAAGAAACTCTTCCTCCATATAAAGTGATAGAATAATATGAAGTGGATACCTTGGATAGCAATCGCTATATACATAATAGCAATACTACTGATGCTTTTCTTAGGCAACAATGCGAAAGGCAAATCAGAAAACAATTCTAAAACTGAAAAAAATCCAATAATTTTCAGTTTTTATGGTGTTTATATTTTTGTGGCTATCCTTTTTGGGCTAATCATATATAAAATCACTGATATTCAATATGTTAAAGGAGACAAACTAAGAGCTCTAGCAGAAAAGAGAATCACAGCACCTGATACAATCCAGCCTAAAAGAGGAAATATTCTTTCACACGACGGCAGACTTCTATCTAGTGCATTACCAACATATTTATTATATATAGACCTAAAAGTACCTGCTCTTTCTGTTGTAAACAAAGAAACTAAAAAGACATATTTCGACGAGCACGTTGGCGAACTTGCAAAAGCACTTGCAGGTCAATTTAAAGATAAAGACGCTAAGACATACGAAAAAGAGCTGAGAGATGCATTTAAAAAAGCTTGCAAAAGCAACAAAGCTTCATATAGATACCTTCTATACGGGAAAAGAATTTCACATATAGACCTTCTAAAAGTGAAAGAATTTCCTATTCTAAAAAGAGGTCAAATTCAAGGTGGATTCATTGCCGTTCCAAGCATTTCTAGAGTTCGTCCTTTTGGTACATTGGCTACCAGAACTATTGGGGATGTTTACAAAGTATCACAAACTGGTAAAAATGGACTTGAACTTGAATACGATAGTTTACTTAAAGGCGAATATGGCATATATGTAAGACGTAAAAAAGCTGGCAGAAATACAGACATTATCTTAAAAGAACCAATCAATGGTTACGACATAGTAAGTACCATAGATATAGACTTGCAAGAGACTGCAGAAAGAGAACTTCGCTATCAACTAGAGAGAGTGGAGGCAAAAGAAGGCACCGTGGTGCTAATGGAGGTAAAGACAGGAAAAGTGAGAGCCATCTCAAACCTAATTAGAGACAAGAAAGACGGGAAATATTACGAAAGTAGAAACCTTGCCATCAACAACCATATTGAACCAGGTTCTACATTTAAAACGCTTTCTTTCCTTGTGGCAATGGACGATGGTCACATTACAGATAGCACCAAAGTAGACACTGAAGACGGAAGTTGTGTATTTGCAAACAGCCTAATGAAAGACCACAACTTTAGAGGTAAAGGTGGTAGTGGTGGTTTTGGTGTAGCAAGTGTAGCCACAGTAATGCACCAATCATCAAACGTGGGTGTTTCTAAGATTATCGACAAATATTATGGTGAAAATCCACAAGTATTCATCGATGGTTTGAGACGTTGTGGTATAACAGACACATTTCACTTAGAAATTCCTGGTTACAGAATACCTTATATTAAAAATACAGATAGTAAATATTGGTCTAAAACATCACTTCCATGGATGTCTATTGGCTACGAAGTGCAAATAGCACCTATATATACTCTTATGATATACAATGCTATTGCAAATGACGGATGTATGGTAAAACCTTTGTTTACAGAAGGTTATCAAAGAAGTGGTGTAATGATAGACACGACCAAGGTAGAGGTAATAAGGGAAAAAATATACTCAGACAAGGCACTAAACTATATGCGTGGCATTCTAGAGGGAGTTGTGACAAAAGGTACTGCAAAGGCTATTAAATCGAACCTATTCTCTATTGCAGGAAAAACAGGTACATCACAAATCTTTGAAAATGGTAGCAACCTAAATAAAGATGGTAGAAAACGTCACCAAATCACATTTGCAGGTTATTTCCCTGCAGATAAACCAATGTATTCTTGCATTGTGTATGTGAGAGAACCTAAGACTGGAGGCGCGGGCACTGTTTGTGGTCCTGTATTTAAAACACTTGCCGAAAAAGCATATATTATAAACAATGGTCAATACGACGATAGTTTAAAACTAAAAGAAGATTGGACTCTAGACTCTGCTATTGAATATAGCAATGAAAACGAACTAGAAATAATAGAAGATACTCTAGACGACAATATTATGCCAGACTTGATTGGCATAAATATGGAAGACGCCATATTTATACTTGAAAACAAAGGTTTCAAGGTAAACTACGAAGGTTTTGGACGAGTTGTTGCTCAGTCTATTGCCTCTGGCACAGAATTGCAAGAAAAAAATAATATAACCCTTACTTTACACTAATTATGTTACTTACAGATTTAATTTCAGAAATAAGCACTGTAAAAAAGATATTGGGTAGTGCAGAAATTGATGTTAAAAACATCTGTGCAGACTCTAGAAAAGTAACAGAAGGCGACCTTTTTGTTGCCATCAGCGGTGTGGCTGTAGACGGTCATAAATACATAGACACTGCCATAGAGAAAGGTGCTAAAGTAATTGTTTGCGAAAAACTGCCATCTGCACAAGTAGAAGGTATCACATACGTGCAAGTAGAAGACAGCGCAGACTGCCTAGGTCGTCTTGCTTCTGCCTACTACGACTATCCATCAGAAAAACTTATTATAATAGGTGTTACTGGTACAAATGGCAAAACCACTATTGCTACCCTACTATATGAACTATATAGAGAGTTGGGCTACAAAGTAGGTCTTTTATCTACCGTATGCAATTATATAAACGGCAGACCTATTCCTAGCACTCACACCACTCCAGATGCACTTTCTCTGCAAAAACTACTTGCAGAAATGGCAGAAGAAAGATGTTATTATGTGTTTATGGAAGTGAGTTCACACTCTGTAGACCAAAAACGCATAGCTGGTATAAACTTTGATGGAGCTGTATTTACAAATATTACAAGAGACCATTTAGACTATCATAAAACATTTAGCAACTACATAAAAGCTAAGCAAGATTTCTTTACAAATCTACCTATTCATGCTTTTGCACTCACCAATGTAGATGATAAAAATGGCAAGATAGTAACTCAAAACTCTAGTGCAAATGTTTATGCATATTCACTAGAAACACATGCCAACTTTAGAGCAAAAGTATTGGAAGAAACTATGGATGGAATGCTTCTAAAGATAGACGACAAAGAACTTTACGTGAGACTAATAGGTCATTTCAACGCATACAATATACTTGCTGTTTATGGTGTAACAAAGATACTTCGCACTCCTACCGAAGACGTTCTTGTAGCACTTAGCAAACTAAAACCTGTAAATGGCAGATTTGAATGTTACAGACTTAAAAATGGTGCTTCTGCAGTAATAGACTACGCTCACACTCCAGATGCACTAGAAAATGTTTTAAACACTGTAAACCAGATAAATAAAACAGGCAAAACTATCTGCGTAGTAGGTTGCGGTGGCAATAGAGACAAAGGCAAACGCCCTATGATGGCAAAGATTGCCGTGAAAATGAGCGATGAAGTTTTCTTTACTTCCGACAACCCTAGAGACGAAGAAGTAAAAGACATTATAAACGATATGCTTGCAGGACTTACTGAAGACGAGAAAATGAACGTTACTTGCATCGAAGACCGCAAAGAGGCAATACTTGAGGCATGCAATGTGGCAGAGAAAGGCGACGTTGTGCTTATTGCAGGCAAAGGTCACGAAACATATCAAGAAATAAAAGGTGTGAAACATCACTTCGACGACAAAGAAATAATTTTAAACTAATATGTTATACTATTTATTCCGTT
>JAEIGA010004527.1_pt1 | contig 21490 bp, 20 predicted proteins | sample 9270691 | NCBI WGS metagenome assembly JAEIGA01 (sample SAMN17057246, study PRJNA624740) | gut metagenome | biome: biome; isolation source: fecal sample | host: Bos grunniens | place: China: Xizang | collected 2019 | reverse complement strand
GAATAATGTTTAAATCAATGAATGTCAGAAAGTTGAAATCATTTAAACATTCTAACATTCAAACATTCAAACATTATCAAACGGTTTTTTGCCGGTGGTCATAGAGGAGAAGGTATACCCGTTCCCATTCCGAACACGGAAGTCAAGCTCTCCATCGCCGAGGGTAGTGCGTCACGCGGACGTGCGAGAGTAGGACGCTGCCGGCTTTTTTTATTTTTTACGCGGTGCTTAAAAATAAAAAAAGAAACCCGGCTATTGCCGCTTTCATATCGCGGCAATCGTTCCGGCTCTTTTTTATTTTTTTACAGTGAGGAGTATAATGAACAAACTTACAAGACGTGGTTTTTTCTATGGAGCAGGATCTATGTGTCTTTCTGCATCAGCTTCCGCCTCTCCTCACGTAAAGCCTCTTACATTTGACGAGAATAAAACTATTGTTTTAGCAGATATTCACGTCGCTTATCCGAAGTTAATAACACCTCGTGGAGGGCAACCTGATTATCCAAATGCATTTTTCTCTCGTGCGGCTAATCAGATTCTTGCGATGCGTCCGCTTCCACGTCGTGTAGTTGTTTTGGGAGATATTTCGCTTTGGTTCGGCTATAGAAAAGATTACGAAATAGCTCGTCCTGTAATTGACAGGCTTAAAGCTGCTGGAATTCAAGTTTATCTTGTGCCCGGCAATCACGACCATCGCAATCCGATGTCGCAAGTATTTCCAGAATATATGGAGAATTCTCCGGTTAAGGGCTCGCTTACATCTGTCGTAGATATTGGCTCATCAGATTTTTATCTTCTTGATACGCTGCATGAGCAAACTATTGAGGAAGGCGCTCAAAATCCGGGAGGGGGAATGCTTTCAGCTGAGCAAGGCAAATGGCTTGCCGATGCTGCAAAGAACGCAAAGAGACCGTTTATAGTAGCGGCACATCATCCCATAGAAGATTTGTTGTATGAAGATAAACCTCTTCTCGATTATCTTGCAAAGACAAAGTTTTATTCCGGCTTTATTCATGGTCATCTTCACCGCTGGAATGTTAAGTGGACTGTGGGGGTCAAGGTTGAGTGTCCGCTCACGCGCGCTGTAAGTATTCCATCTGCAGGCTTGTGGGGAGATATCGGTTTTGCAGTTCTTGAAACGAAGAATGATCACGCTAAGATAACTAATGTTCAAACTGATTTTTTCTATCCAAGGCCTCGTGAAAATGGAGAGGCGCGCCCGAAAGAGTGGGATTTTATTGTGAAAGAAAATAACGCTCAGACCTGCCTCTTTAATTACAGAGGTTGATATTTCTAATGTAGGACGGATAGCTCCTGATTTAGAGTCGAGATGAATTTTGCTAGGGTCGTGGCGCATTACGGGGAAAAATGATATACTACATATAAATTTAAGGAGAATTATGAAACAAAAAGATGGTTTTATGGTTTTTTCCGGCACGACAAACTTGCCGCTTGCCGAAAAGGTAGCAGAATATCTTGGGCGTCCTCTCGACAAGATTGACGTCAGGCAGTTCCCTGATGGTGAGTCTTTCTGTCAGGTGTTGGAGAGCGTTCGTGGACAGGATGTCTTTGTAATTCAGTCTGCCTCGCCGCAGCCGAATGAGGCATATATGGAGCTTTTCATAATTATGGATGCTCTTAAGCGCGGCAGCGCAGCTCGCATAACGGCCATTCTTCCTTACTACGGCTATGCCCGTCAGGACCGCAAGGATCAGCCTCGCGTCCCGATCACGGCGCGTCTTATCGCTAATCTTCTTCAGAAGGCCGGGGCCGATCGCGTCATTGCCATGGATCTTCACGCCAATCAGATTCAGGGCTTTTTCGATATCCCCCTTGATCACCTCAAGGCCGAGCCCGTCATTCTTAAGTATATCCGCGATCAGCACTGGGCAAATCCCATTGTCGTTGCGCCAGATACAGGCGGGGCGAAGACAGCCTACGGCTACAGCCGCAAGCTCGGTTGCGGGCTTGCGATTGTCGCAAAGCAGCGCACGGGCGGCGAGACTGTAGATGCGTTTTCCGTGGTGGGCGATGTCCGCGGTCACGATGTTATCATGATTGACGATATGACCGCTACTGGCGGAACGCTTTCCGCCGCCGCTAAGCTTTGCCGCGAGAACGGCGCTAAGTCTGTTCATGCGTTCGTCTCTCACTTCCCGCTCACAGAAAAGGGCCTTCAGCGCCTTATGCAGGAAGTACAGCTTGACGAGCTTGTCGTTACGGATTCCATCCCCTTGAGGGAGGGCTTTGATCCTTCAAAACTTCCCTTTAAACTTACGAGGCTTTCTGTCGCGCCTCTTATCGGAGAGGCAATCAGGCGCACTCACATGAACGAGTCTGTGAACGATTTGTTCAATCACGAATAATTTGGTGTTGCGCGATGACAATCCGAGGGCTTCTCGAAAAGAATGTATCTAAGCGTCCGCTCAAAAACGCCTTTGTCTGGTCTGAAGACAAGGTTTGGCGCCGGCGCAATTGGCGCGAGCATTACGCTCGTGTCCGCGATATTGCCGAAGGGTACGGAACGCTCTTCGGCATAAAGCCGCGAGAAGAAAATACGGCAATTATCCTCGGCAACTCCCCTGCATGGGTTGAGTGTTATCTCGCTCAGTCCGGGGCAGGCGTTGCCGTGGTGCCGATTGATCCCAAGCTTCACGATGCGGAGACGCAGTATATTCTTTCAGATGCGCAGGCGGTGGTCGTCACCACTGACAAGGCGCATTTGAAGATGATGAAGAATATCGCGCCGAACTTACCTTCGCTTCGTGGGATTGTCGTGGTTGACGGTGTTATAAATGAAGGTCAACTTATAGGAAATGCGGTGGTTGTCGGCATTGACAAACTTCGCGTTTCTGGCGGCGGCGCATGGTATGACGCGAATGTAGCGCTCCCGAGCGATGTCGCCTCTATCATTTACACTTCTGGCACCACCGGGAATCCCAAAGGAGCGATGCTCACGCATGACAACTTTGTGAAGGATGTCACTGGCGCGCTTGAGACATTCAACGCAAATCTTACAGAGAACGACGCGTTTTTGACGGTGCTTCCGCTTTTCCACGCATTCAGTTTTACGGCCAATCTGCTCTGCCCTATGGTTGAGGGGTGTGAAATGCAGTTTGTGGAATCTCTCCGCACCGTCGGGCGCGACATGAAGATTTTCAAGCCTTCGGTCCTCTGCTCGGTGCCGCTGCTTTGCGAAAAGCTCTACGACAAGATTCAGGACGGGCTTAACAAGTCGAAGATCGCCCGCTTCCTTCTTGCTATCGGCCTTAGGGGGCCTGTGATGCATATGGTGCTCCTTAAGCTCGGCGGTCGTCTTAGGTTTATGATTACTGGCGGCGCTCCTTGTCCTCATCATGTGCTCGAGTGCTTCCGTCGTCTTCATGTAAAGTGCGTTGAGGGCTACGGCCTTACGGAGTGCTCTCCTGTCGTTTCCGTGACGAGTGCCGACTGCACTGCCATCGGCACAATCGGCAAGCCGTGCGCTGGAGTTGAAGTTCGCCTTGCCGACGTTAACGAAAACGGAGTAGGTGAACTTCAGGTGAAAGGCCCAATTGTTATGAAGGGCTACTTCCATAACGAGAAGGCGACGAAAGAGGCGTTTGACGGCGAGTGGTTCGCTACGGGAGACCTTGCATCAATTGACGAGGCGGGCCTCATTACAATCCGTGGCCGTAAGAAGGCTCTCATCGTAAATCGCGAGGGTAAGAACATCTACCCGGAAGAGGTGGAGAATGTCGTCGGGAAAGATCCTGCGATTCAGGATATTGTCGTTATTGGCTATACACAGGGCGGCGATCCTGGTGAAAAGGTTGGCGCGGTCATCTTCCCGAATGAAGATTGGTTCCGCGAACAGAACGGCGGAAATTTGCCTGATCAGGCAGAAATGGAAAAAGTTGCTGCCAAGCGCGCACAGGAGAAGAGTGCAGAGCTTGCGGATTACAAACGTATCCGTAAAGTTTCCGTTTCTAAGGAGCCTTTGGTGCGCACATCCATAGGCAAAGTCAAACGAGTAGTGTACAAGGGAACTCTTGACGAGTAACACATACCTTGTCTGGCTGGAATGGCCTGAAAGGTGTTTCCGCGCGTCCGCGGAAGATATTTGCGCACTTGAAAAAATCGTCCCCTCTCTTTCGCGCGTCATTCGCGTTAGGAGTGAGAAGGCGTTTTTAAAGGCATTGCCCTCTGCAACACACGCGATTGTTTGGAATTTTAAAAAAGAGTGGTTTTCTCTCGCGCCGCGCCTTAAAGTTCTTGCAACTCCTGCGGCGGGCAGGGAGTTTGTTCCGGAGACGGGGCCTAATGGCGTCAAGGTGAGCTTCGGCAGTTTTCACGGTCCTATCATCGCGGAGAATGTGGCTGCGTTTATTCTTGCATGGGCGCGCGGTTTTTTTGCTTTGCGCAGCGCTCCGGAGAGTGCCGGCGCATGGCCGCGTACATGGCTTAGCGACAAGTGCACGCTCGTCTCCGGCACGCACGCCGTCATTGCCGGTTTTGGAAACATAGGTCGGGCGGTCGCAAAAAAACTTTCTGCGCTCGGAGTTAGCGTAACTGGAATTACGCGTCACGGAAGATTCCGAGTGTCAAATAAGAAGAAACTTCTTTCTGAAGAAGAGCTTTTCTCCGACATTTCTCGCGCCGACTGGTTTATTCTCGCTCTTCCCTCGACAACAGGGACGGACGGATTCTTCGGCAGAAAAATGATTTCTCGCCTCCCTCGCAAGGCCGTTCTGATAAATGTCGGACGCGGAAATGCAGTTGACGAGAAGGCATTGTACGCGGCGTTGAAAACATCGCGTCTTGCAGGAGCGTATCTTGATGTTCGCAGGAGCGAGCCGTCCGCCACAGTGCTTCATACGCCTGGTTTTGTGCCGGAGCTGTCGTCTCTTCCGAATTGCGTTTCGACACCTCATTCATCGGCGTTTGATGGAAGATACATAAAAATGTGTTTTGAGGAGCTCGCAAAGAAAGGGCTTTTGAAATGAGCGGAGCTTTGTTCACAGGGGAGTTTTTTGTTTCTTCAGTCGAAGAGACGTGGGAGATTGCCCGATCTCTTGCAAAGGATCTTAAGCCTGGTACGGTGATAAGGCTTGAGGGAGATTTAGGTGCAGGCAAAACAACTTTCGTCCAAGGTCTTGCCGCGGCGATGGGAGTGTGCGGCAGAGTTAATTCGCCGACGTTTTGTCTTGTGCAGGAACATAAGGGGGAAGGCGCATTCCTCGTTCACATGGATCTTTACCGTCTTCGCGGCGAGGAAGATGTTCTTTCGATAGGATGGGAAGATTATCTTGATGAGGGCGCCGTTCTTGCCGTTGAATGGCCTGATCGCGCCGGCTCGCTGATACCTTCGAATGCGCGTATCGTGCGCATCACTGCCGCAGGGGAAGGCGAGGAGACTCGCAAAATAGAAATTTATTGACGAGAATAAGGAGTAGGGGAGTATGAAAAAAACTATTCTTGCATTTCTGCTTGCGCCAATTTTTAGTTATGCGCAACCGGTAAAGGTAATATTCGATACTGATATGCTGACCGACTTTGATGATGTCGGTGCGCTTTCTTGCCTTCATGCCCTTGCCGATGCTGGTGAGGCTGAGATTTTGGCCACGATTAGCAGCACGAGAGGTAACGCCTCGGTAGGAGCGGTGCAAGTTATAAATACTTATTACGGTCGCGGAGATCTCCCCGTGGGGGCGCCGAAGGGAATCGGTGTCCTCGGAAAAGATGTTGGAGCTAAGGAAAAAATAGACCCCTCATCTCAGCCTGATCTAAAGAAAGACGGGGGGCATTACAAGTACCGTAAGCTTCTCGCTGATTATCCAGGCTGGTACAAGTATGCCGATGCCGATGATGCGCCTGACGCGAATGAAGTCTATCGCCGAATCCTCGCCTCTCAGCCTGACGGAAGCGTTGTAATTTGTTCCGTGGGCTTCATGACGAATCTTAGAAGGCTTTTAGAAACTAAGGCAGATAAGTACTCTCCTCTCAACGGGCGTGAGCTTGTAAAGCGGAAGGTGAAGGTATGGGTTGCGATGGCATGTAAGTATTTTCGTGGGAAGGAATACAATTCCGCCTCCGATGCCGAATCTTCGCGGATTGCCTTTGATGAGTGGCCGACGCAAATTATTTTTACCGACTGGGATTTAGGAGTTGATGTTTTTGCGGGAAGAGCCGTGGCGGAGATGAAGGGAGGACGCAATCCCGTAAAAGATGTTTTCGCAGGCAATATTCCGTCACGCAAGGAGATTGAGAGCAATCCCGCGAAGTATCTTTCCTGGTGCTACGGCATGGGCGGGCGCAGCGCTTGGGACGAGGCGGCTGTTCTTATAGCAGTCCGCGGTTGGCAGAAGTATTTCAACGCGAATTATGGGCGTTACAGAATGGTCGGGAAAGATGGCACTAATGAATGGGCTCCCTTTGAAGGAGGGCCGCACATACGTGTTTCCGAGAAGGTGAACAAGGCAGAGGTCGGCAAGGTGATAGATGAGCTTATATGTCGCGCGCCGCGCAAAGGGGCGTCTTGCGCGAAGGCCGCCTGCCGCCCTGCGCCGTCCGCTGCGCATAAGGCTAGGCTTGAAGCGGAAGATGATATTATCGGAATTGTGCACTGGGGGCTTAATACATACGAAGACCGCGAGTGGGGTTTTGGCAATGCGGACCCAGCGATACTTAATCCAAAGAAGTTTGATGCCGATAAAATTGTTGGAGCGTGTAAGGACGGCGGAATAAGAGGGCTTGTCGTAGTAGCCAAGCATCATGACGGATTCTGCCTCTGGCCGACGAAAACGACTGAGTATAATATTTCACGCTCGCCCTTCCGCGGCGGCAAGGGCGATTATGTACGTGAGATGGAGAAGGCGTGCCGCAAGGCCGGGCTTAAATTTGGTGTCTATTGCTCTCCGTGGGACCGCAACAGTCCTCATTATGCTACTGAAAAGTATGTTGAGCTGTATCATGCGCAAATCAAAGAGCTTCTCGATGGAAGGTACGGGGAGATTTTTGAAATGTGGTTCGATGGAGCTAATGGCGGAGACGGTTGGTATGGCGGCGCTAATGAGCGGCGCACTATTCCTAAAAACTATTATCGCTTTGATGAAGTTTTCAAGTTCGTGCGCGCTCTTCAGCCTAAGGTCACGATTTTCAGCGGCGAACCTTCGGCGGAATATCATTGGCCTTACAACGAACGTGGCAACGTAGATCCAGTTCTTTGTGCAGATAGAGGCGGGCACTTCGGGCAGTGGGAGGCCGACTTCCCGATGCGGCCAGGTTGGTTCTATCATACTAAGGAACGCGGCAAGACGAAGCATGCGGCGTATCTTATGAACAGATATTTGGCGAGCGTCGGAAACGGGGGAACGATGGATATTGGAATTTCTCCTAATAAAGAAGGTCTTCTCGATGATGAGGATGTAAGAGCTCTTAAAGGCTTTAAAGTTCTCAAGGATGCTTTTTTCTCTCGTCCAGTGAAAGATGATGGAGAATTCAACTTTGTTCAGACGAAAGATGAAAATGGAGTTAAGCGTCTTTATCTCACGCGCGATAGAAACATTGCGGGAGAGCGTTTTCTGGTGGATAAAGACCTCATCGAACTTGTGCGCAACGCGACGACTGAATCTGGCGAGACAGATACTGCAAAGTGGATGACAGGCGCTGAAAAAGAGCGCAAATAAAAAAGGGAGGGAAGAAATGAATATTGATTCTTACATACGCGAAAAGGCTGTTCTTTCTCGTGCCGCCGCAGATGCGTTGGCATTGATGAGTACAGAGGAGAAGAATGCTGAGCTTCTTGCTATGGCAGATGCTCTTGAAAGAGCGTACGATGAGATTGTTGCGGCGAATGCGGAGGATGTGGAAAAATCGCGCGCGGCAGGCCTTGCCCCTTCGCTTGTTGACAGGCTGACACTTACCAAGGCGAGGTTTGACGCTATGGTTTCAGGCGTTAGGCACGTTGCAACTCTTCCAGATCCCGTTGGTGCGGAACTTTCTAAATGTGTTCGGCCAAGCGGAATTTCAATCCGCAAGGTCCGCGTACCGATAGGGGTTATAGCCGTAGTGTTTGAGAGCAGGCCTAACGTTTTTGTTGATACGGCGGCTCTTTGTCTCAAGTCTGGCGATGCAGTTATTTTGCGCGGAGGAAAAGAAGCTCTTAAAACGAATAGTGCTCTTGCAAAATGTGTAAGAGCTTCATTGAGTGTCCCGGACGCCGTTCAGTTCATTGACATTACAGAGCACGAAGCCGTGAACGCGCTTGTTAGATGTACGGGGCTCGTTGACCTTGCCATACCGCGCGGCGGAGAGAGGCTTGTACGCGCCATGTGCGAAGCTGCGCTTGTGCCTGTCCTGAAGCATTACAAAGGCGTCTGTCACGTGTATGTTGACGACAAGGCAGATTTTGGAATGGCACTTTCAATTCTCGATAATGCGAAGACTCAGCGCCCGGGCGTTTGCAATGCGGCGGAGTGCCTGCTCGTGAACGAATCGATTGCTCCAATGTTTATGCCGATGGTGAAAGCATGGGCTGCGGATAAGGGCGTTGCTCTTCACGGTCCGGCTAAGGCAGGCGATTCCTCCGTCGATTGGGAGAAAGAATTTCTCGCCCTCGAGATGAATGTCGGAACTGTTGCAAATTGCTCAGAGGCCGTTTCGCACATAAATCGGTATGGCTCTCACCATTCCGATTGTATTGTCACTTCCGATTCTGCGGCGGCGGCTCAATTCCTAAAGAGCGTTGATTCTGCCGCCGTGTACCACAATGTCTCCACTCGGTTTACAGACGGATCTGAGTTCGGTATGGGAGCGGAGATTGGAATTTCAACGGACAAACTTCATGCCCGCGGTCCGATGGGCCTTGAAGAATTGACTACATATAAGTATGAAGTTACGGGCGACGGAGTAGTCAGAGCGTGACTGTAGAGGATATACCGGTTGTAGACAAGGCGTTGAAGCGCGAGTTTCTTGCGCATCAGGCACCGATAATTGAGTTGATAGAAGCACAAACACATGATCCGTTCTGTGTGCTTGTGGGGACGATCCTTTCTTCGAGGACGAAAGATGCTTGTACGGCTGGGGCGGTAAGGCGCCTTATGGCTGCGTGCCCCGATGGGAAAATTACACCAGAGGCTCTTGAGCAGCTTAAAGAAGATGAGATTGAGCGGCTTATTTATCCCGTTGGCTTTTATCGCGACAAGGCGCGCCATTTAAAGGCGCTTCCTATAGTGTTGCGCGAGCAGTTTCAGGGAGTCTTGCCGAAAACGGTTGAGGAGTTGTGCCTCTTGCCAGGGGTGGGGCGTAAGACTGCCAATCTCACGGTGGCGGTAGGTTTTAATCTTCCGGCGATTTGTGTCGATGTGCATGTTCACAGGATTTGCAATAGGCTCGGGCTTGTGAAAACAAAAAAGCCTCTTGAGACGGAAATGGCTCTTAGGGAAATTTTGCCCGTGAAGTATTGGAAAACCTGGAATTCTCATCTCGTTTCGTTCGGTCAGACGCGTTGTGCTCCGTTACGGCCGCGTTGCGAAGGCTGCCCGATTGTTTCTTATTGCATGGAATACGGCGCGACGAAAAAGAAGAAAACGCTAAAGAGGAGGAAGTCATGAATGCATTGCTGTTGGCGGCTATCTGTTACATCGGCGGCTTTGGTCAGATGGAATTGCCGCAGGGAGGGTCGGATGCGCGATGTCTTGGCGGCGGCGGATTGCGCGTAGGATGCTATGTGGACGAGGAGGCTTATTTCGCTTTTGAGTGCGAGAGCGCGTGGATGGAAAATTCAGTCTCTCTCGGTGCGGATATGCTCGTTCATTGGCAGGCGTGGAGTGTGTATGGAGATCTTTTTGGGTTTTCGAGGGTCGATCCTTTTTTCACGCTTGGCGTGTGCGGAAATATTGGCTCGGGGGAAGGAGTTGCAGGCCCGCGCGGAGGGACAGGCTTTTTCTTCCACATCGACGAGGTGTGGTCATTCAGAGTTGATGCGTCGGCAATTTTAGATATAGAGGGTGGCGAGCAAATGCGTTACTCGATAGCGGCAGGATTTCAAAGATCGTTTTAAGGATTATGGGCGCAGAAGTGGAGGCAGTACTTTCGCTCGGCTCGAATATCGAACCGCGTGCGCGGTATTTGTTATTGGCGCTTAAGGCAATGGAGAGATTTCCTGACACGAGGCTTTGTGCGGCAAGTTCCGTTATTGAGACTGAGGGTGTGGATGTTCCACAGGAATATGCCGACATGAAGTTCCTGAATCAGGTGGTTGTTTTTGCCACATCGCTTGAGGTGCACGATTTTTCGCGGCGGATGCACGAGGTTGAGGATATGCTCGGGCGAGTGCGAACGGTTCTGAACGGGCCGAGAACGATTGATATAGACCTTATTGATTTTGGAGGGATGAGACTTTGCGAGCCCGACTTGACTCTTCCGCATCCACGAGCGCATGCGAGGGATTTCGTTATGAGTCTGTGGAGGGAAGTGCGCAATTTAAAGGAGCCTTTTGTCATCGAAAAGTCTTAGAAGAGATTTCTTTCTTGGCGAATATATGACAACGATGGCAAATATGTTATAATGTGCAATAAATAAGCTGTGAGCGAAAAGTTTCAGAATTTCTTGAGGGGAAATGTCCACTAAGAGTAGAGATATAAAAAAAATTAGGAGAACGTTGCGTAGGCCTTTTGAATGGCTAGGCATCGGTCTTGGAATTCTTATATTCTCAAATCTGCCGCGCAGATGGATGCTTCGAGTGTGCGACTTCGTTTCTGCGATTATGTATCGTTTAGACGGTATAGGTCGGCGGCGTTCGCTTGCGAATTTGCGGGTGATTTTCGGGAAGATAGAGTGCGACGGCATCTTGCATCCGGTCAAAGTTTACGATCCGACGAAGGCGGAAGAAAAAATCATCCGACGCTCGTACCGCAATATGGCGCGCACGGTGGGGCACGCGTTTTGGACGTGCCGAAACGCAGTCGAGCGCGTGAAACAGGCGGGCGAAATGTCTGAGGCGGGTAAGAGGTTTTTAGCGGAGAATAATCCGGCCGTCACAGTTTCAGGGCACATCGGGTGTTGGGAGATTCTCTCGCAGCTCGCGCTTTTGGAGGGTCATCAGATGATGTCGGTGGCGAAGGACATCGGCACAGGCGGCATGACCAAGCTCCTCATGAAAGCTCGCACCTCAATTGGACAAGAAATTGTCCATGCCGACGGAGCGTTCCGTCCGCTTATGCAGGGGCTTAAGGACGGCAAGTCGCTCGGGCTTTTAGTTGATCAGCTTGTCAAACCAAAAGACGGTGGAATATGGGTTAGGTTCTTTGGTCGCCCCATCCCAGTTTCTGCCGCTCCTGCGTTTTTCAGCGCAAAAGGTAAGGCTCCAATTGTCGTAGCATGGTCGCGCCCTTTAAAGGATGGGCGATATCGCTGCGAAGTAGTCGCATCATATAGGCCTGAAGAAGCTCGTGATATTCGCGGTATGACTGAGCGGTGCATAAAAGATCTTGAACGCATAATCCGTCGTCATCCGTCTTGTTGGGTGCTTAATTATCGGTATTTCCGCAAATGGCCAGATGAGAAGGAACTGTCTGAGCTTGATAAGCGCGGATTACTATAGTTTACGATACAATCATAGATAAATATGGCAGTAGAATATAAAAGAGAGTTTTTTGATAAGAAATATACTGTGCGAGAAGCGTATGCTCGCGTGTGGAAATATGCGCGTCGGTATAAGTTTCGTCTTTTTGTCGGAGTTGTTTGTGGGATGCTTACAGCAGGGACGTTAGTTCCTTTTTTCCAGATTGTCCAGCCGACGTTGCAGCATGTTGAAAGCCACGATGCAAATGTGGCTCAGAAATGCGAGGTAAATGATGACGCGAAAAAGGAATCAACGGTTATTGAGAGGAAGCATCCGAAAAACGCATTTGAAAAGCAGATTGCCAAGAATTCTAACCTTCCATCATGGTATCCAAAGGTCGAGAAGTTTGCTGCTAAATTCGGTATTCAGCTTCAGGATGAGAAAGGAGGAATGGGAGGCGCATTGTTGCTGATAGTGTGTATAGTAGTCCCTCTCGTCGCACTCGCGAGGCTTGCTTTGATGTATCTTAATCATTATTGTCTCAGTTGGGCGGGGGCGCATGCAGTAGCAGATATTCGTCAGGAACTTTTAGAGCATGTGCAGAAGCAGAATCTTCAATTTTTCGGACGTGTTGATGTCGGGCAGCTTATGACGCGAATATCTAACGACCCACAGCAGATACAGATTATTCTTTCAACTATTCTTTCTGAAGTGGCGATGGCGCCGTTTGAGATCTTTGTAGCTTTCGGTTTTATTATTTGGTTTGCCATCACCAATCACATGCTCTCTACGCTTCTTCTTATTGCGATTGGGTTTCCGCTTTTCGTCCTGCCTATCCAGATGATAGGAAAAAGAGTAAAGAAGTGGGCCAGGCGTTCTATGGAGCGCGGCTCAATGATTGGGGCGAAGATACATGAGATATTAACTTGTATCAAAGTGGTAAAGAGTTACGACACGGAAGACTTTGAAAATAAGCGCTATGCGGAAACAAACAAGTATCTTTTGAAGTCAACGATGCGAGGACTTCGCGTAGGGTTGATGGTGGGGCCGACGGTCGAAACGATTGGAATTATTCTTATTTGCGCATTCCTCGTTTGGTGTTTTGCAACTGGTGTTAAGATTTCCGATGTCGTGCCAATGCTTGCCCCGCTTCTAATCATTTACAAGCCGGTAAAACAGCTTTCAAAGCTTCAGGTGCAGATTGAGACATCGATGGCGGCGCTTTCGCGCATTTATTCTGTTCTCGATCTTGACATGAAGCTTCCTGAGAAGATTAATCCAGTGAGCAAAATGAAGTTTGAAGACAAGATTGTGTTTGATGATGTTTTCTTTAAATACGATACTGCAGAAGATGATGCGGTGAAACGCGCTCGCTTTGAGCTGCCGCGCGGCAAGATGGTGGCGGTTGTTGGCGGAACAGGGTCTGGCAAATCTACGCTTTCAGGGCTTCTTGCGCGATTCTATGATCCGAACTCCGGCAGTGTTACTATGGATGGTGTAGATTTGCGCGATTTGAAAATTGCTGATTTGCGCAAACTCATTGGAGCGGTTACGCAGGAGGCGCTGCTTTTCAACGATACTATTGAAGAGAATATTCGTTACGGAACTCCGGGCGCTACGCATGAGGAGGTTGTTGCCGCCGCGAAGCTTGCCAATGCGCACGACTTTATTGTCGCGCAGCCTGAGGGATATAGCCGTATAGTTGGAGAGAAGGGCTTCGCGCTTTCTGGCGGTGAGCGTCAACGTATCGCCATAGCGCGTGCGATTCTCCGTAATCCGCCGATCTTGATTCTTGATGAGGCTACGAGTGCTCTTGATACGGTAACGGAACGTCTTGTTCAGGATGCGCTCACGAATCTAATGAAGAACCGTACTGTTTTTGCTATTGCGCATCGCCTTTCAACGATCCGCAATGCCGATTTGATTCTCGTGATGGATCATGGAGAGATAGTCGAACGCGGAACTCATGATGAACTTTATGCGCTGAATGGCGTTTATCGCAAACTTTGTGATATGCAGCATCAGAAGTAGCGGATGCCAAGAAAACTATGATATGCAATAAGTTTTACATCGGTTACTTGGCAGCGTAAATTCTTTTAGTGAATTTTTTGGGAGATAAAAGGAATTGTGAGAATGAAACTTGATTTTTCAAAAGATGAGCTTTTAGACGTTGTTCAATCGGGGTATGGTGTTATAATTCAAGAACTTCAGCAAATATATACTGGAGCGCAATCGGCTAATTTTATCGCTCAAAAGGAAAATGGTGAAAAGTTCATTATCAAGGTTGTTCACTCTATAGATGATGCACGTCGAATTGTGTTGAATTCTCGGTGCGTTGAGCCAGTAAACGGGGTTGTGTGCCTATTCGGAGGAAAGATTCTTAAGCTGGGCGTGAATTCAGTCTTGTGTTTGTCTTACTGTGAAGGAAAAGAGGTTCGATTTGAAGAGTACGATTTTGAGAGGATTGATGTACTTGTGAATGCCTATAGAGAGATTTCGAAGTGCATGCAGAAGGCTGAAAATCCGCGTCCGTATCGTGATAATGCTGCATTGGAGAGATCTCTTCGAGAAGAAATTAGTTGTTTTAAGAATCAAAAGGCGTATTTATCTGCTCTGGAAGGAATAGATTATAGTAAGGAGAAATGTTCCAAAGAGGGGATGTGCGTTATTCATGGAGATTTTCATTTTGAGAATTTTCGTTACAAGGGTGCTAAGATATCTGGAATCTTTGATTTTATGGAGTTTAGGATTGGCTATCAAACAGAGGATTTAGTAAGGCTTGTGCTCTGTAGTGCAGAACGGATGCGGTGGTACCATTTATTTGGACGAGGCAGAATTTTTAAGATGTTCGCCCGTCTTGTTTCAGAGACTGGATATCCGTATGAACAGTGGGTATCGGCAATTGACGGCTATCTTCTTCGTAAGTTGAGAAAGTACGCTTCAAAGGAAAGAAGCGGTGTGTTGTTTTCTTTGAAGATTCGTATACGATTAAGATTGTATCGAAAATTAAAAGAAATAGCACGTTCAGGCGAACGGGCGTCTGCCTGATAATCAAGGTTTCAATGTGGCGAAACGATTTAAAGTTGCGGTCACAGGTTGAACTGTTCAATCAATAGAAGCAGAAAGGTGGCGTTCCGCCTGGGCGATTAGGCTATTTACTCTTTATTATAATGATATTATAAGTTGTTATGGGGTGTATGTAGAAGTTATATGATATAATACGCATAGATGAAACCGATAGCCACAGATACGTATAACTTTGAAGGGCTCGTAACCCAAGGGTACACTTATGTCGATAAGACGGCGGTCTTGTATCCGCTTATAAATCATACTATCGGCAAGCAGTTCTTTTTGGCCCGTCCGCGCAGGTTCGGTAAGTCGCTTCTCGTATCAACTTTCAAATCGATTTTTCAGGGGCGGCGCGATCTCTTTAAGGGCTTGGCGATTGATTCCTTAGAGTACGATTGGAAGACATATCCCGTGTTGCATCTTGATATGGGTTCGATGCATCGGCCGACGGTTGAAGAGTTTGAGGATTTTCTTTGCAGGTCTCTTGATAGATTGGCAGTTGAGCATAGCCTTGAGATTTCTGATTCGAAGATACCTGCAGATAAGTTTATATCGCTCTGTGATGCTTTGGCGGCAAAGTCTCCGCATGGGCAGTTCGTGATGCTTGTCGACGAATATGATAAGCCGCTTTTAGGTACGCTCAATACGCCTGAGGTCATCAAGTTCCGCGATGCGCTTAAATCATTCTATTCGGTCATTAAGACGAAAGAGGCATTGCAGCGCTTCACCTTCATCACGGGTATATCTAAGTTCTCGAAGGTTTCGATTTTCTCGGATTTAAATAACTTGATTGACATTTCAATGAGCGCTAATTTTGCGACGCTTCTCGGGTATACGCACGATGAGGTGAAGAGGTTTTTCCCGGATTGGATAGAGAAGCTTGCGAATACGCTCGGAGTTTCGCCTGACGAGGCATTTAGTGAAATAGTCAAATGGTATGATGGATATCGTTTTGAAGAAAATTCGGAACCTGTTATCAATCCCGTGTCCCTTGGGCTTTGCCTGCGTGACTCTAAGTTTAAGACATATTGGTCATCAACAGCAGTCCCGACATTTTTAGTGGATTTGCTGAAAAAGCGTCCTGTTAATTTGCAGCTTGTCGGTATTGACGAGTCTACACTTGACGCATACGAGCCTACGGCGCTTAATCCTGTTACACTTCTTTATCAAACGGGATATTTGACAATTTCAAGCTTTCGTCAGCGCGGTACGCAGCGCATATATTCGCTTGATTTTCCGAATATGGAAGTACGCAACTCGTTCAATACTTCGCTAGCTCGCGGCTATGTGAATATTGACGAGAATCATTTAGGTTCATTGCAGAATCGTTGCATTGACGCATTGTATGATGACGAGCTTGATGTTTTCTTTGAAACACTAAAAATCTTTTTCGCTAACATCCCTTATGACATTTCTTCGCGAGCGCCGGAAGAAACTTATCAGGCGATATTTTGCGCAATACTCTATTTTATCGGAGTTGGAGTCACTCCCGAGGTGCGCACGAACGAAGGGCGTATTGATGCGGTGATGGAGACTCCTGATCACGTGTATGTGATGGAGTTTAAGCGCGACAGGTCCGCAGCCGAAGCGATGGCGCAGATTAAAGACAAGAAGTATTACGAGAAGTTTTTGACGAGTGATAAGAAAATCACTCTCGTCGGCGTCAATTTTGATTCTGAAAAACGCACAATCGCCGAGTGGGTAGTTGAATGCGTTAAAGGAGGTGTAAATGGTCGATGAACGCGTTAATGTTATTTGTTTGAAATGGGGAACCCGCTATGGGCCTGAATATGTTAATCGTCTCTATAAAGGCGTTAAGGCGAATATGGATCGCCCATTCCGCTTTATTTGCTTTACGGATAACCCTGACGGACTTGACGCTGATGTTGAGGCGAAGGAATTCCCTAATCCGCCGCCAGGTTGGAAATATGGTTGGCCTAATATCTTTGTTAAACTTTGCTTGTTTAAGGATGGGTTGGCCGATTTTGAAGGTCCTACGTTGTTTTTAGATATAGATCAGATTGTTATTGGCGATTTAGGCAGGTTTTTTGATTATAAACCAGGGAAGTTTTGCATTATCCAAAACTGGATTGAATTGCGGAAGCGCTTATTCAGGAAAAGGCCTAAAATAGGCAACTCAAGTTGTTTCAGGTTTGAGGCTGGAAAGATGAATTATGTGTACGAGAAATTTGTTTCCGAAATGGATCGAGCGGTGCAACAGAAATTTTTCCGCACGGAACAGGCCTACATGACGCATGCTGTGGGACTTGAGAATGTTAATTGGTGGCCTGAAGATTGGGTGGTTTCTTTCAAAAGAACATGCACTCGGATTTTCCCGTTAAACTTCTTCTTGTCGGCGAAGTATCCCAAGAAAGGGTCGATTCTCTGCTTCCACGGCCAACCATCGCCGGAGCAGGCCGCGGCTGGCTTCAAAGGCCGACATTTAAATACGTGGGTGCGCCCCACTCTCTGGGTAAAGCAATTGTGGGAGAAATTTTGATATGCCGTTGATAGAAGCGTTGTCATGGAAAATCATAAGATATTGCTGAAGATGTTGTTGTCATACTGCGATTAGTTGTTGTTTTTGACGAGCCACTAGTTTGTTTTGATCACATAATATGAGGTTTGTTTTATGATATCATGAATATGATGATAGATATAGCAACAAGTACATGTAAAACAGAGGGCTTGATAAGCGTCATTATCCCTGTTTTCAATATGTGCGATTCGCTCGAAAGTACGCTGCAAAGTGTAATTGCACAGACGTATTCGGATTTAGAAATCGTGTGCGTGGATGATGGATCTACTGACGGCTCGCATGAAGTTGTCGAGTCGTGGGCCGAAAAAGATAGTCGTATTAGGGTCGTCTCTCGTCAAAACGGCGGATTAAGTGCGGCGAGAAATTCAGGTCTTGATGTTGCCACGGGCGAATATGTCGCATTTCTTGATGCAGGCGATGTTTTGCATAAAAAGGCTTTTGAGATTCTTTTAGGTGCACTGACATCTTCAAAAGCAGACGTGGCCGTTTCAAAAAGCTTCGTGAAAGCAAAGTCGCAGGAGTTGGTCAGTAAAAAGCTTTCCGCCGATCTGTTAGAAAAGCCCAAAATTTTTTCGTTGGATTGCCCTCTTGTAGATATTCTTAAATATAAGTACGTTCTTTCAAGTGCGTGTAACAAGCTGTATCGTCGAAAGTCGGTTGGGACTCTCCGTTTTCAAGAAGGGATTTTTTTCGAGGATTGGCCTTTTGTTACAAAAGTGTTCGGTGGCATAAATAAGTTTACGATGGTTGAGAGCCCTTTGTATGGCTATGTCATGCAGGATGGGTCGATTACAAGAAGCGATTTTTCCGAGAGGAAAATTCTCAGTTATGTAGCGGGGATTGAAAGTGTAAATGAATATTTCTTGCAAAGGGGCGGTGTGCCGCGGGCTGCACAGAAACGCTGTGCAATTGCATCTGGGATGATGCTAGGCAAGGTCTGGCATTCGCGTGCGGCCGGTCCTGAGTTGCAAAGTCTCGCCTTGCGCGAATTTTGGAGACTGGTGCGCGAACGCAAGATTCTTCTTCGCGATGTTCCTCTTAAAGCAACAGTCCGCGCCGTTGCGATGCGGCGCTTTAATAAGATTTGGCTTTTATCGTTTGGTTTATGGATTTTGTTTTCCTTTTTGGCATGTCATTTTTATCCGGTGATGATGAGTGATTCAGCGGCAAGATATGCGCCTATGGCGGATGCTTTTGCCGCAGGTGATTGGAGAATGGCGTTTCACCCGCGCTTTGGCGTCATGTTTCAGGTATTGTCTGGCAGCGTGGCAGCGATGATGGGTATTGACGGAGATAGATCGCTTCAGATTGTTGCGTTTGGGTTGTTGTCGTTATCTCTCGTGCCAATCTGGTTTCTGTCTAAAAGAATTTTCGGGGAGCGAGTGGCATGGTTGTCGGTTTTGCTTGTTTTTTTTGGAGATGATTTTTTTAGATATTCTCTTGACGGTCTGCGTGACAGCGGCAAATGTTTGGGTTTTGCATTGTTGGGTCTGGGGGTTGTGGAACGCAAAGGCCATTGGTTTGGAATAGGCCTTTTTGTTTTGATATCTTTGGCCTCTTATTGTTTTGCAGTTGGGATGCTTTTCCTTTCAGGTTGGTGCGTTTATGCTCTTTTACGGCGGGAATGGCGTATGCTATTGTGGCCGGTTGCCGGTGCTGCGCTTGGAACGTTGGCCGTTACAGCGATGGTTCATGCTTATACAGGACATTGGCTTCCTGCACCTCATTTTATACGCTGTCTTGGAGATTGGTTATGATCGCGGTTGGAATATTGGCATTAATCGCTATAGTGTGGCGGATTCGCATTCATGCATTCACACGCGTTGAGATGGCGTTGCTGGCATTGATTGTCGGGAATTGGATGATGATATGGGCGCAGATTAATATTGCTGATGGTGTTGCCTTCCCGGAAAAAAGATATTGGATCGAATCTTTTGTTCTTTTATGCGGGTGGGCCGTATGGGGGATCGAACGGGTTTCTTCTCATTTTTCCGACCGTATTCTTTGTTTGAAATACGTGATTTTTGCGTCATTGTCATTGTTGATTGTTTTCGATTTGGTCATGATTGCCAAGCCTCATATCCCCATTGGAAGAAGGTTTGCCTATAACAAGGCGTGCGCCTGGGCGGTTGGCGTGATAAGGCGTGATTGGCGAGGTCCCGATAGGGATGTCAAAAATCCGTTTTCAATTAAGGAATATCATCGGGCAAACCGTCCTGTGGTGGAGGCGTTTTCTCAGCTGGTGCCGTATGAACTGAAAGGAAGAAGGGAGAATGTTAAGATTTTCGGAAAGATTGATACGCCGGATTATATTGTGATAGATAAAAAGAAGGCACATCCTCCTAAACGTGGGTATGAAAAAATAGCTTTTGCTGAATATGCTTCGCGAGAGTTTGAGATTTATCGATTGAATAAAAAAAGGCCGCCAAATGAATAATATTTTTAAGCGAATTTTCGGAACTAAGAAAAAAGACGAGAAGAAACTCGACGAGACGGGGTACCGGGCGTTGAAGATAGTTTCGGATACACTGACCCGCTTAGGTTATAAGCATCATGTAGATTTTGGAACGTTATTGGGGCAAATTAGGGAAGGCGGTTTCATAAGTCACGATCTCGACATCGATTTTTCGGTTTACGAGGATTGCGACTTTATAGTTTTAAAACAAGCTCTTCAGGCGGAGGGGTTGAAGTTTGTGCACGGTTTTTTATATGAGGGCCACGTTACGGAAATAACGATGACGTATAAGCATATAACAATAGATTTTTTTAAATGCTTTTGCGGAGATGAAGAGCAGTATTACTTTCTTTACGGAAGGTTTGATAAATCTTTCAGATATCCGCATGGGACGAAGCAGGCAGTTAAATGCATAACACCCAAAGTGACGGGAACTAAAAAAGAGAAATTTGCTGGTCAGGTCGATATCTCGGTGCCGATTAACGCAGAAGATCTGCTTGAGAGAGAATACGGAGCAGACTGGAGAGTTCCGAATCCGAATTGGAGCATTAATCTGTCAGATGAACATTTGAGGGTAATGTCTGTTTTAGGTAGGAAGATTAAAAAATTAAGCGGGCAATGACACATAGAAATATTTTATGGTGGGGGCGTTCTTCCGTCAATTATTCACGCAATGTTGTATTGCGCGAAGCCATGGTGGAACATGGTTTTAGGATAATTGATTTTAAACCGACATGCTCCCGTTTTGGAGACATAGAAGCATCGTTGAGGCGTGTAAAAACTCCAGATGTTGTGTGGGTAGGATGCTTTAGACAGCGTGATATCGCAGGCGCATCCCGTTGGGCGCATAAAAGAGGAATTCCTGTTGTTTTTGATCCTTTAATCAGCCATTACGATAAGGTAGTCAATGAATTTCAACGGCATTCTCGTGATTCTTTTTCGGCTAAAAGGATTTTGCGCCAAGAGCGTAGACTTTTTTCAATGGCCGATGTGGTCATAGCAGACACAGAGGAGCACGCGGCTTATTATAATGATGTTCTTGATGTGCCGCGTGAAAAAATTAAAGTTGTTTATGTAGGCGCAGATTCGCATTTTAAAGAATCGAAAGAGGCGCGCGCTTTAGGGGACGCGCTTGAGGTCTTGTTTTATGGAAGCTTTTTGCCTCTTCAGGGCCCGAAGATTATTGTCGAGGCTGCTCGTTTGACGGCTGGGCATCAAATAAAATGGACGCTGTTGGGTGATGGGCCAGAGAAGGATTGTTGTCTTGCCGCAGCTAAGGGTTTAGATAATATAGTTTTTCGAGATCCTGTATCTTATAAGGCTCTACCTTCTGTTATCTCAGAGTATGATGTTCTTTTAGGCGTTTTCGGGGTGACAAAGAAAACGGCAAGGGTTATGCCGAATAAGTTCTTTCAGGCGATTGCATCAGGCAGACCTGTTGTAACAATGAAAAGTGCCGCATACCCTCGGTCAATATTTGACAGTAATGCTGTTAAATTCGTTCCGCCTGGCGACGCACGCGCTTTAGCGGATGCTGTTTTGCATTGGAATGAAAACCGTACCTCGTTATCTGAGGCTAGTTCTGCTGCAAGAGCATTGTACGAACGCGAGTTTGGCCCTGATGTGATTAAATCTCAACTTAGTGAAGTGTTTAGTCTTCTTGTGCCTGCAAGGAGAGAATGATGGTATCTTAGGTTCAAATGGTGTAGAGACAATGCGAACTTCGCTTGTGTACGCTTGTGTTAGAAGAGATTGGCGAGTAGCGGCATTTCCGTTTGTTGGTTGGGCGTTGTCTACTGCATCAGTAACACTGATGGTTTATTTTTTTACGGGACATTGGTTGCCTGCACCTCATTATATACGCTATTTGGGGCAGTGAGAT